>Ga0209188_1002700_pt1 | contig 12863 bp, 20 predicted proteins | sample C_130625_EF_Meta_FD_187307 | JGI IMG/M metagenome (GOLD analysis project Ga0209188, IMG submission 187307) | Freshwater microbial communities from Lake Croche, Canada to study carbon cycling - C_130625_EF_MetaG (SPAdes) (version 2) | ecosystem: Environmental > Aquatic > Freshwater > Lake...
CTATAGCCTGTTAACGCTGTCGAAGTAAAGAGGAAGTCCAGATCCCTGTACATACGGTTTTCAGCATATGTAATCATTTGGGGCAATACGATCTGGAACTCTGTGTTTGTTGACTCTACAACTGCCATAGTGGCAATTTGAGATACATAACTGGTTGTACCAGCCACGCTGCCATTGTACGAAAGACCAGTAGTCATAGTAACCCCACAGTTTTAAGCAATTTATACTAAAAACAGTCGAGATACTACCCCCCGAAAAACATTCAATCAACTGGCTTTAGCCCTCGAATGGGCTTATCTGCTGTAATTTGAATCATAACAGTTAACATGCTCAAAGCTAAATTTTTGATTTCTGTGTCTTTGATACCATCCGCCGCCTTCGCCAAGCACTGGAATGCAAGGCATCTCTGGGCTTTCTGATCCGAATATGATGGGTAGTTAAAGAACTCATCATCTTCACTGATTATCTCCAGAATTTCATCAGTCATTGGTTACTCCCGTTGTAATCCAAACGTCATCAATTGCATCAACATACACCTTAGTGGTGTATGTCGGCTCAGGTTTTAAAATTTTTCTCATATAACCAAACGATTGATTTTGTTCAGCTTTTTCAAGTAAATCTAACAGCATAAAAATCTCTTTGGCCATAGCCCGCTTTATAATGGTTTCAGCATAATTTAAACTCATATTGGGATCTATATAGGCTGCTTCAAACTGCTGTATGAGACGATCAATATCAGTCACCATACTTTTCCTCCAAAGTTTCCATGTCAACAAAATTGTATCCTACAACATGCCCCCGACGAATTGACAGCTCCCAGACCCCATATGTCCAACCTGTGGTGGAACGCCCAGCGTATTTTTTGACGTATTTGTTGGGCATTGATGACCCAATATTGCAAATTTCAATAGTTTGCGCCGGGCCAATTTTTGGTACACTTTTAAACAAACCTTTATGGGTATGACCACACACTATCGAAAATATGGCATCATTAGCTATTGTGTTTTCTGGGTTTTTGCCGCCATATTCTCTACCCATCTGGTTGAATGGGGTATGAATAAAGCCAACTCCATTAACAAAAACCCATTGGCCATAAAAACTGGTTTTCCATTTGTATCTTGAGGCTATTTCTTCAAATTGCCTGTAAACACCACCATGAACTTCTGGGTGATTGTTTTCAAATCTTTTTAGCCTGTCTTCATGATTACCGGCAGTTAATATTTTGTTTGGGCCATCTGGTAAGATTTTATTATACAAACTCAAACATTCTTCCAAGCTCTCCATGTCGGCTGAGATTGTCGGCCTTAAAGAATGCTCTACAGTTCCGGGCGCAGCGTGTGTTGAAACACTATCAAAATCAGCAACATCGCCTATCTGGACAACCATGTCTGGTTTTGTTTCAGCTATGTGCCGTGCAATCCAAATTATACGAGATTTATCAGTCATATACGGGCTATCGTGGTGGTCCCCGATAGCTATGATTTTGAGAGTTTCTTGTGAAATACTGAGTGTTATTGGTTTGTATATATCTTTTGGCGTAGTAGCGTTTAATATGTCATTTGCTACATCACGGCCTTCAGTTTCATATCTTTTTTTCAATGTAAAAATAAATTGTCGTGAAATGTTTAATTTAATCGCTGCATTAAAAAAATTACCGTTTGCGTCTACAACTGCTTGAATAAATTTATCATAGGGTACTTCTTGGCGCTTGTTAGGCATATGACACCTATGTCACTAAGTACTACAGTATGCAGATCTCTTGGCATTATTCACTTTAATCTCTTTAATTGTCTCATCAGTATCTTTTGACGACCATGTGACGTTTATCCAAACTTCACAGACTTTTGTGTTAATTTCGCTGATTGGCGTCGTGGTCGCGCAACCGCTGAGGGGATACATCAATAGCATTACCCGCAACCAGCGCATTATGCACCCTCATAACTGCGTCAGCGGCCACTTTGGCATTTTCTGCCGAAATGAGCCGCCTTTCAGATAGATATGAACTTAAGGCTTCAACAACCTTAATTAAAGTTAGCAAAAATGCTAACCAGTTCATGTAGTTGGTTTCTTAGACAGAACAGACCAAATGGCAACGCCAACTGTAACGCCAGCACCAACCAACTCATTTCCCATGTCTGTTGTGATAAATCCTTTGCCAGCAGCATAACCAGCAATAGCAGCAAGCAAAGCGCGGATAATCCCGCCCACCTGATCTGATGTCATCATTTTCTCCTAGCTAATTGGAAGTGCATGGGGTCATTATCCCCCGGCTCTCCCCTCCATGTAAAGCCATGTTTTTTCATGATTTCAACAAAAGTTTGGTCAATCATTCCCGGTTTCCAATGAGACGGAAATTGATTATGGCCGGGGTCCATATCTATGGCACAAGCCCATGAATGGACGGATAGAGACGATCCATTCCGCTGCAATCTATAGCAAAAAGCTCCGCCTGTCACATCCAAATGCAATTCTTTGATCTTATCATGCCCCATAGTTTGGAGCACATCTGTAAAAGCATCTGTAAATGTCTGGACTGTCTTTTTATGCACCCTAATGCGAGGTAAGGGAGTTTCCTTACCATCACTATAAAACATAGGATATGGCGGTGTCCAATATACCACATTGGGTATTTCCCACATACGGTCAGCACTTTCGCCTCCACGAGGGTCGCCATAAAAAGCATTTAGAGATGCAATATCTTCATGGGGCCAACCTGTCATTTGTCTGCCTTTGCATCTAATTTATCGTAGATGCGCTGGAACATTGTTTCAATGTGATCCATGCGCTTATCTAGGTCTAATTTGCTAACGTATGATTTTGGTAAATCTATCTCTATTTCGTGAATATTCCTTTGAAGATCTTTAACGGCCCCCCATAGTTCACGGGCAAACCAACCAATGACTGCAAGAGTTACCCCAGCGGCTAAATTAATCAGCGTTTGCGTGTCCATCAGGCTCATGATCCGTCTCTGGTTTGCCCATTACAAACGCCAAATTCGCCTGCAATCGAGGGTCATCCGGTGCATGTTCTAAGGCTAATTTTGCCTGTTCAATAGATATATCAAACAGCTTCAAATGCCAAGCTGCTATGGACAATAAATCATGCGCCCAATAGCCCCAAACCGCTGGATCACAAGTATAAACTAGCTGCCTGTCTGTAATCTGAAGAGCCCGAATTGACATCGCAAAGCATTCTGGCCACCGATTCTGGCGATAATAAAGCATAGCTAATTCGCACCACGGCTCACGGGTATTGGGGGCTTCACCAGCCGCCTGTAGATACCACTTCTCAGCCTCGTACCAGTTGTTCTTCTCGCTGTAACACTTACCTAGCAGCCTCATGGCGTAACAGCGTTCGTTTTGATTGCTCGCTGCGTCCAGTGAAAGGTACTTGTTCAAAGCAACAATTGCTTCATCCCAACGCTCATAAAACGTCAGTTCACGGCTGTAATAGAAGAAATGGGTAGGCTGGCGATCATCTTCTTTAACCGCAACTTCCAGTATTTCCATATATTGGCCGCGAGACTTGGTTGGGTCTGGATGATGACTAACCAGCAATTTAGGAACCCAAGCCTTTACTTCATCGACGCGAGCATCAATACGCAAATCCTCATGGCACGGATGAAACCAATGATACCCATGACGGCTATGGATCTTGCGGTAAGGGAACTTGAGCCCCATACCCCAGTCAAAATAGTACCAGAGATTGGTGGTTTTTCCCTGTTCCCAGACCTCTTCAATAGCCTTTCGCCAACCGGGCTCAAGCACCTCATCCAAATCCAAGCTGATACAGATGTCTATGTCAGCGGGAATGAGAGCCAATGCGGCATTACGGGCAATGTCAAAGCGCCACGGGCGCACATGAATGTTATGGACTACCGCCCCACACTCACGGGCATAGTCTATAGTCTTGTCAGTGCTTCCAGTGTCTGCGACCAGAATCAGATCAGCATCTTTGGCGGAGGCACAGAACCGTTCTACGAACTGTTCTTCATTCTTCGCAACAGCGTATACACATATTTTCAATGGCATGTTCCCCCCCCCTGCCGTTTAAATAATTTAATCAGGGCTATAAACTCCGCCCATCTTCTTCTGTATATTAACGATTCTGGTATTATCTTCCAGAGCCATTATTTCGTGAGGCTCATGAGGTCTAAAGTCCATGATTTGACCGGCAGAACCTTCTTTTTCCCAATCATGGCTGTATGCTTTAATACGTCCACGAGCTACAATTGTAATATGTACATTGTCTTCTGTATGAACGTGCTTTGCAAGAATGTCTCCGGCCTTCTCAAAGTCATAGATTGAGCCGCGCAAGTCGCCAAGATTCTCTAAAGTTTTAACCGATAACATCTGGCTCAGTCCCCTTTGCCTCTAATGGCCGCATACGGTCTAACATCTTTTCAAATTCAATTTGTTCTTCTTCAGTTCGCAATCTTACTTGTCCCCTTTGAAACCATTGCCCGTCCTGTTCAAATGGTGGGCTATATTCAAAGACAGATGTTGTCCCATCATATTCTGGTGTTTTTTCAACGTGCACAAAAGCATAAGTATTCGGCAAGACAAACTCTTCACCCATGTCTGGGTATTCAAGGCGAATGTCACCCTGATGTCTTGGATACTCAAGTGTTGAGAGTTTGATATAAATCATATCGCTGTCCTGCTTACAGTCGGTGTAAATGTTCCGCTTGTATAAGAAGCATCGCCATAACTACCCGCTCCAGAAAAAGATGTTGAAAGTGTTGTTCCAACAAGGGTTGCAGACCCTATCGTTAAACTACCAGCCGAATATATAACGGAATTAGACCCAACTGTGTATGTACCTGTTTTTGATCCATCAGTGGGAATATTTCCAAGAAATGCTTTAGTACTTGCAAAAGTTCCAGAGAAATACATACTATTTGACGGACCCATATTAAGTCCCCTTATGGGCCAAGTATCTGAATTAAATTGTCTTTGGTATTGGATTGTACCGCTTGAATCAAATTTTAATATGTACGAATTAGCCCCAAGATTTCCCGCAGAGCCGCCGCCGCCGCAATAAACATTCCCGCTTGAGTCGGTTGTTATAGCTTGAAAACCTAAAGATGCTGATGCCAAACTAGCTGTGGCGTTCCAAAGATATGTGCCACTAGAATCAAATTTAATAACACACGCTTTTAAATAACCCGAACCTCCACAAGTTCCAACGTAAACATTACCAGATGAATCTAAAGTTATACACTGTGCATATTGGCTACTAGCAAAAAGACCCGTAACAACAGGAAATTGTTGAATACTAAAACCAGTATCAATTTTTAAATAACCAACATTATCTCCTGTGTAAACAGTAGAACCACAATAACAAACGTATACATAACCAGAGCTATCAACGGCCATGTTGTTTGATACTGAATAATAATAATTGTCAGCACCGCTTAAGCCTACATAACCACTCATTTTTCTATTTAATACCAAAGCTCCAGTTGACGCGTTTAAAGCAGCAAAGAGAAAAGAGCTGCTTGTGCCAATTTGCGTAACAACATAAACATAACCGTTAACTGGATTATATTTAATTCCAGCTACACAAGTAACATACGTTTGGTCACTACCGGGGTATATATATTTTTGCCAAAGCAAATTTCCAGATGAATCGTAAGCTTGTACAGTTCCACGCCCAGTGTCACCTGCTGTTCCTCCAACATAGATATTGCCAGAAGAATCTACATCTACGCAAGAACTAATAGAACTAAAATTTTGGCAACAAGAATTAGTAGATGCTCCGCCAGTAACACGGTTTGAAAATGATGTTGTAACTCCAGTTGAATTTATTTTTTCTATGGGAATAAATGTCCCATTTCCCTCGTACCCAGTTACATAAGTATTATAAGCAGAATCAACAAAAGAATTGTTATATTGAAGACTACCGCCAGAAACGGTTCTAACTTCTAAAAAATTAACAGCGCCCAAAGACGTTCTAAAAGCACCAAATGCTCGTGCCGACATAGCTCCGCGTGATACTATAGTAGGCATCGTCTACCTCACTTAAACTGTGTTTGCCCAGCAAGAACCGTAAACGCAGCACTGCCGGTTTTGATAATGGTGTAAGTGTAAACGTCAATGCCGGAAGCATTACCCGCTGTAGGAGCAGTTCCACCCTGCCATTTGGGTGTTACAGATGTTCCGTCAACCTGCACCGCACTGTTGTAATAAGCTGTTGTGCCTTGTGTCACCAAAAAAGCGACCGTCATTGTCTGACCTGTTGACATCAATGTGTTCAACGATGTGCCGGAGCTGCCACGAAAGTTAACAGTCCAGTTAGCCGAAGCATTGCTGGTGTAATACAACACTGACTGGGTAGTAACATCAAAAGCAATTGTGCCTGTAGCTGCCGTAGCACTTACAGTTGTAGTCTCAGCCACATTAACTAATACTTCAGCAAGAACACTAGAAGTGCCGTTAAAGGTTTGGGTAGCAGTAAATGTTGTTGCAGTTCCGGGTGCTACATAGTCTGTACCGGCTGTAGCCGCAGTAAAGGCAGACGTACCATTGCCTTTCAAAACGCCGGTCAAAGTTGTTGCACCTGTGCCACCATAAGACACAGCAATAGTGCCAGCGTTCCATGTGCCAGATGTAAGCGTACCTACGCTTGTCAGAGATGACGAAACAACAGTAGCGTTTAGTGTCGTGCCGGTCAGAGTTCCTGCCGCAGCCGTTACTGTGCCGGATGAGCCAAGAGAAATAGATGTGCCATTTACGGTCACAGAGCTATTGGCAAGACCTGAGTTGGGTATTGTAGCACTGGCAGTAAATGCAGAGGTTCCATTACCAAAAACATAACCACTGAGTGTAGCTGCACCTGTACCGCCGCGATTGACAGCAACAGTACTACCGTTCCATGTAGCGGATGTGATAGATCCGGGATAATCAAACGTGTTAGTTGACCAACTGACATTGGAAGGCGCTTGGAAATGCGGCTCCCAAGACCCTGACGATGTAGAATTGGCCAAAAGCACAATTGTCCCATAAGAACCCGATTGGAAGGTGGCAATCGTGGTTGCACCAGTGTTTTGAACAACAATAGTGCCACTACTTTGGTTGTTGTTAAAAGAAAATATCGCACCAATTGGCAATGTTGTTGCGTTGGGCAATGTAAATGTCTGACCGCCAGATCCAGTGACTACTTGAACTGTGGTTGATGATGCAGACAGAGTTGTTGTACCACCCGCCGCCGCCGTGCTTGTTGTACCATCAAAGAAAGAATTTCCTGTTATGTTTGAATTAGCGTCTCTTAAAACAACGCTATTTGCACCACTGGAAACTGTAACACCTGTGCCACCATTAAGAACAGGAACTATCTGTTTGTTACCAACAGTACCCGCATTATTGTACATAATGTAGGTATCAGTGCCGCCAGAAACTGTTGTTGTATTAATAGCAATGCTATTTGGACCGGCTGAACCTGTGGGTCCTGTTGGGCCAGCGACAGATGAAGCGGCTCCAGTGGGTCCAGTTGGGCCTGTAGAGCCAGTAGTTCCAGCAGCGCCGGTTGGACCAGTTGGGCCTGCAACAGTAGAAGCAGCCCCAGTTGGGCCGGTGGGGCCATTTGTCCCAGTTGGTCCTGTTGGTCCACCTACGCCAGTTGATCCAGTTGGACCTGTTGGGCCAATCGCGCCAGCGGTTCCGGCTGCACCTGTTGGACCTGTTGGACCAGCTACTGTGGACGCAGCACCTGTGGGGCCTGTCGGACCTGTAGATCCGGTACTTCCAGTTGGGCCGGTAGGCCCCGCAACTGTGGACGCGGCTCCGGTCGGGCCGGTAGGTCCGGCGGGACCAGCAGCACCGTTGATATTAACTGCCCATGAGGCAAAAGTGCCTGTCCCAATTGTGCTGGTGACATTTACAACCATAGCACCAGTGCCGGAATTGTACGATGTTACCGTGCCAACCATACTATGGGTGCTGTCATTCGCAATCAGAACTTGCTGACCAACGGTATATGCCAACCCAGTTCCAACAGTCAGTGACTGAGTGCCTAGCCCAATAGTTAGTGATGTAGTGCTGGTTGTTGCATAAATGCTACCAGCAGCGCCTGAAACACCCGTAGGTCCAGTAGGTCCAGCACTACCAGTTGTGCCAGTAGGACCTGTAGGACCCGCGACCGTAGAAGCGGCCCCAGTGGGGCCTGTTGGACCTGTAGTTCCGGTAGGTCCTGTAGGACCGGCCACAGTAGAAGCTGCACCAGTAGGACCGGTTGCACCTGTTGTGCCATTTGCCCCAGTGGGGCCTGTTGGACCTGCAACGCTGGACGCAGCTCCTGTGGGGCCAGATGCACCTGTTGGGCCAGTAGGCCCAGCTACTGAGGAGGCCGCACCGGTGGGGCCGGTAGGGCCTGTACCAGTAGGCCCCATAGCTCCAGTGGGACCAGTAGTCCCGGCATTACCTTGAGATCCTGTAGGTCCAGTCGGACCTGTTACGCCGGTAGGTCCAGTTGGACCAAACGCGCCTGTAGGGCCGGTAGGACCGGGAGTAATGGCAGCAATAGCCGCAGTTGTTGTGCGGCGAGATACGCCAGCTTGAACAATTTCAACTTGCTCAGTTCCGCTAAGGGACGTAGCAACGGGTAGATTCGGGATCTGAACATTGCTCATGTCAACGGACCAGTCTTTGGAACTTCAATATTGTTATAAGGCAAGCCGGGGTCATTGTCACCGGGTGCATTAGGGTCAGTACCCGGTTGTTGATTAAGACCACCCGGCGGTTCGCCAGTTTGTTGTGTAACACGATTCTGATCGTTCTGTGTAATACGGTTGTCGCCACCAACAACCGGAATATTGGTTGTGGGATCAACTGTATTCTGTCCAGACGTAAACCGATTGTTTGTTTCAGCCGTAACAAAGTCTTGAATACGGGGATTCATGACTGGAACTGGATCAGCCGGTACAATAATGGCTCTAAGCTGTTCTTGAGGCGTGTCATAACAGTCATTGCAAACCAAGATGCGAAGGTTCATCAGGGATGCACCACGCCAGTCAAATTGCCACTTAAGATTTACTAAATTATAGCGAAATCCGCACCTGTCGCATATGGCATGAGCCTGCGGGTTGCTGGCACTCGTTCTTGCGCGTCCAGATTGACTTGCGTATGCCATTTTGCCTCCCTATGGCCGATAATAACCCATAATTTGAGGCGAAATATATTGTTGAGCTGTTTCAATATTCTGTTGAGCAGCGATATTATAGCTTTCATCCGCCTGACCCTTCAATGCAACCGCTAATTGGGGGTTCCAAATACGGGCTAAACGGTATGTTAAACCATCCGCAAACGCTTCCATCCATAAATAAGGTATTTCGACGTTCTGATTATTTATAAGGTTAGAATCTTGAAGCTGGCGAACACGGTAATACTTCAAATATTGGCCACTTGTACCATCAGGCACAGGCCATAATGTCACAGTTGGGTTGGGGCTGATAAGGCGGTCAAACCAAAATGTCGTTGGGAAACCTTGCTGTGTTTTATTAGGGTAAGAAGCATACTCTGTACGGCTTACAGACAAGATAATGCGGTCAGTGGGCAAGCTGCTACCGCTGACTGTAGATATATATGTATCCAGCATGGTAACAGTGTTGAGCTGTACGTCATATGTAGCTTGACCTGCGACCAACGGGACCGTGACTAGATCCACAGCCCACAGGTTGACGCCCTCGTTCGACCAACGGGCAAGCATCATGTTGGACGCCATACGCGCTGATATAAAATGCTCTTGGACAAGCGAAGTCGGACGCAAACCAATATTCTGGTAAGCATATAGGACGATCTCACCTAATCCGGGATTAAAGGCGTATGTCCCGCTTGTTGACATTATATCACCTTAAACAGGGCCAGCCTGAACAACTGAGGCAGTTACAGTACCAGAGCCAGAGCTGATATTGATGCAAATAGCTTTGCACGGAACTGTAAATGATCCGCCAGTGCTAGCAGAAACAGCCGAAAAACCAGTAGCAACATACCAAGTAGCGCCAGCTACAGTATAGCCGTATTCCATTGGATCATCAAATGAATATTCAATGTTAAATGTAGCAGAGCCTGATGTAATGGCTGCTCCAATACCAACATTGAAAGGAGTTTGGAAATCATCTACAGCGCAAGCTGCGCTGCGACCAGTTCCAGACTTCGTAAGTGTGGTAAGTTTCATTTTGATTTTCCCTTAGCACGAGACGCCGCGACATTATCAACCAAGTTCGGGTAAGGCCGTCCAGCAGCCCTTGCCTTAGCTTTTGCCAACTGGACTTGCTTTTTGTCTAGATGACTATGTGTAGCATCTTTTGGAGCTTTTTGCTCCCAAAAAGGTTTTTTCAGCATTTAACATCCCACTTTTTTAACGCAAGATTGATTCTGCTGTTTGGATCATGTGCTGTCTTGGCAGAAGTTAATTTTTCCTTCATACCACACATTCGTGACCGAAAGTTTTCACGCCTTTGAGCATCCGCATGGCTATGTTGGGCTTTCTCACGGGAAACAGGAGGCTTTAGGTTATGCCCTTCAGCTTTAGCCGAAGCCCTGCCCTTAGCATTTAAGCCGCCTTCAGGGTTTTTACCTTCTTTGCGCGTCCATGCACCAGCCATGACAACCCCCATAGAGAAATAAGGGGGCGCTAGGCCCCCAGATTTTTAATCTATCTCTTCTGTCTTGTGGCCCTTTGGGGGAGTGCCAGCATGAGCAGACGAAAGCGGGTTCATGTTGGAGCCAGTGCGGCCACCAGACTTGCGGGGCTTGCGACCAGCATTGCCTTTAGCGTTTGCACCCATAACCATGCCCATATGCTTGGCGCTGCCGCCACGCTTCTTTTCTTTCGCGGCACCAAAGATTTTAGGTGCATTGTTACGCTCATCGGGAGCATCCTTGATGTCCTGTTCCCAATCTTTGGAACCGGTCATAGCGCCACCAGATTCTTTCTTTGTACGACCCTTCATATTAGCCTCCTATAGCTAAATTATGCGTTTTCAGCTTGAATATAGCGAACTACAAGATCGCCAACGCCGTCACCAGTATTTGCAGACAAAGCATAAATGATAACGTCAGAAGTTCCAACATTAGACCATTTAGCTGTGCGAGTTGCATTTGTTCCGGGCGTAAGAGCGTCGAGGCCAATAGTTCCGACCGCACCAGCAGATACCAATTCAGTAGCTGTCGTTGTTGTTCCAAGACTAATAGTCGTAGCCGCACCGCTCCATGCCGTAGTTGCCAAAACTTGAATATTGACAATATGGCTATAGGCCGGAATAACAATTCCGGTGCTTGTTGCTGTCGTAGTTCCAGCCTGCGTAATGGGCGCAGTTTGCGCCATCATCACAAACCCGACATTCTTAATCGTACCAGCAGTTGTGCCAGTCGTGTCAAGAACATCACCAGCCTTAATGGGGCCAGTAAATGTACTAGTTGCCATAATAATCTCCTGCACGAGTTCGTCACATAGTCTGTGCAGCGTCCGCTAGGCCGGTCTATGTGACTGCAATCCTAGAAAAGCGGGGGCCGAAACCCCCGCCATTTGCCTTACGAGGTGGGGAAAGAACCCCAGATGCTCCGCCAATTATAGTATCCGAATGAGTATCTTTCGTAACCTTTTACGAGAAGATTATCGGTCACAAAATCTACTTGCATATCTGTTTCGAACTTAATTCTCTCCATATAAGAGAGGCCATCAATGTTCGTAAGCAGGAACCAAGCGTACTGTGAGGTCAAGAAGTCGTTGACCATGTAGCCTTCCGAAAGACCACCCGCAGTCATCATGATTGCATTGACATCATTATCTGATGTACCGGGCCGCAGTTCAGTCTTTGTAAGACGAATTGCAGTAGGTTCAAGCTGCGGAGGAACAACCAGCTTGCGAGCGCGAGCAAACACTTTCAAACCAGCTTGATCTTTAAAGTTCGTGCGAACAGCAATCATGCCGTTTAGCAGCGTTGACTCATTTAGACCAACCGCAGTTGAAGGAATGTTAGCAACCGTGCCACCATCAATCGGATGGTTGGAAGCGCACAGAGCAACGCCGTCACCACCAATGCTTGCATTGTATGTGGTAGCAGTGTTCAAGACGTTAGAACCGTAGATTTCCTTAGTTTGCTGGAATGATTCGATCAAACCAAGATTCGAAGGATGGAACTGTGTCTTGTACAGGTTGTCATCAATTGCCTTACGGGTAATTGCATACCCAAGAGCAATTTCTGTGTGTTCCTGATTGTAGACATAACGCTCACCAGCATTATTGTCGAAAGCAGTTTGACCGCCTTCTGTCTTAAGCTGTGCAAGACCCAAGAACCGCATTTCAGCAGTACGTTCGAGCGCCATCTTAGAATCATGCTTGGTGAAGATCTTGTCGTACTGAGATGGAATCATCTCGTACTTGCCTTCTACTCCGCGCAATCCGGGGAGCAAGAGGTCTTTAATTGCTGAGAGATTGACAGCCATTAGTCCTTACTCCCTTAGACGCCGACGAAATTCTTCGTCTGGACATAGTTGAAGGAAACAACAGCATAATCGTATGCCTGACTATTAATCAGAGTCCCCGGAGCGCCCGGCGGATCATTAATCACGCTGACGATCTTGAAGGGAGCATACACATTATATGTTGCGGTGTTAATTGTGGTTGTATCGAGATAAGCGCCAGAAAGACCATTAGAGGTATTACCAGAGCCAATCACAAACCCAATCGTTGAGCCAACGTCCGAAAGAGCAATGCCTGTGCTATCAGACTGAGCCACAAACTTAGCATTCGGATCATTGATAATGTAGCCAGTCACAACGCTGGTCGAAGCAACGTCTGAACCGGGCCAGTAGTTTGACCAAACTGTACGCTTCTGTGCAACGGACAGATATTGGCAACCA
>Ga0209188_1002701_pt1 | contig 12859 bp, 8 predicted proteins | sample C_130625_EF_Meta_FD_187307 | JGI IMG/M metagenome (GOLD analysis project Ga0209188, IMG submission 187307) | Freshwater microbial communities from Lake Croche, Canada to study carbon cycling - C_130625_EF_MetaG (SPAdes) (version 2) | ecosystem: Environmental > Aquatic > Freshwater > Lake | place...
CGGCCTCGGTCTCGTCGCCGACAATCTCGGCGACCATGCCGCCGCCGCGGAGCACTACGCCCTGGCGGCGGAGATCTACGAGGAACAGTTCGGACTCGAACATCCCTACACCAAGCGGGCCCTGACGACCCTCGCCCGCGTGAAGGGGAAAGTCGGCGACACGCAGGAGGCCGACCGAATTACCGCGCGACTCGCGACGGTCGATGCCCTGCCGACATCGATTCCCCCCACGCTCCAGCCTGTTCCATCGACGATTCCCGACCATCGAGTTCCCGACCATCCAGCCGCCACGCCGATGCCGTTCTTCACTTGGCCTGTGATCTTCGCGGCGACCGCTGCGGTGATCCTCGCCGCCCTCACCGCCTCCGGATTTCTCGTCCGGCGGAGTCGCCGGGCCGATCGCGATCCCGGGAACAGTGAGGCCGAGGACGGTGCCGTGGGGCAATCCGCCACAACGAACGACTGAAGCATGCTCGATATCGCCGCCGTCATCCTCGTGCTCGCTGCCGGTGCTGCCTGGCTCAACCGCAAGGTGTTGCGTCTGCCCCCCACGATCGGCGTGATGGCGATCGCGCTGGTGGCGTCTCTCGGCATCGTGGGGCTTGAGAGGGTGGGGGTGACGACTCCGGGAAAGCAGGAGCGGGCGCTGCTCGAGTCGATCAATTTCACCGACGTGCTCTTGGAGGGGATGCTCTCGGTCCTCCTCTTCGCAGGGGCCCTTCACGTTGACCTCGCGCGGCTGTGGCGGCTCGCCCGGCCGATCGGGATCCTGGCGCTGGTCGGCACGGCCCTGTCGGCGCTCCTCATCGGCCTGGGCTGCCACTGGCTTTTCAGCCTCCTTGGACTCGAGTTGCCGTGGATCCATTGCCTCCTGTTTGGGGCCCTGATCTCCCCCACCGATCCGGTTGCCGTCCTCGGGATCCTCGAGTCGGCCCAGGTGCCGCGGGATGTGGAATCGACGATCGCTGGCGAATCGCTGATCAACGACGGCGTCGGCGTCGTCCTCTTCGCGCTCCTTCTCGATACGCTGCGAATGGGGCATTCACCCACGCTCGGTGAAGCGTTGAATCTTTTCGTCCACGAGGCTGTTGGTGGGATCGTGCTGGGATTCTGCGTCGGCTGGCTCGTGAACCGGCTCCTGGCGTCGATCGACGATTATCGCGTCGAGGTCTTGATCACGTTGGCCACGGTCGTCGGAGGCTATGCGCTGGCGAATCGGCTCCACACCTCTGGCCCGCTGGCGATGGTCGTCATCGGGCTCCTCGTCGGCAGTGAGGGGAGGGAGTGGTCGATGAGCGAGACCACCCGCGAACGCCTCGACCTCTTCTGGCACCTTCTCGACGAAATCCTCAACAGTGTTCTGTTCGTCCTCATCGGGCTGCAGATCACCGTCATCAACTACACCCCCGGATTGACGTGGGCAGCAGTGGGAGCGGTGATCCTCTCGCTGTTGGCACGGTTTCTCGTCGTCGGAATCCCCGTCCTCTGCTTCCCGGCCTGGTTCCAACTGCCCTCCCGGGCCGGCTGGCTCCTCACCTGGAGCGGCATCCGCGGGGGGATCTCGGTCGCCCTGGCCCTGTCGCTCCCGCCGGGGCCCGAGCGCGACACGGTCCTCACGCTCACCTACTCGGTCGTCGTGTTCTCGATCCTCGTTCAGGGGCTCTCGATCGGCCCCCTTGCGCGCCGGCTCGGCCTCACCGCCGGCTGAGGGGCGGTCCCGTGTCTGGCTGCCCGCCTCGCGGCTGCAGGCTGCTTCTCTGGCAACCTGGGGAAGGGACGTCGGGCCCGCGGCCCATCCCCCTGCCGGTCCGGTCGACCGTGACGCCCCCCCGGATTGGATGCGGTCTCTCCGCCCGTCGGGGATCGATGGGAAGGGTATGGTCGGGATGGTCGTGCCGGAGAAGAGAACGATGCGCCGTGGCTGCTTCACCCTTTCCAGAGTCGCCCTGATCGTGACGCTCGTCGTGCTGCCGCGGGACAACGCCCGAGCCGACGGGCTCTCTGGCGTGTCGGCCTATGGCACGGCCTCCGGTATGGGGGCGAGCGCCACGACGGGCATTCCCTTCGGCCCCTCGCAGCGTTCGCGGCGCACTCCCGTCGCCCCGCGCGAGCTTCCCCCGGCCCCGTCGAGCGCCATCCCTGCGGCGGCGCCGCCGCGCGATCCGGTCTTCGGGGCGAGTCTCTACGGTGGGCAACAACTCGTCTCGCCATCGGTAATGGCAGCCCCGGTCGATCCCACGGCCGCGCCCCAATTGACCCTCCCTCCGACCACCGCGCCGACGTTTCCCCTCGTCGATTCCTCCTTGGCAAGCCCCCCCACCGCGGTCCCAGCGCCGGCAGCCACGGTACCGAATCCCGGTTATGGATCGCCCTCACTCGGCTATGGACCTCCGGTCAACTACGCCCCCCGCCCCGCGATCACCACCGACACCCTCCGCCTGCCCGCGGCGGAGTCGACGACCGTGCCGCCGATGATCCAGGCTCCCCCTTACTCTCCACCGCCAGCGCCAACGACGTCCGGGGTGGAGGAGCGGATGCCGTCGTGGGACGATATTCCGGAAGGACCCGATCGTCGCTTCTACTTGACGAGCATTCTCGGGGCAGACTTCGGGACGCTCTCGGTGGGAGACGGCCCCAATGCCACCGACCCGCTCTTCACAACCGGTGCTGCCGTGGGCATGGCCTTCGAGCGCCCCCAGGGATGGTTCCGCACCGAGTTCGAGGCCCGCTATCGCGACCCGGTGTCGTCGACGGTGCGTGATCCGGGACTCGGTGGCACTGCGACCGTCACGGCCCGCGATGGCTGGTCGACGATGATCAACGCCTGGCGCGACCTCGAAGTCACCGATCGGGTCGCTCTTTATCTCGGCGGGGGGATCGGCGGTGGCGGCTACACCGCGGCCTTCGACGGCGGCTACCCGGCCCTCGGCGTGACGCTCTCCGGCACCACCGCCGTGACCGGATTCGCCTGGCAGGCCGGTGGAGGGGCGAGCTGGCTGGTCACCGAACGCATCGCGCTCGACCTTGGCTACCGCTGGTACGCCGTCGATGGCGGCCCGGCCGCGATCGATGTCGCGACGCCGATCTTTTCCTTCAGCGACAGCATCGGGACCAACTTCGGTGCCAGTGAGCTCCTCTTCTCGCTCCGCGTCTACGAGCCCTTTCGCCGCTGGGGGAATTGATGCCTGTCCTGATCACAACGCTGGTCGCCATCGGCATCCACGCCGCCGCCCTCTTCAGCCGCCGCGTGCGGCGGGCTCCCCACGCTCCCCAGAGGGCCGTCGGCGGTGCCGGGGGCCGTCCCGTCGGTGCCCGGCGTCCGCGACTCATCAGCCGGCGACCGGCCGCCTGACCGCCGCGGCGACGACGTTGCCCTGCGGCTGAGAGCCCAGCGTCGGAGCTGGAACCGGATCAATGCCGGCCGCGGACTCCCTCCACGATCCGCTCAAGGCCGAGCGGATTTGAGTCCTGGAGCGCCGGGGGGAGGAGGCGGTCGGGCATGTCCTGGAGGCAAACTGGCCGGATGAAGCGCTCGAGCGCAGCGGTTCCGACGCTCGTGAACCGGGAGTCAGAGGTCGCCGGCGCCGGGCCACCATGTTGCATTGCATGGCAGACTTCGACCCCCGTGGGATAGCCGTTGACGACCAACCTCCCGGCCCGCCCGGCGAGGAGCTCGAACAGATCGGCCCCCTCGTCGAGATCGGCATCGGTGCCGTGGATCGTAGCGGTGAGCTGACCGTCGAGCCTGCGGGCCACGGCCCGCAGTTCCGTGAGATCTCGCACGGCCACCAGGAGGCTGCAGGGGCCAAAGACCTCCTCGGAGCACTGCGGCTGCGCGAGGAACGTGGCGGCGTCGGTCTCCGCCACGACCGCCGCTGCCTGGGAGCGGATGGCATCGGCCGCCGCCTCGGCCCGAGCCAGCACCCGCACTCCCGCCACGCCGAGGAGCGTCTCGCGGTGGGCGTCGTATTCACGGAGGATTTCCGCCGTGAGCATCGAGGCAGGCGCCGCGGCGGCCACAGCGGCAGCCAGCTCTGTTCGGAAGCGGACGAGATCCTCTCCCTCGACCGCCACGAGGATCCCCGGCTTCGTGCAGAACTGCCCGACCCCGAGCGTCATTGAATTGCGAAATCCTTCGGCGATCGAACTGCTCCGCGTTGCCAGCGCCCCCGGAAGCACGAAGACGGGATTGCAGCTGCTCATTTCCGCAAACACCGGGATCGGGTCGGGGCGCGCCGCGGCGGCCGTCATGAGCGCCCGGCCACCGGACCGCGAGCCGGTGAAGCCCACTGCCTTGACGCGTGGATCCTTGACGAGCTGGACACCGATGACACTCCCTTCCCCATGGAGCATCGAGAACACGCCGGAGGGAACGCCGCAGGCATCGACCGCCCGGCGGATCGCCCCGGCCACCAGCTCCGACGTTCCGGGGTGGCCGCGGTGAGCCTTGACGATCACGGGATTGCCAGTGCACAGGGCGCTGGCCGTGTCTCCCCCCGCCACCGAGAAGGCGAGGGGGAAGTTGCTTGAACCGAAGACGACGACCGGCCCGAGCGGCAACTTCAAGCGGCGGAGATCGGGCCGCGGGAGCGGCTGTCGGTCGGGCTGGGCCCGGTCGATCCGGGCATCGACCCACGATCCATCACGGGCTGCCGCCGCGAACAGGCGCAACTGACCGACCGTCCGTCCGCGTTCCCCCGTCAACCGCGCCACCGGCAGGGCTGTCTCCGCCGCCGCCCGCTCGATGAGCGCATCGCCGACGCCGAGAATCTCCTCCGCCACGCGCTCGAGAAAATCGGCCCGCTCCGCGCCGGTCATCCGCGCCAGCGGCCCGGCCGCTGCCTCGGCTGCCGCGAGGGCCTCCTCGGCGTCGATCGGGCGGGCAAGTTGGAACTTGCCGTCGAGGGGAGTGCCGTCGGCGGGTGAGGAGACGGCGAAGGTCCGTCCACTCTTGCGCAGGGCGGCGGCGACGAAATTGAGACCGTGGAGCGGAGCCATCGAGGATTCCTTCGGAGAGAGCGGGGGGCGTGCAGGAGACGATTCAGACGGTGACAACCGGATTCTCGAGGACTCCGATCCCGTCGACAGCGATCCGCACCACGTCGCCAGCACGGAGTGTGAATGATTCGTCGGGAACGACACCGGTGCCGGTGAGGAGCACGGCGCCGTGGGGAAAGCGCTGGCTGCGCAGGAGCCAGCCGGCCAGATCGGCCAGGCCCCGCTTGATCTGGTCGATCCGCGTCTCGCCGGCAAAGACCGCCGAGCCTCCGCGGATGATCTCAATGCCGATCGACCAGCGTCGGATCGTCGCCTCGTCGGTCTCCAGGGCCACCCAGGGGCCGAGCGCACAGGAGCGGTCGTAGGTCTTGGCCTGCGGCAGGTAGAGGAGATTCTCCCCTTCGATGTCGCGCGAGCTCATGTCGTTGCCGATCGCACAGCCGACGATGGCCCCGCGCGTGTTGATCACGAGGGCGAGCTCCGGCTCCGGCACGTTCCACGTCGCGTCGCCGCGGATGCCGACGGCGTCGCCGGTGCCCACGACCTTCTCGGCGAGGCTCTTGAAGAAGATCTCGGGTCTGTCAGCGTCGTAAACACGATCGTAGGCGGTGGCGCTGAAGTCCGATTCTTCCATCCGCGCCGTCTTGCTGCGGAGGTACGTCACGCCCGCGGCCCACACCTCCTGTTGCTCCACTGGCGCAAGGAGCGTGACGTCGGCAAGGGGAAGATGGGGGGCGAGTGGGGTAATCGCTGCGACGATCTTCGCCGGCTCGGCGCTGTCGAGGAGCGCCGTGAGGCTCGAGATACCGGTAGCGGAGAGATCGGCGATGGTGTCCCGGCCCCACGCGGCACCGACTTTTGCCGGGGCTCCGGAAGCGGTGAGGAAGCGGCAGACGAGTGATGTGGCCGTGCCGGGCGTTCGAGGCGAGTGGTGAAGCGACGGGGGAGAGGCCATGGGGTAAGTTCCTCGGCGAGCGGACGCTGGAGACCGGGGCGGGATTGTCCGGGCGCCGCCGGGGGTTGGCAAGCGTGGCGGGGCTTTCCCCCGCGGGACGGTCCCGGTACCGTGATGGGGCTTGTGGGTCGTTCGGGGGGAGTTTTCCGGGAGCCGTCCACCATGACAGATCGATTGCCGCATGCGCCCGAGGCACACACACCCGCCGGCGCGATCCTTGGCCGCCGCCGGTTTCTCAGCCGGTCCGCCACGGCGGCTGTGGCCGCGAGCCCGGCCTGGAGCTTCATGATCGTCCCCCGCCATGTCCTCGGGGGGCAGGGACAGGTGCCCCCGAGCGAACGGGTCAACCTCGCCGGCATCGGCGTCGGCGGCATGGGAGGGGGTGACGTCGGGACGTTCACCAAGCTCGGCGCGAACTTCGTCGCCCTTTGTGACGTCGACGACGAGCGTGCCCAGGGGACTTTCCAGGCTCACCCCAAGGCGACGCGCTACAAAGACTTCCGCGTCATGCTTGACAAGGAGGGGAAGCACCTCGACGGCTGCACCATCAGCACCCCGGACCACACCCATGCCGTCGCCGCCATGGCCGCCATCGGCTCAGGCAAGCATGTCTATGTCCAGAAGCCCCTCACCCACACCCTCCGGGAGGCCCGCACGCTGACCGAGGCCGCCCGCAAGGCGGGCGTCGTCACGCAGATGGGCAACCAGGGGCACGCCACCGAAGGGGCTCGGCTCACCAACGAATGGATTCAGGCGGGCATCATTGGCGAGGTCCGCGAGGTTCACACCTGGTCCGACCGGGCGGGCCGGCTCTGGAAGCAGGGGATCAATCGCCCCGAGGGCACCCCGCCGATCCCTGCTACCCTCGACTGGAACCTCTGGCTCGGCCCCGTCGCCGATCGCCCGTATCATTCCGCCTACTGTCCTCATGCGTGGCGCGGTTGGGTCGACTTCGGCACCGGCGCCCTCGGCGACATGGGCTGCCACATCATCGATCATCCGATGTGGGCCCTCGCCCTCGGCTCCCCCACGACCGTCGAATCGCGGATCACCCTCGACGGCGCCTACCTCGAAGGCAACACGCGCAACTTCGATTCCTTTCCGATCGCGGCGGTCGTCACCTACGACTTCCCCGCACGCGAGGCTACCGGAAAATCCCTCCCTCCCGTCCGCATGACCTGGTACGAGGGGGGGCTGATGCCGCCGACGCCCGCAGAGCTGCCGGCTGGGGAAAAGCTCCCCGACAACGGCGTCCTGTACGTCGGCTCGAAGGGGAAAATGTTCCATTCCTCCCACGGCGGCACCCCGCGGCTCCTCCCGGCCGATCTTGCTGAAAGTGCCAAGGCCGTGCCTGCGTCGATCCCCCGCTCCCCTGGCCACTACGAGGAATGGCTCCTCGCCTGCAAGGGGCAGGGGAAGACGATGTCGAACTTCGACGTCTCCGGCCCCCTCACCGAGACGGTCCTCCTCGGTGTCCTCGCGATGCGCGTTCCTGGCGAACGGATCGAGTGGGATGGGCCGAATCTCCACGTCAAGAATCTCCCCGATCTCAACCAGCACCTCCACATCGACTACCGCCCCGGGTGGTCGCTCGGATGACTCCAATGACTCCGATGAGAGACATCGTTCTCCGCTTCGTCCTCCTTGGGGCTCTCCTCGGCGCTGCCAGCGCTCGTCAGGCCGTGGCCGCCGACAATGAGCTCACCGCGGCGGAGAAGGCTGCCGGCTGGCAGCTCCTCTTCGACGGCCGCACGACGACGGGGTGGATGAGTCCGAAGGGGAAGCCGCTCCCCCAGAGCCATGTGCAGGACGGGGCCCTCAACCCGCACCCCTGCGATTACATGCTCGTCTTTGAAAGGCCGCTCGAGGATTACGAGCTGGCCCTCGAGTTCAAGATCAGCCCCAAGTGCAACAGTGGAATCTTCGTCCGCACCTGGCCGCTCGAACCGCGCTCCGGCAAGGATGTCGGCTTCAACGGGATCGAGATTGCCATCGATGACACGACGACGGCCGACTTCCACGATACGGGCGCCCTCTACGATCTCGTCAAGCCGACGGCCAACGCGATGAAGCCGGCCGGCGAGTGGAACACGGCGCTGGTCACGAGCCGCGGGCCGAAGCTCGAGGTGGCCATCAATGGCCGCCCCGTGTCGGCCATCGATTTCGATCAGTGGCCCGAGGTGAATCGTCGCCCCGATGGCTCGATGCACAAGTTCGACGTCGCCTACAAGGATCATCCGCGGCGCGGCCATGTCGGGCTCCAGGATCATGGCTCCGACTGCTGGTATCGCAACATCAAGCTCCGAAAACTCCCCGCCACGGCGGAGTGACCCGCTTTCCCTCGCCCTCAACGTCCGGAGATGCCCCGTGCCCCGTGATTACCCCGATAGCCAGCGGTCGGACGTTCCCGGGGCCAGTGATCTCCCCACGAACACACGCTGGCGCGTCGTCGCCTTCGCCGTGTCGCTCGCCGTCCTCCAGTACGTCGATCGGGTCTGTATCGCGCGGGCCGAACCGCTGATCTCCAAGGATCTCGCCCTCACCGACACCCAGATGGGGATGGTGTTCTCGGCCTTCACGCTCGCCTACGCGCTGTTCGAGATCCCGGCTGGATTTCTGGGCGACTGGATCGGCCCGCGGAAGGTGATCCTGCGGATCGTTCTCTGGTGGAGCTTCTTCACGGCTGCGACCGGATGGGTGACGAGCTTCGTGCCGTTGGTCGCCGTCCGCTTCCTCTTCGGCGCCGGCGAGGCGGGCTGCTTCCCCAATATCTCCAAAGCCTTCAAACGCTGGCTCCCCCCCTCGGAGCGCGCTCAAGCCCAGGGGGTGCTTTGGTTCTCGGCGCGGTGGGGCGGGGCGATCACCCCATTTCTTCTCTGGGCGCTGCTCGAGGTTGTCCACTGGCGGATGGCTTTCCTCATCTTTGGGGTGGTGGGAGTCGCCTGGGCCCTGGCCTTCAATGCCTGGTTCCGCGACGACCCCCTGACGCACCCACAAGTCAATGCCGCCGAGGCGGCCCTTCTCCCGGTCGGCTCAGGCGCAGGCGACGATCACAAGCATGTCCCCTGGGGGCCGATGTTCGGCTCCGCGACGGCCTGGGGACTTTTCGGCCAGTACTGGTGCATGAGCTACGCGTGGTACTTCTTCATCACCTGGTTTCCCAAGTACCTCATCGCCGACCGAGGTTTCGACCTGAAGGCGACAAGCGCCCTCCTCGCGGGGATGCCGCTGGCCCTCGGCGGCCTAGGAGCTTTCACCGCCGGTTGGATCACGCCGCCGCTGGTGCGGCGCTTCGGCCCGACCGCAGCGCGCCGCGGGATCGGCTTCGCCGCCATGGCCTCTGCCGGAGCGTTGTTCTACGCATCCACGCGCGTCGAGGATCCGTACGCCGCGGTTGCACTGATCGCACTGGCGAGTTTTGCCATGGATCTCACGCTGCCCGGATCCTGGACCACCTGCATGGACATCGGTGGCCGGGGCGTCGGCTCGCTCTCCGGCGCTATGAATATGATGGGAAACCTCGGTGGCGTCGTCTCGTCCGCGGTGGTGGGGGCGATCATCGACTCGAAGGTTGACCGGACCGGGACTCTCCTTGGCGACCTCATCGAAAAGTTCGGGGGGTGGGATCTCTCCATCGTCATCACGTCGATGGTCTGCCTCGTTGGCGCCTGCTGCTGGCTGCTTGTCGACCCCGTCACGCCGCTCGATCTCGGCGATCCGGAGCATGGCCACGCCCACTCGCACAATTCCCCTTGATCCTCAACACGAGACGCACCAATGACGCCCACAGACAGCGCTTTCCCGGCCGATCCCCACGGCCCCGTCGGGGAAACCGTCTACGACATCCAGTCCGCGGCCGACGGCCCTTCTGGCGTGCTGCCGCTCACCGACGACATGCTGCGGCACGCCCCCTCAGGCGATCTCTTCGGGCTCTCGCAGAACGTCGGGATGGGATGGGCCGCGTCGGGATCTGCCGATCCGCAGTTTCTCATCCTCTCCACGCAAGGGGGCGTTCGCGCCCCCGACGGCCGCCCGGTTGCCCTCGGCTACCACACCGGCCACTGGGAGATCGGGCTCCTCGTCGAGGCGGCCGCGGAGGAGCTGCGCCGGCTCGGGAAGGTTCCCTTCGCCGGTTTCTGTTCCGATCCCTGTGATGGCCGTAGCCAGGGAACGACGGGCATGTTCGACAGCCTTCCCTACCGCAATGACGCCGCCACGGTGTTGCGCCGCCTCGCCCGATCGCTGCCGCTGCGACAGGGTGTGCTCGGGATCGCCACCTGCGACAAGGGGCTTCCGGCGATGCTCATGGCGCTCTGCGGGCTCCCTGATCTCCCCGGCGTGATCGTCCCTGGCGGCGTCACTCTCCCGCCACGGAGCGGCGAAGACGCGGGCAAGATCCAGACGATTGGCGCCCGCTACAGCCACGGCCTGATCACGCTTCAAGAGGCGGCCGATCTCGGCTGCCGGGCTTGCGCCACCCCGGGAGGCGGGTGCCAATTCCTCGGTACGGCGGCAACGGCGCAGGTGGTGGCCGAAGCGCTCGGCCTCACGCTTCCCCATGCGGCGCTCGTTCCCTCGGGGCAGCCGGTGTGGCGCGACCTCGCCGTCCGTTCGGCGCGGGCGCTGGTGTCGCTCGCCGGGGCCGGATCGACGACGCGCGACATCCTCACGGCCAGCTCGTTCTACAACGCGATGGTCGTTCACGCCGCCTTCGGCGGCTCGACGAATCTCCTCCTCCACATCCCCGCCTTCGCGCACGCCGCCGGCCTCCCCCTGCCGACGGTCGATGACTGGATCGGGGTCAACAAGATCGTGCCGCGCCTCGTGAGCGTGCTTCCCAACGGGCCCGTCCATCATCCCACCGTGCGCGTGTTCCTCGCCGGTGGCGTGCCGGAGGTGATGCTCCATCTCGATTCGATCGGGCTCCTCGACACCACCGCCCGGACGGTGAGTGGATGGACCGTCGGCGAGATGCTCGACTGGTGGCGGACGAGCGACCGGCGGAAGCGCTTCCGCCGGCTCCTTACCAAGCTTGACGGCGTCGATCCAGACGACGTCATCCTTCCGCCCGAGAAGGCGGCTCGGGCCGGGCTGAAGGGGACGCTCGCCTTTCCACGCGGCAACCTCGCCCCGGAGGGCTCCGTCGTCAAGGCGACGGCGATCGATCCGAGCGTGATCGGCGCCGACGGCGTCTATCTCCACGAGGGGCCCGCACGGGTGTTCACGAGCGAGAAGGCCGCCATCGCAGCGATCAAGGAGGGAAAGATCGTCGCCGGCGACGTCATGATCCTGGCCGGTGTCGGCCCGATGGGAACGGGGATGGAGGAGACCTATCAGGTGACGAGCGCCTTGAAGCACATTCCCGGGGGCAATCGGGTGGCGCTGATCACCGATGCCCGCTTCTCCGGCGTCTCCACCGGGGCGTGCATCGGCCATGTCGGCCCAGAGGCGCTCGCCGGCGGGCCGCTCGGCAAGCTGCTCGACGGCGACATCGTCCGGGTCGTGATCGACACCGGGAGCGTCAGTGGCTCGATCGATCTCGTCGGGTGGGCGGGCCATGACGCGGGGAGCTCGAGTGCTGAAGCCGGGGCGAGTGAATTGGCTCGTCGCCCCTCCCGCCCCGATCTGGCCGCCGATCCCCATCTCCCCGACGACACCAAGCTCTGGGCGGTGCTCCAGTCGGCCAGCGGCGGCACCTGGCGCGGCTGTATCTACGACGCCGAACGGATCGCGGCGCGGCTTTCGCGCGACTGACGGCCCTTCCGCGGGCCATTCAGGAGCAGGCCTAAGGGCGTGTGGCGGACGAGAAACTGGTAGCTCACCAGGAGAATCGCGGTAGCAAGCGTCGTCACGAGGAAGAACTTGAGCGTGCCGGGCAGGGGCCAGCCGCGGGAGTATTGCTGGAGCACGATCACCACCGGCATGTGGGCGAGGTAGAGCCAGTAGGCCGAGTCGGAGAGGTAGCGCCACATCTGGCTCTCCGCCGGCACAAGCCAGCGGAAGAAGCCGATCGCGGCGAAGCTCATCAGCCAGGCATAGAGCACCTGCGGCACGGCGCCTGCCGCAGGGAACTGCATCGTGCCGAGGCCGACGGGGAAGCAGATCAAAAGGCCGATGAGCAACGGCACAAGCCAGCGCCGTCCGACGCTCTCGACGCCGTTGTTCGACCGGTGTTCGGCGAGGAACAACAACGCCCCGTAGCCGAAGAAAACAGCGTAGTAGGCGAGGACATGCGGCTGAGGGAGGAGCCCGGCGGAAGTGTCGGGACCGAACCCCGGCGCCAGCAGCCCCATGAAGACCTGCGGGACGAGCGTCAGCGGCACCGTCCAGAGCAGGGCCGCCGGGGAAGTGACGAGCCAGCCCGGCGGGGATGGGAGGTTGAGGCTTGTCGCAAGCGCGGCGACGGCGGCAAACCCGACGGCGAGCCAGCAGAGAAACATCAGAAACCACAGATAGTTGAGCGTCATGCCGGTGAGCAGCGACTGTGGCGACGGATCGAGAGGCATGGCAACGACAAACTTCGGGGAGAGAAGCCAGTCTCGGTAAGCAGTGCGGGCCCGCGTCAGCAGATTAGCCGGCGGAGGGGCCGGCACCGCGGTCGATTCGCCCGTGCGCGCGGCGAGGAGCGCGCGGATGGCGTCACGATCGGCGCGGAGCGCGTCCGGGGGCGCAAGGTCGAGTCGGAGAAGACCGGCGATGAAGGCGGTGGTGCCGGCGTCGGCCTTCGTCGAATCGAGGGGACTTCCGCCGTCCGGTCCGCGCTTCGCCGGATCGGCGCCGGCCTCGAGGAGAAGCTGCACGACCGGCAGACGGCCGGCGAAGGCCGCGGCGTGGAGGGGCGTGCGGCCGTCGCCGCCGGGGGCTTGTGCGTCAGCGCCTGCGTCCAAGAGCGCTCGGGCCACGTCG
>Ga0209188_1002703_pt1 | contig 12853 bp, 16 predicted proteins | sample C_130625_EF_Meta_FD_187307 | JGI IMG/M metagenome (GOLD analysis project Ga0209188, IMG submission 187307) | Freshwater microbial communities from Lake Croche, Canada to study carbon cycling - C_130625_EF_MetaG (SPAdes) (version 2) | ecosystem: Environmental > Aquatic > Freshwater > Lake...
GCCGAGAATATTTTGATTATAGAGAGAAAAAGGAAAATCCATCTTATTTCTCTCATGAAATACTTCAAAAATATGATAACTGTGATGAATTATTATCCATTTATTATCGTAGTGAATATGGAGGAATGAAAGGTGATATAAAAATGTTAAAAACCGCAATAGAATATTATATAGAGAATCCCTTAAAAGCATTTAAAACACAATACAAAACTATTGATTATAATAAAATAAATACAAATATAGAAATTCTAGTTGAGTCTATAGATTTTCATCCTTTTCCTTATATTTTAACTGTTCTCTCTAAAATGACAGAAATGAATAAAGATTTGATAAAAGAATTTATTTGGTTTGTTGAATCAGCGTATAATATTAGAAAACCTTTCACAATTGAAACCTCAAAAACATATGAAGAGAGACAAGAATGGAAAAAAATTCAAAAATATCTAGATGATGTAAGGGAAGAGTTGATTAAATAAAAAGAATGAATAATAAAATATATTAATATATTAATGAATGAAAGAAAAGGTTCAGTAACTTTATATATTAGGGCACATGGTTATGATGATTTTAATTCAAATTTAAAAAAGGGTTATAATGAAAATGTTTATTTAGTTTCATTTCCTGGAAACCCTGGTTTACCAGGATGGATGGTTAACTGTCCGGATGGCCGCCCTGTAGATTTAAAAGTTTTAGATGAAATCGGTGATTTTTATCATAGGAAAAGTTTGCTAGATCCAAAGCCAACTCAAATAGATATACTGTATGAAGAGGAATTAACAGACAAACTTAAATTGATATATGAAGACTGTTTTAGATCTTTTTCTTATGTTAATTTACCTATATTTTCACGAACACAACCTAAGACTGATCGTTTTTATACATTAAAACCAAAACCAGGTGAAACAGTAGATATGAGTCCTGAATATGGAATAACAGTTATTGCTTCAACAAATGAAGAAGACGCTCCTTATACTTTAGAGTCAACAATGGGTAGATCCAGTAAATTAAGTAGACCGTCAAGACTAGCAAATATAAATATAAATCCTAGTGCGTTTGATCACTGGATGAGTAAATGTAAATTACAACCTCAATACAAGGATCTAAGTCGTATGCTTATACTAGAGAAAAAAGATGTTACTTTATCAGATATAATAGTGTTTTTTAAAAGTATGGGTTTTAAAAATATATTAATTTGGGATACAAGTTGTAGAACTGGTCCATATGAAGGTAGACCAACTACATTAAATAGACTTGGTAGACAAGAATTAATTGAACGTCCACCGAATACACCATTACGATTACCGCCTCCAGCTAGGGCAATTATGGATGAGCCAGAAGATAGAAGAGATTTATTAGGGGATTATGGCGAAGCCACTGAAGACACTGAAGCAACTGAAGCAACTGAAGTTTGCAACCCATCAAATGGATTTTGTGATAGGATAACAAAAGCAGCGAAAGATTGTTATAGAGGAATATGTGGTAGAGATAAAATAGATGGTGGTAGAACAAGAAGAACAAAAAGAACAAGAAGAACAAGAAGGATAAGAAGAAGGATAAGAAGAACAAGAAGGATAAGAAGAACAATAAAAAACAGAAAAAATAGAAATAAAAAAGGATATAATAATAATTTATAAATAAACATATATGTCGTATGTTTATTTATTGGTTTCAACAAATGGTAATACTTATGTGGGTGCTACAGTGGATTTAAATCGTCGTTTAAGGCAACATAATAAAGAAATAAAAGGTGGTGCACACGCAACAGGTATAAAAGTCGCAAAAGGTGAAACATGGGTAAGAGCGGCTCATGTATCAGGATTTCCTGATTGGCAAGCAACATTACAATTTGAATGGCGATGGAAGCAACTATCTCGTAAATATTCATTACAAATAAAACCATTAGAGAGAAGATTGAATGCCTTAAAAGAACTTCTCTCTTTGGAAAGATCAACAAGTAAAGCAACACCATTTAAAGAATGGGAAACCCCTCCGGAAGTGCATTTAGAAACAGAAGAAGCCCAATCAATTTTTGAAAAAAATGAAGTAAACCCATCTTAAAATTCGCAATTATTGATTTTATTTTTGCTCCACTTTTTAAAAAGTGGATTTTTGTAATAATTTTCTCATTTCACGAATCTCGTCTTCCTGTTGCTGAATAATATTTTTGGCTAATTTAGTGACATCATAACTATCAGTTTTTTTTAGAATTTGTTCACTAGTAAATATACCCATAGAATGATGTTCAATCATTCCTTCTAAATATTGTTTATCATTAATTGCGACTTGCGCGCGATATAAATAAATAAATAGAGCTAAAAGCGCGATTAAAATAATATAAAAATTAGAGCTAAAAACTTTATATTGATGATCATGCATCATAACTTCTAATAAAATCATAAATAATCCCATAATAGTTGCGAGATAAACTTTCCCGATATTATTAGTAATATATAATCTATTATTAACCATAATTGGTGGCATCAAAAAATATTGAATTAAAAAACTTCCAACAAACATAACAACCATTGTATTCGTAATCTTCATTTATATTATTCAATTATAAAAAGTATTAAAAGTATTAAAAGTAAATATAAAGAAATATTAATGGATAGAGAGAGTGATATAGGTCCAATATGTGATTTTTATTTAAATAAGAATGAAAATATAAATAATAACATAAATGATACTAAAATAAATGATATAGAAAGTAGTATACACGCTTCTTTACTAAATGATAAAAAAGAAACGAATATATGTTTTGAAAAAAAATATAGTTTATATAATTTTTGCGCGATATTGTTGTTTTTAGTGACTATATCATTGCTAGTAGGTATGGTGTATTTATATATATATAAATAAAACAGAGGATTTAAAGGTCTTTAAGTAGTTTTAAATATTAATTTATTTTAATATTTAAAAAAAATTGAAATACTTTTAAAAATATAAAGAATCAGTATTAACTAGCCTAACCAAACACAACAATAATGTTCGCAATTTTAAATACCATGTTTGATTTAACTGCTATTTCTAGAGATTTTCAATTAATTCAACTTAACATTGAAAGCATGTTACCTGTATTATGTGCGCTATCCAGTATTGGTGCGACATACATGTTGATAACAATGGTTGATGAAGTATTTGGTGGTATCGATGCAACAATAAAAAATTTGAAGGAGGAGAAAAAGGTATTAGCGAGAGAAATTGGAATTGCCAAAAAAGCAGTAGTAAATTACAAGAGAGAAAATTATTTACTACATAATCAAATTGGCGAATTGTCTCTTGAAATGGAGAGACTAACTATGGCACAACCGACGGAAGAACTGGTGGAAGAAAATGAGCTATTAATAAAAACTTGTGAAAAACTACATGTTAAATGTGATATGTTGAAGCAAGAAATTAAAAAAATGCGCCAAACCCAAAAGGAAATTCAAGAAAAAAATTATAAGTTAATATGCTACGACTCAGATAATTCAAATTAAAAATTTACTTCTAAAAATTTCAAAAAAAATAAAAATTTATTTAATAAAAAAATTTTAAAAATATTATAAATTTTTTTATAGATTTTTTCTAGTTTTGCGTCCACCTTTTAGTGCCTTTTTTTTGGTGCTTTTTTTTAAGCTATATTTGTTGCTTTTTTCAATAAAAGATCTAATATTCTCCTTTTGATTTAGCATCATATCAACTATATTTTGAAAATAAGAACGAAATTGTGGACGCATTTTTTTTAGATCATCTACACAAATCCAACGAATTTCGGCTTTTTCAAAAATTTTACTTTTTTTTATTACATTTGGATCAAGCCTTTTTTGAAGAAATCGTTGATTATTATTATAATAATAAGGTAACCAATGATTATATTCAAAAGGAAAAATATGCATACGATATGTTGAATGACCATCTGTTTTATGATCAATAATATAAGTTCCATGTTTCTTTAACATTTTACGAACATCTGAATCATTACCTAAAAACCCTGTAAATTCTTCTCCTGCTTCTCTCACTGCTGTTTCAAAATATGTTTCATTATTATCAGTTCCACCTCCAAAATCTGAAAAACCAGGTGCTGAATCTTCATATTTATTTTCTTTCCCAAATAAAAAATAAAGTTTTCCATTATGTATTGTTGTAGGTAATATACCTGCTCCCATTATATTAAATAAAAATATTATTTATTTATATGAATAAATCAACGAAACGCAATAAATCAAGAAAACATAATAAAAAAATAAAACATAATAAAACAATTAAGCATAAAAAATTATTATTAGGGAGTAAAAATAATGCTTATGGATTAATATCAAACTCTTATTCACCAACAATAAATAAAGATTTAGTTACACTAAAGTCTATTCCTCGTAAAGAATTATTAGAATGTAATATGGAAGAAGCGTTTAATTTAAAAGAACCTTTAAAAATAGGAATACCAGGTAACTTATATGGTAAAAATTGTTATTACTATTATACTCCACAAGCAAAAAAATTTTTATTAAAAAATTTATCCGCTGATAAACATATAGATCCTAAAAAAATAATTCCACCAATTCAAAATCAATCTAATTGTTGGTTTAATGCAATGTTTGTAACCTTTTTTGTAAGTGATAAAGGACGTAAATTTTTCCATTTTTTACGGCAACTAATGATAGAAGGTACACAAAAAGATGGTTCTATAATTCCTGAAAAATTAAGAAACGCTTTTGCTTTATTGAATTTCGGTATAGATGCTTCTTTAACAGGAAATGAATATGCCTATAAGTTAAATACGAATAGTATTATACATTTGATATATAAAAATATTCCAGTTTCATATAAAAAAAATTTACCTTATATAGTTGATGTCAATGATGCCGGCAATCCAATATATTATTATATAAACATAGTTGATTATTTAAACAGCAATTCAATACAAATGTTATTTATAAGAGATTCTAATAGTGAATGGAAAAAAAAAATAGTACAAGGTATGAAAAAAATGCGACATTTACCGCATATAATAGTTTTAGAAGTTTATGATAATAAAGCAAGCAAATTTAATAATAAACCAAAATCATTTGATGTAAATGAAGGTAAATATGAAATAGATAGTGCTGTTGTGAGAGATATCTCAAAGCAACATTTTTGTGCGACTATTACATGCGAAGGTAAAGAAATGGGTTATGATGGTATGAGCTTTCATCGTTTAGTTTCTATGAATTGGAAAGAAAATTTAAATAGAAATACAAATTGGGAATTTGAAGGTAGTAAAAATTATGACGGAAACCCTTTATTATGGAATTTTACAAAAAGTTATCAACTATTACTATATTATCGAGTTAAATAACTTTTTTCTCTCTATTAATAACTTGACATTATAATTTCAACAAGTTTATTACTACCATTCGAAGATGGTTCTATACCAAATGAAAAATCTTCAGATTTGGTTAAAATATTACTAACTTTTAAAACACTCGTTATATTATTTTTGGGTTCTTTTGCATAATTATATATTTTATTATTCCATTCACTTATAACAGGATGATATTGCTTATATTTTTCATTATCAGGATAATAAATATCTAATAAAACAACATTAGAATTTGGTAATTTATTTTTAACATTTTGAACTAATTTTTCATATGATGTAAACAAAGGATCTAAAATAGCTGTATTTGTTGCGTCGTTTTCTTGATCTACATAATGAGTTAATATATCATTTCCACCAGCAGAGAGAAAAACAGTAGTAAAATGATTATTCAAATCATTAGGAACTTTTTCAACTTGACCATAAATATCAACTATTTTTGAATGATCCCTTGCTAAACACATAGATTTCCCATTTGTTCTCTCTTTGAGTAAATCGTCAACACTTTTTCCATTAGATACATAAGCATCATTTTTAAGAATACTATCCCCTAATAAAACAAATGTTTGTTTATTAGAATTAAATGATTCACGATAACTATTTAAATAAGTATTTAAATAAGAAACCCCAATAATGAAGGAAATAAGTAAAAATATATATAAGTAAAAATAATTCATATATATTTAATAACAAAAATTTTTAAATATTAAAATACAAAATAACTACTCCTGAACCACCGTTTCCGCCAGCAACACTTCCACCTCCACCTCCTCCACATCCTGTATTAGGTTGTCCAGAAGTAGGAAGACTACTATATGCACCACCACCATTTCCAGCATTAGTATTACCACCAATACCTTTAGAAGCATTCCATGCTCCACCGCCTCCACCAGCACCAAAGGCTGTTCCGTATATTGGTATAGATATGTTTAAAGAACCATTTCCTCCATTTCCTTGGAAGCCCTTAGCACCGCCACCACCGCCTCCTCCTGATGGAGCATTGCCACCAGTACCACCAGTGCCACCAGCAGATCCATTACCACTAGCTCCTCCATTAGATAAAGTCTGATTACTGCCTAATCCTCCTTGTCCTCCATTAGCATTAACAATACTGTTACTTCCTAAAGTTATTTGTGAAGAACCACCAGGTTTTCCATTTTGTCCAGGAATATCTGTACAAGTAGAACAAAGTGATCCTATGCCACCAATTCCACCATTTCCAACTACTATACTATATGTATTATTATTAAAAACCTGTTGACTATTTAAAACCTCACCACCACCTCCACCTCCTCCTGCTTTACTTGCATTTAACCCGCGACTCGCTCCACCTCCACCACCTCCACCACCAACAACAATATAATTAACAGTATATTTTTGATAAAAAATTATACTACTATTTGATTTAAATGTAATAATAGTATTATATTGAGCATTAGAAGTTATAGTATATGTTCCATTTGATATAGTATATGTTCCATTTGATATAGTATATGTTAAATTTGATATGGCATTTGTTAGATTATTATTTGCGTAACCGAGTGTTTGATAAAGAATAAAATTTTCGCTTTTGGTATTTATAAGTTGATTAAGACATTCAGAAGTATTTGATGAATGACTATGACAATAATTAAGTAACCTTGTTGTTGAACCCCTGCCTCTTGTACATCCTAAATTTATAGTTCCTGATAATATCGGTTGATTCGCACCAATATTAGAATAAAACCCTTTTTTATATATTCTTAATCCTGGCATTATATATATATATGTTTAAGTTTTATTCCTAATTATTTTTGCTAAACTGTGTGACAATGTAGGTATCAACAAATAATTTTGTTAATATATTCTTAAATAGTTATTTGGTATGAAAGAGAATTAGAATAATTGGGATTACCAGGGTAACTTTGATTAGTAGTAGGACTATAATTACTATTATAAATATTAACAACAACAATATTATAATTGCCAGGCGGAGCATTTAAAGGTACAACAAAAGAAATACAACTATTACTATAAAATGTTATAGGAAGTTGTTTAAAAGGGCCAAAATTAACATAAGTAGTTCCGTAAACTTGCGGTAAAAAATTTATTCCATAAATATAAACGAGAGAATAAACTCCTGCACCACTACTATTTACAGAAAAATTATTAATTACTGGCGCAAATGAAGGATATGAAACGTTTGAAACTTTACGACATCCATTATTATATTTAGTTGTAAAAGGTATTGAAGTAGGTACAGCGTGACCATTTATGATTTGATAATAATCTTTAGTTAAAGAAAAATTAATACTAGGACAAGACATTTTATAATAATACAATATTATAAAATAAAAATTTAAATAAAAATTTAAATAAAAATTTAAATAGGGCCATTATCATCCTTTTTTTCTGTTATATGACCTTTAATTTTCTCTCTAGCTAGATAATAAACAAAGTATGCAAATACAGAGCCAACTATAGCGCCAACCATAACTTGTAAAATAGTATGATAATTAAAATAAACTCTTTGTATCATTATTAACAAAGAAAACAATGTATAAAAGCATAATAAATTATATTGTTTTGTAGAGAGAAAAACAAATACTCCTGAAAAAAAGGAAGCCTGAGCGTGTCCAGAAGGCATTCCAAATATATTAAAAGGTATTCCATCATTAAATAAAAACCTTTTTCCACGTGTTAAAGCTAAATGGAAATTTTCGGTATATTCAGTAGGTCTAGGTTGTTGTATAATAGCTTTAATAAGTAAATTTAAAATAGTATCAACAAAAAGTCCAACTGTATAATAAAAAAATAAATTTTGGTTATTCCATAAAATAAACATAGAGAGAAATATTAGGATAATAGGTCCATAACTACCAAATTCATCAAATAAGTTTAATAATATACTCATAAAATATAAAAATATTTTAATATTGATACAAACATTCGCAAACAAGAGTAACACACCAATCATTACCATTTAAGTTAAGAACATTTCCTTTATCATCTAATAATTTAACAGCCATTCTATCTATATTAACGGGTCCAAAGTAAACCCTGGTACTATCTTGTAGTGAACCACTAAAATCGACTAAGAGAGAACCAGTTGGAACACCAGTAGATGTTTTTACCGGTACAATTGCGAGAATATCTGAAGATGTAGGTGCTTTAGCCAAATAATTAGTCAAATTATTATTATTACTATTGATACTATTAATGGTGTAAATTTGAGCTTGAGTTAAAGTCCTTGGCGCACTAGGTAAAACAATTTGAGTAGGGGTATAATCATTTTCATATTTTCCAGCAATTAATAGACCATTAACAAAAGTAGGATTTAAAGGTTGTGGATTTATAGCAATATTTTGTGAATATGCGTTTTGCTCATATGGAATAGTGGATAAAGATTGAAGTACAACTCCATCTACTATTTGTGTTAAATTATTACCTTGTTGTGCCTGTGTAATACAAGTATAAGGTAAATCAGTAGAATAATAAGATGGTATTTTTAAAGTATTTGAATATTGACTAATAGATACAAGACTATTATTAACATGATTTTGATTATAATCATCAATAGCTAATATTAAATACTTAGTCCCATTAAGATCTAAAACAGCAGTAGCAGTATTTCCACTAGGATCTACACTTAAATAAGGTAATCTATATCCCATAACCCAGCCAAGAGTATTATTAAAATAATGATTTTGATTACTAACACAAGTAATAGTGCATTGTAAATGACCTGTAAAATCATAAAATACAATAGTTGTTGTTGTATTTATATTGAATGATTCTAAAACACCATTTGGATCAGTATATGTTCCGCCATATAAAAATAGTGAAATAATACCACTATTAGAATTAAAATATACTGGAGTATTTGGAGGAAGATTATATGGTGGACCCACAGGAGGAAAAGTAAATCCAGCATTTACAAAAGAAGAATTTAGTTGTGATACAAATCCTGACTGACTATAATTTCCAGGTGGTACCGATACAGAAATGGCTTGATTTGTACTAGAATCAAGAATCCAAAAACAATTATTACCATAAGCAGTATCAATAGCATACCAACTAAAAGGTATTTGATAGGAATATAATCTTAAACTTAAAGCATTTTTAAGTGTATCAGATAGATCTAATGTATAATTAGTAGATGTTGAATCAATACCACTAGTAAATTGTCTAAATTGGCTATCTAAATTAACAAAACGGTTAATTGTATTTTTCAAATTTGGATTTAAAGAATCTTGTTTAACAGGTAATCCAAATGTATCTGTTGTAGCAAGTTGTTCACGATTCATTGGTGCGTGTTGGTTTCCAAAAACACCGATTTTTTGTTTTCTTTGTGTAATTTTATTAACCTGATTTTTATCAGCTTGAGTGAGATTTTCATTGTCAAACCAATCAGTAATTTGTTTATCTCCAGCAGGATAAATTGCTTCATTTGATGCATTACCAAATCCCTCAACAACAATTTTATCGGTAGTATCTTCTTCAGGAACATTTAATCCACTTTCATATTGTAAAAGTTGACTTTGAACCTCTTCAAAAAAAACAGCTAATGTGGGGTTTTTTCTTTTAAACTTATTAATAAGAAAATTAGTTTTTTCTATAATCTCATCTTCAGTAATATTTTCGTTTTCAATACCAGATATAGTTAATAATTCACTGAGAGAATAATTAGAAACATTTGTATCAATATCTGTCATAAGATTATTATAGATATTGTTTTTAATTAATAAATAAAAAAATAAAATAAAAGTTTTATTGGTGCCTTTTTTTCAGTGCTTTTTTTTCAGTTAAATATTTTTAAAATTCTTCATTATTTGTTAACTCATTTAATCTTCATTTTTCTCTCTATAATGATAAATAAAGAGGTTTTTTATTTCCTTTTTAATATCGATTTCTTTACATATATCAAAAGTTAAAATCTTCTCTGGAAATAATGTTAATCCACAACCTCTTTTTGAGTGTGTTTTTCCTTTAAATAATATTTCTTCTAAAATATAAACCAATCGTGAATTAAATTTATCTATTGATTCACGATCTATAAAATGTTTCCCAATATAAGTATATCTATTTGTATTACTATCTGAATGAATTTTATAATACTTATCTTTTTCGTGTTTATTTTTAATTAACCCTATACCTTCAATTTTGTTAGTAGAATTATTCATTTCAATGACAAATACAGGCGCACCATAATAAATTTTTGCGGATAATTGTGATGGACAAGAGTAAACACACGCAAAGTTGCGTTTTTTTCTATATGCATAATTAGCATCAAGTGTTTCATTATTGAATCTACCTGTAACGATAGTAGCCATATTTTGTTTCATGCAATTAATATATTCGTAAGTTTATTTTCAATTTTTTAAAAATCATATAATATTAATGAATTGTTGTATATGTGGACCCGTTAAAAATTGCGGACCTTATTTAAATAAAGTTCTAGAAAATATAGAAAAAATAGGTTCTCTCTTTGATAATTATCAAATAATACTTTATTATGATAAATCTAGTGATAACTCATTAGATATTTTAAAAGAATATCAAAAGAAAAATCCTAAATTAACATTTTATGTAAGTAGTAAACCATATTCAAAATTTAGAACACATAATATAGCAATTGCTCGTAATTTTTGTTTGAATTATATTAGAACGAATAAAGAACTATTCCCTTTTTTTATAATGATGGATATGGATGATGTTAATTGTAAAGAAGTGAATATAGAAGTTTTAAGAAAATATTTACATAGACCTGATTGGGATGGATTATCTTTCAATAGTTCTCCAGAATATTATGATATATGGGGATTATCCATTTGGCCTTTTTGTTTTAGCTATAATCATTTCGAGAGAAATTATGAATATTATAACATAATAAAAAATTATGTTAAAAAAAGATTAGAAAATATAAGTCCAGGTGGTTTACTTACATGCATTTCCGCATTTAATGGATTTTCAATTTATAAAACACATAAATTTTTGGATACATATTATGATGGTAGAGTTCGTTCAGACCTATTTCCAAAAAAGTATATAGAAAGCCACGCAATAGCACAAAAATCAAAAGGATTGGTTTATAATGATTATGGACACGTAAAGGGAAAATTTGAAGACTGTGAACATAGAGCATTTCATCAAATGGCTAGAAACAAATCAGGAGCAAGAATAATGATAAGTCCTGAAGTTTTATTTTATAAATAAATATTTAACCATTACAAACCTTGAGATATATTTTTTTTTGTGAAAAAATGAATAGTATCTTTAGGAATTTTAAAAACTTCTGCAGGATTTTTATTTTCATATAAAATTTGTGAACGATAATTTGTTAATGAAAAGTCAGGATTAGCAACAATTGGGCCATTATTAGTATAGTTTAATAAAAAATGAGATAAATCACTTTTAGGATCATTAATGTTTAATTTAGGATCTACTCTTAAACATTTTCTATTTATATCTGAACCAAAAATATCCTCACTTTCATAAATAAACATTTCTTTATTATAAAATAGAGTATGGCCTTTTCTTTTTAATCGTATACCAAAATCATAATCTTCCGCACCACAACCATTACACATTTCATTCATTCCATTTAAATCTAAATAATCTATTAATGGCATACAAAAAGAAGAACCAAAAAAACTAGATCCTTCACAACTAGAAATGGTATTTTTATAAATACTTAATCTAGAATCAACTCCCCCAGGACTATCTCTTTTTGATACTAAAATACCATCTTGAACAACCATATCAAATACTTTAGTATAAGCTCCACATTGAATTTTTTTTTTTTCAAGCGCAAAAAAAACATTTTTTAACCAGTTTTGTGACTGACAACCTAAATCATCAATAAATGCGATATAAGAATGTTTTGCATAACAAACACCTGTATTTCTAGTATTTGCCGCAGCAAAATAATCTACACTAGTAACACGATATTTACCTTGCCAATGAGTAGGTTTTGGTGGTACATGAATAAAATCAAATTTATTATCAATTAAATTGGAAAAATAGTTTTTTCTCTCATTTTCATTTAATGAATTATTTAAAAAACCATCAACAATTATAATTTGTATTTTTGAACGAATATTTTCGTCTGATTGTTTTATTAATGATTGAATAAACCAGTCAAATTTACAATTTTCTCTAAAAGTTATATAAATTATTGATAACATTATATATTTTATATATTTTATATATTTTAAATTTTAAATATTTTAAATATATTTACATAAATTATTAACAATTTATTTATGTAAATATAGTATAATGAATACATTGTTAAGAATATTATAGGTTAATGATCATTAACATTTACATTGAAAATACTTTTGTCATCATCACTACCACTACAGCTACCACTACCACTACCACTACCACTTCCAATACTACTACAACTTCCAATACTAATGCTACTACTACTACTACTACTGCTGCTGCTACTACTACTACTATCAGTATCATATCTGCTTTTATACAATAACTAATAGTACTATAGGTAAAGGATCATTTGGACACTGCTAC
>Ga0209188_1002708_pt1 | contig 12842 bp, 16 predicted proteins | sample C_130625_EF_Meta_FD_187307 | JGI IMG/M metagenome (GOLD analysis project Ga0209188, IMG submission 187307) | Freshwater microbial communities from Lake Croche, Canada to study carbon cycling - C_130625_EF_MetaG (SPAdes) (version 2) | ecosystem: Environmental > Aquatic > Freshwater > Lake...
GTTTATTGATAAAGGCGGGTTGGGGGCGGGGATTGTGGACCGGCTCAAAGAACAGCGGTATAAGATTAAGGGCGTTAACTTTGGTTGGAAGTCCAAGAACCCGGCGATGTATGGGAATATGCGGGCGCAGATTTGGGGGGATATGAGGAATTGGCTTAAAAGCGCGAGCATTCCAAATGACAGGTTCTTGAAATCTGATTTGATTTCGCCTATGATGAAGCCGGATTCCAAGGGGTCGATATTCTTGGAGTCTAAAAAGGACATGAAAGCGCGGGGGCTGGCTTCTCCGGATGCTGCGGATGCGATAGCGTTGACGTTTTCGTACCCGGTGGCTCACCGAGAGTACAATTCGCGCATGGAGCGCCGGGTCGTGCATGATCGCGGCATGGTTGCAACTTCTTGGATGGGAAGTTAAAATAATTGCAATTTGAAGGTTGTTAAGCCAGCATTCAAGGATGTTTCTGTAGGGATTTTCTGGCTTTCTCCCCTGCCTTGACGAAACCAAATTGAGGCCTTCATCTTTTTTAGGAGTTAACGTGGCAACTAAAAAATCAGTATCACTAAGCGTAGGGCGCGGCGAGAAGTTGCCGGTCTCTAAAGGTGCTGGATTGACTGAGAAGGGCCGAGAGAAATACAACGCCGCCACTGGCTCGCATTTGAAAGCGCCAACTCCCAACCCTAAGACCAAAGCAGATCAGGGCCGCAAAGATTCATTTTGCGCGAGAATGGGTGCCGTTGCGGCTAATGCCAAAGACGGCGAACGCGCCAAGGCGGCGCTCAAACGATGGAAGTGTTAATCATGGCAACTAAACCTGGTTTGTACGCAAACATTCATGCCAAACAAGAGCGCATTAAAGCTGGCTCTGGCGAAAAGATGAATAAGGTTGGCAGCAAGAATGCGCCAACGGCCAAAGATTTCAAAAATTCGGCCAAGACGGCCAAGAAGGGTAAGTGATGCCACTCGTTAAATCTAAATCGCCCGAGGCTTTTCGCAAAAATGTCAAAGCTGAAGTCGCTGCTGGCAAACCTGTGAAGCAAGCCCTGGCAATTGCGTATTCGGTTAAGCGTAATGTACAATCTAAGCCTGCACCGAAGGGTAAAAATGGCTGATCCAACCGGAATGGTCGCCGCAGCCAATGTTGCTGCCGGTGGCAAACCAGCAAAATCTGATTCAGATATTTTGACTGTGGCTCGCAGCCGCCTTGACATGGCGGTTGCTGCTTTGTCTGAGTCACGCGACGATGAAATCGACGATTTGCGTTTTTATGCTGGTTCTCCGGATAATCATTGGCAGTGGCCATCGGATGTTTTGGCCACTCGCGGCGCGGTCCAAGGGCAGACCATCAATGCCCGTCCCACACTGACCATTAACAAATTGCCCCAACATGTGCGCCAAGTCACCAATGACATGCGCCAAAACCGCCCAGGGGCCAAGGTCATTCCTGTGGATGACAATGCTGATGTGGAAGTGGCCGACATTTTCAACGGCATGATTCGGCATATTGAATACATCTCGGATGCTGATGTGGCCTATGACACGGCTTGCGAGAATCAGGTGTCTTACGGCGAGGGTTACATCACCCTGATGACCGAGTATTGCGACGAAAACACGTTTGACCAAGACATTAAGATTGGCCGTGTGCGTAACTCTTTTTCGGTTTACATGGACCCGCTGATTCAAGACCCTACTGGTGCGGACGCCAAGTGGTGTTTTATTACCGAAGACCTGACCAAGGCTGAATACGAGCGTCAATACCCAGATGCTGCGCCTATTTCGACTTTGCAGTCCCTTGGCGTTGGAGATCAATCTATCAGCAACTGGCTCAATGAAGATACCGTGCGTATTGCGGGGTATTACTACATTGACTACGACAAGACTACGCTGAATTTGTATCCAGGTAATGCTACGGCGTTTGAAGATACGCCCGAAGACAAGCAGTTGCGTGCCATGTACGGCAAACCTAAACGCAATCGAGTGTCTGAGCGTCCTCGGGTTAAATACTGCAAGATCAACGGCTATGAAATTCTTGAGGAAAAAGAATGGGCTGGCAAATGGATACCGGTTATCCGTGTGGTTGGCAACGAATTTGAGGTTGATGGCCGGTTGTACGTGTCTGGCTTGGTGCGTAACGCCAAGGATGCCCAGCGGATGTACAACTATTGGGTGTCCCAAGAGGCTGAGATGCTTGCGCTTGCGCCAAAAGCGCCATTTATTGGCTATGGTGGCCAGTTTGAGGGCTACGAAGACAAGTGGAAGACCGCTAACACCAATAACTGGCCTTATTTGGAGGTCAATCCTGACGTTACAGACGGTTCTGGCTCTATCTTGCCACTGCCCCAGCGTGCCCAGCCGCCAATGGCTTCTAGCGGCCTTTTGCAAGCCAAATCTGGTGCATCTGAAGACATTAAAGCCACCACTGGACAGTACAACGCTTCTTTGGGCATGACTTCCAATGAGCGTTCGGGCAAAGCCATTCTTGCGCGTCAGCGCGAGGGCGATGTGGGCACGTATCACTATGGTGACAACCTTACCCGTGCTGTGCGCCATGTGGCCCGTCAGTTGGTTGACCTGATTCCGAAGATTTACGACACCCAGCGCATTGCCCGAATCATTGGTGAGGACGGCGAGACAAAAATGGTCAAGATTAACCCTGACCAGCCAGAGCCGGTCAACAAGATCATGGATCAAAACGGCATTGTGATTGAGAAAATATACAATCCCGGCGTTGGTAAGTACGACGTTGTAGCGACCACCGGCCCAGGCTACGCGACCAAACGTCAAGAGGCACTTGAAGCAATGGCACAACTGTTGCAGGGTAATCCTCAATTGTGGACTGTGGCCGGTGACCTTTTTGTCAAGAACATGGATTGGCCCGGTGCTCAAGAGATGGCCGCACGGTTTAAGAAAACCATTGATCCTAAGTTGCTGCAAGACGGCGATGCTGACCCAGCGTTGCAGGCTGCACAGCAGCAAATGCAGGCGATGGGCCAAGAGATGGAGCAGATGCACCAGATGTTGCAAAACGTGGGCAAATCCATTGAGATGCAAGACCAAGAGCGCAAGGACTTTGAGGCGCAGGTCAAAGCATACGAAGCCGAAACCAAGCGTATTGCAGCAGTGCAGGCATCCATGTCACCAGAGCAGATTCAAGACATTGTTATGGGCACGGTCCACGGCATGATTACATCTGGCGATTTGGTGGGTGAAATGCCTGGCCGCGAACAGAATGAAATGATGCCAGAGAACGCAGAATATGCACCGCAACAAGGAATGCCACCTGAACAAGGAATGCCACAATGAAAGCCGCTGATTTTTTAGGTCTGTTGTTCTTGGCCCGTGATGTGGCGCACAGTGTTCACCTGAACACCCGCAGTTTTTCTAAGCACACGGCGCTTAACATTTTCTATGACCGCATCATTGACGCTGCTGATGACTTTGCTGAGTCGTATCAAGGCCGTCATGGTTTGATTGGCCCCATTACCCTGCACTCGGCCAAGAAAACAACCAACATCATTGAGTTTTTGGAAGATTCATTGAAGCAGATTGAAGATGCGCGGTATGAGGTGGTTGATAGAACCGATATGTCGCTTCAACAGTTGATTGACAACATCATTGAGATTTATCTGCGTACCCTGTACAAACTTAGGTTCTTGGCATGACCGTAGTCGTTACCCACTCAACACCAGCAGATAGTTCGTTTAGCACTACTGGTGCTACGGCGTGGGATGCAAACCATACGCTGTCTGGTGTGGGGACTATGGCGGGGCAAGATGCCAATAATGTGGCCATCACGGGTGGGGCGATTGATGGCACCACAGTGGGCGCGACAACTTCAACAACGGGCGCATTTACAACACTCAGCGCATCATCTACGGTCAGCGGTACAGGGTTTAGCACATACCTTGCGAGCCCACCAGCTATTGGCGGCACGGCTGCATCAACGGGCCGATTTACAACCGTTACATCAACTATAGCTACGGGAACAGCTCCTTTTACGGTTGCCTCAACTACTGCCGTTGCCAACTTGTCTATTGGTGGTAATGCGGGTACTGTAACCAACGGCGTATATACAACTGATACAGGAACTGTTACCAACACAATGTTGGCAGGCTCTATAACCAATGCCAAATTGGTTAACTCATCAATTACGTTTGGTTCTACTGCTCAAGCTCTTGGCTCTACAGTAAGTGGAATAAACGGCGTAACAATTGATAACGGTATTATTGGCGGCACTACTGCTGCTGCGGGTACGTTTACTACGCTGACGGCTACGGGGCAAACATCTTTGGGTGGTGCTGCTGGTGCTGAATCTTTTAGGGTAGTAACCCGCGCTTCTGCAACTGATTATGTAGAAGCGGATGGAGGCACTTCTGGCACATCTGGTGTTTATTTGTCTGCACAAGGCTCTTCAACAAACATAAATTTATTTTTAAGCGCAAAAACCGGAGCAGTTCGGTTTTATACAGGTGGAAAAGGAAGTTTAGAACAATTCCGTGTATCCAACACAGCCTCTGCTGTTAACTATGTACAAGTAACGGGTGCTGGCGCAGGAAATCCTCCTGTTATTTCTTCTCAAGGCGCAACAACTCCAGACCTTGATTTAACCCTAACCCCCAAAGGTGCAGGCCGTGTCAACATCACAACCAGCATCAAACCCAAAGTAAATAGCACAACAAGCGTCACATCTCCATTGGCTTGGAACAGCACTTCATACGATGAATATGCTTTAACTGCTTTGGCTAATGCTTTAACAATTAGTGCTGATGCAAACACTGCTCCTGCTGATGGTCAACGAATGATGTTCAGATTTAAAGACAACGGCACAGCTCGTGCATTGACTTGGACAACAGGTGCAACAAACGCATTTAGGGTTGTTGGCGTAACGCTACCCACTACAACCGTGGCAAGCAAACTGCTATATGTCGGATGTATATACAACGCTGCTGATAGCCGTTGGGATGCTATTGCTGTGGGGCAGGAGGCATAATTATGCAAGCAGCAAAACTTTTTTTTAGTTATCTATATAACAAAACAAATAATGCAATTTACAAAGCAAATGTAGGAGAAGGTCTTCCAAGGCACGAACATATATTTGCTCACACTACCGTGTGCATTCAAGGAAAAATTATTGTCCGCAAGGAAAATAAAGAAATAATTATCAGCGAGCGTGAAAATCCGTTACTGCTCACTGAAAATGAATGGCATGAAATAGAAGCAATCGAAGATAATACTATTTTTATAAACCAATTTCCGCTTGGAATGGAAGAATAATCATGGCTATTCTTGCAGTCATTAACTCAACTACAAATCAATTAGTTGGCACAATTGTGGCTGAATTAAACGATTATTGCCCGGAAGGATGCTATTTTGTAGAGTTGCCACCAAACCATAAATGGGTAAATGGTGAAATTTTTGACGCTATGGCAACATTGCCAATAACACAGTTGCAGGTGTTTTAATGCCTGTAATTGTTATTAAATCAGGCACAAGATGGTTTGTTCCCGGCGACTGCCAAGTTGCAACCATTGAAGCTGTTGGTGCTGGAGCAGATGGAGCTTCTCCCGGAAGTACAACTCCCGGTAATGGTGGAGCATATGCAAAATCTATTGGCGTTACATTTACACCCGGTTCTTACGTTTATATAAATATACCCGCTGGAGGTTCTGGTGGACAAACATGGCTGAATACTGCCGCAGCAACCGCACCAAGTTCTGCGGCTACGGGTGTTGCTGCTGCTGGAGGAATAACAGACCCCGCAAGTCAAAGTGCGGCAAGTAGGTACACATCAGGTACAGGTAATTTTTATAAAGGCGGATTAGGCGGTTTTACAAACTGCGGCCCATGTCAAGGGCAAGGTGGTGCGGCAGGACCGCAAGGAAACGGTGGAGATGGCGGTACTCCCGGTACGTATGGTTATGGCGGTGGCGGTGGTGCTAACGGTGGAGGAAATGGTGGTAATGGTTTAGCCACTGTTGGAGGTGTAGGAGGAACTGGACGAACAGGGTCTGCTGGAGGAGCTGGAGCTGTTTCAGGAGTTAGTGCTGGAGGCAATGGAACAAATGGTTCTGGCGGCGGAGGAGGCGTAGGAGGATGTGTGGGTTTTCAATTAGGTGGAAACGGTAGTCTTGATATTATTTCTGCATGGACTGATTTTGCAGGAAATACAAATGGTGTAGGTTCGGGGGCAGGGGCTAATACGAATGATTCTTCTCATGGTCAAGCAGGAGGCCCCGGAGGTGGCGGTGCGGGTACTTTAGGCCAAGGCATCATTATCATCACTTATACTCCCGCAGCAGTAAGCGGTACATATACAGAAGTAGTTACAGCTACACGACCAGTTTACTTACCATTAGGGGTAACATCAATAACCGCAGAGGCTATTGGCCCCGGATCGGCTGGCGGTGTTAAAACGGATACTAGCACTACTGTGTTTCGCGGAGGCGGCGGTGGAGCTTATTCAGTTAACACAGTTTCATCTGGATTAACTCCCGGTGGCACTGCATATGCCAACGTGCCTGCAGGCTCTGCATTTGGCTCCACTGCGGATAGCTGGTTTAACATTTCTACAAATACAGTTCCATCCATATCTCAAGGTGTTCTTGCAAAAGGTGCTTCAAGTAACATAGGTGGACAATCATCGTCGTGCGTTGGAACTGCTTTTTCCGGAGGATCAGGCGGGTTATCACAACTTCAAAGTACAACAACAAATAAACAGCGAGGAGGCGGAGGTGGTGGAGCTGCTGGACCGGGAGGAATTGGTCAAGATGGTGGTTCAGCTTCAACCGCTATAGCAAGTTCAATAAACGGCGGCGGTGGAGGCGGCGGTGGAACAAACGGGGGCAGTTCAACCAGTCCTGCAACAGTTAATACAACAACCGGGGGAGCAGGCGGTTTAGGGCCAACGGGTACTGCTGGAGGAGTGGGGGCCACAACAACACCAACCCTTGCTGGAGATGGTAGTAACGGTTCTGGTGGTGGCGGAGGTTCTGCTTATGCAACCACAGGTTCCTCTAACACTAAATACAGAAGTGGCGGTAAAGGTAGCCAGTATGATGCATACACTTTTGGCGGCATTACATACGGCCCCGGCTCTGGCGGCGGCGGCGGCGGTATTGGTTCTTCTACTGCAAACTTTGGTAACGGTGGTAATGGCGGCGGTTATGGCGGCGGAGGTGGCGCTGCGTCTGGTATAGCAGGGCTTGGACAAGTTGCAGGCATAGGCGGCCCAGGAATTGTGTTTATTACTTATACTGTGGTTTCTTCCTCGCCAACAAACACATCCAACTTTTTCATGATGTTTTAAGGATAAACATGGCACTCATCAAATCAATTGACACAGACTACGGCATTCCAGCGGCATACTGGAACATTGGCGCAGTCCAAGAAGACTTCAAAGGCAAAGGCACTGAAGTAACTTTTTATGGCTATGCCTCCAAAGAAGCCCGTGATGCTGGCAAACAGCCTTTAAGCGCAGGCAAAGTGCAGATTGCTGGCGATGAGTACGTTGCAGGTGCAGACCGTGCGGCGTTATACTCTATCATCAAGCAAAAGCCTGAATTTGACGGCGCACAAGACGTATGATACCTGGACCATTTTTTGGCGGCGCATTTTTTGGTGGTGGATTTTTTAAGTCTATTGTGGTGTACGCAGATCAATTGTTGATTAAACTTCGGTCATTTACCGAAAGAAGGAGATTTTAATGGCTATCAACCTTAAAGCAATTACCTCGGTAATGGGCTACCAGCAGATCACAAGTTTGAGTTCTGCAACCCGATTGACCGTTCCACCCAAAGACCTAACCGGTTTGGTTGGCACACCCCGCATTGCCATCATTACCCCAGAAGGTCAAAACGTGCGTTGGCGCGATGACAATGTGGCTCCAACTGCTTCGGTCGGTATGCCATTGGCATCAGGCGTCACTTTGCAATACGATGGCGATTTGTCTCAAATCCAATTTATTGAGACAACATCTGGCGCTAAACTCAACATCACTTACTATTCTTAAGAGGTCAAAATGCAAGTCTCTAACGACACCCCAGCATTGAACTACGTTGAGTATTTCACCAAGCAGTTGCCTGTTGACTTGGCTACTATGGCCGCATTGCGCGATGAATTGGCCATTCGCCAAGGCGCTTTGTCTGCCGCCCAAGATGCTATCACTGACCGCACTAAAGCTGCTGAAGAATTGACTAAAGCCAAAAACGATGCAGATGCCATGCTTGCTCAAGCGCGTCAGACTTTGGATGATGCCAAAGCCTCGGCTGCTGATTCAAAAGCCCAGGCTGATGCTTTAGAGGCTCAAAAAGTTGCCGTCAATGCTGATTTGGTTGCGCGTGAAGCTGATCTTGCCAAACGCGAAAAAGCAGCTGCTGCGCTTGATTTGCGCCAACAAAGTTTGCAAGACAGTCTTGATGCCAAAGAAGCTAAGTTGTTTGCCGATCAAGCCGCCCTTGATGCACGGGTCAAAGCGTTTCAAGATAAAGTTGCCGCGTTGAGCGCGTAAGGACAAAAACATGGCCGTATTCCTCTCACCCGTGGGCGGCGTTGCGGCCCAGTTTTTTACCAACACCGGCGTTGTATTGACCGGCGGTAAGTTGTACACCTATGCGGCTGGCACAACTACGCCGCAAGCTACATACACAACTTCATCTGGTAACACATCTCGCGCAAATCCAATTGTTTTGGATTCTGCTGGGCGCGTACCTGATGGGGGTGAAATTTGGCTTACGGGTAATGTTTTTTACAAATTTGTATTAAAAGACAGTAGTGATACTTTAATTGCAACTTACGACAATGTTGGTGGAATTACTGATAGTTCATCTTTATTGGCTTATGAAGCATCCATTGCATCCTCTACAGGTTCTTCGTTAGTAGGATTTATCCAATCTGGTGGAAATGCAATTACAGTACAAAGTAAATTGCGCCAAACTATTAGCGTAAAAGATTTTGGCGCTAAAGGTGATGGTACAACTGATGATACTGCCGCTATTGCAGCCGCAGAAACTGCTTGTTTTGCATCTGGTCAATCTTTGTATTTTCCCGCTGGAACTTATAAATGTTTAACTGGATTGACAAAGAAAGCTGTAAATTGGCATGGCGATGGGAAATATAAATCCATCTTATCTTATTACGGAACTGGCACATTTATTAACGCAACTGGCACTACAAGTTCGCGTGTAATTTGCACAATTTCTGATATGGGGTTTGATGGTACAAATGCAAATGCCAATGCTGTTGGCTTTACTTTTGGTTGGAACCAGCGTTCTACACCATTGGTAAGAGTTTATATTTCTAATTTTGGTTATTACGGCATTTATTTTAATGACCAAAACTGGATTGTTGATTTTTATGACGTTCAAATAGATACTTGCGGCAAACGTACTACAAACGGTTGCGGTATTTATAAAAATACTTTGGTTGATTCTGGAACATGGAATTCAATTAGTTTTTACAGTTTGACCGTTGAGGCTTGCGGCAGAAGCGATAGCGCGGCGGGTGCAATCAATTTACCAACAACAAGCGCTAACCGTGGGTTGTATTTTTATAGCCCTTGCATTGAAGGAAATTTTGGTACTTCTGAAATTATTGTTACAAACATGGCAGATTGCCAATTTTATAACTTGTACATGGAAGTTATTTCGGCTCAAGCAATCAATGCTGTTGAGTTGTATGGTGTAACTGGTGGCTTTACTGGTGGCTACATCACGGGCGACAACATTGTTAACAATTTGTGTGGCATTAAAATTCGTGCTGGTGGAGCATATGTTTCTAATGAAATTGAATTAGACAAAATTACTATTTTAAATTTTGCCGCATCTGTTAATGCAGAAGTTGCAAAAGTTTGGACAAACCAAATTCATGGTGATAGAGTTTTTACAGACCCAAGCACAAACACACAATTTTTTGGTGATTATTCACCACGTGTTTCTGCTGTAAAAAACGCCACCCAAACAATAACATCTGGTTCATTTCAAAAAGTTACTTTTCAAACTGAGATATACGATCTTTGCGGAAAGTTTGCAAGCAGTACATGGGCACCTGAAACAATTGGAACATATCAAATTGATGCTGGCATTCGTTTTACAACTGGCGTTGATCAAACAAGAATTGTTATTGCAATTTATGTTCGAGGGTCTGCTGTCAAAACAGTGGCTTTTAATTGTTCTGGAACTGGCGAACAAACTATTTCAATCAGTGCTCAAGTTGATACTCAGATTATTACAGACACAATTGAAATTTATGTTCGCCAAGACTCTGGCTCAGACAAAATAATTTCTTCTGCTTCTAGTGAAACTTGGTTTATGGGAAGTTTGATTGGTAGGGTTTCTTAATGTCAAACAGCAAAATTTCCGCACTTACATCCGCAACGACTCCGTTGGCGGGTACGGAAACTTTGCCAATTGTTCAAAGCAGCGCCACAACAAAAGTAACAATTGCAAACGTGACCGCCGGACGCGCAGTGTCAACACTTAGTGTCACATCACTTGGGCCAAATGGAATTCCAATTACGTTGCAAGAAATTACTGCTGCACCATCAAGTGCCACTGCTGCTTATGTTGGCGTATCTACTAGCGCATTTCCTGGTGGCTCTAACGGCGATCTAATTTTAATTCCGCGCACAAGCAGTGCGGCTGATGTACGGATTTATGTTGGTAGTGGAACTCCTACTGAAACTCTTGTTATTCAAGGTAGCACTAAAGATATTCGTATTGGTTCTGGAAACCTTGTACCCACTACAGCAGCAAAAGGTGTAAACTTCACCGCCAACACCCCCGCATCGGGTATGACAAGCCAGTTGCTAAATTGGTATGAAGAAGGCACTTGGACGCCAAACCAAGGTTCAGGTTTAACTGTTGTAGGTGCTTTTAGTTCAACTGGTAAATATACCCGTGTTGGTCGTAATTTAACAATTAGCGGAACAGTTACTGGCGCAACAAGTGTTGCCGTAGCTGCGGCTGGTATTATCACAACGAATTTGCCGTTTACTGTAGGAACTGCTGGACATGGAAATGTTACTAATGCAGCTTTAACTTCTTTTTCCGCAATTATTTGCACAAGTACAAACGTAACTTCTGCTGGTGCAATTGCGGCTACGGGAACACTTACGTTTTCGGCAACTTATTTTGTTTAAGGAACATTATGTTTGAAAAAACAACCGTTGTTGATCGCATTGAAATATTGGCTAACCACACGGTAGCTGTGCGCTATGTGGTAACCGTCACCGAAGATGGGAAGCCATTTGCTGATGGGGTTAAAGGCAATTATTTTAAGCCTGGTGATGATTACAGCGGCGAGGACGCCAAAGTGCAGGCAATCTGCGCTACAGTACATACACCTGAAGTGATTGCTGCTTATGTAGCTGCACAAACAAAAGAATTTGCCGCATAATAGCGGCATAAACCTTATCGGCCAGGTTGACCGAGGAATCTTAGGATTCATTTAAATGACTGAAGAAGTCCAAGCCCTAGCGGAAGTAGACTCCGCGCCAACCACGGATGTGACGGCCACACCTGAAGTTGCTGAAAGTACGCCGGAAGTAGCTGAACAACAGCCAACCAAGACATTCTCGCAAGAGGAACTTGACGCTGCCATCGGCAAACGCCTCGCAAGAGAGCAACGTAAGTGGGAACGAGAGCAAGCACAACGGTCTGCGGAAACGCAAATTGTGAAAGCTGCACCAACTGCATCCGTTGATCAGTTTGAAAGCCCTGAAGCCTATGCGGAAGCCTTGGCCTACCAGCGTGCTGAAGAACTGATTGCCAAACGTGAAGCAGCCAAGCAGCAATCGGCTGTTCTTGAGAGTTATCACGATCTTGAGGAAGAAGCGCGGAGTAAATATGACGACTTTGAACAAGTCGCCTACAACCCCAAACTTCCAGTTACGAATGTGATGGCTGAAACGATCCAGTCTTCGGAGATTGGGCCTGAGTTAGCGTACTATCTCGGCTCTAACCCTAAAGAAGCGGAACGTATCTCACGCATGACGCCCTTGAGCCAGGCGAAAGAAATTGGGAAAATTGAAGCCAAATTGGTTTCAGCGCCCCCAGTTAAAAAAACAACTTCTGCACCAGCGCCAATTTCGCCGGTAACTGCACGCTCCTCTGGAGCGCCAGCTTATGACACTACGGACCCACGGTCTACCAAGACAATGACGGACTCGCAGTGGATTGAAGCTGAACGCAGGCGCCAGCTAAAGAAGTGGGAAGCGCAGAACCGCTAACTTCTTTGATTTTTTAAAGGAACTTAAATGTCCAATAGTATCTTAACCATTGACATGATCACACGGAAAAGTCTCGAAATCCTCGAGAACAACCTTGTGCTCACCCGTAACGTGAACCGCCAGTACGACGATAGCTTCGCTGTCGAAGGTGCAAAAATCGGTTCAACTTTGCGTATTCGTTTGCCCGACCGCGCTTTGGTGACTGACGGTGCCGCCCTGCAAGTTCAGGATGACAACGAACAGTACACCACTTTGACCGTTGCCAGCCAAAAGCACATCGGTATCAACTTCACATCTGCTGAATTGACCATGCAATTGGATGACTTTGCTGAACGTGTGTTGAAGCCTCGTATCAGCCAGTTGGCCTCCAGCATTGATGCTGACGTTGCCAACGCTTATCTGAACATTGGTAACTCTGTCGGTACTCCTGGCACCACTCCCGCCACTTCTTTGGTGCTGTTGCAAGCCCAGCAGAAGCTGAACGAGAACGCTGCCGTGATGACCCCACGTTACGCTACCGTTAACCCTGCCGCTAACGCTGGTTTGGTTGAAGGCATGAAAGGTTTGTTCAATCCTACCGACACTATCAGCAAGCAGTTCAAGAACGGCATGATGGGTACT
>Ga0209188_1002711_pt1 | contig 12828 bp, 20 predicted proteins | sample C_130625_EF_Meta_FD_187307 | JGI IMG/M metagenome (GOLD analysis project Ga0209188, IMG submission 187307) | Freshwater microbial communities from Lake Croche, Canada to study carbon cycling - C_130625_EF_MetaG (SPAdes) (version 2) | ecosystem: Environmental > Aquatic > Freshwater > Lake...
AAGAAGCAGTTAAAATATTGGTTAAAAAACAACAAAACAACATTTAATATTATCTAAGATTTTTATTTTATTATATTAAAATAAAATATTGATATAAACTAATTACTTATATTCTTAGACACATACCGTCAGTGTATATATTTGTATCTGTTTTAATTATATGTTCTTTTATTAGATTCTTTCTTAAATCAGTATTTAATAAATAGTTTTTATAACATATACTTATTTTATCTTCAACCTTTGATTCAGTAAAAATAAGTTTTATTTTGAATTCATGATATTGTGATAATGCCATTATAAATGTATTTATAATATCATACTCTTCACCACCTATAATAAACGTCATTTTAACATTACTATTAGATGAAACAATATGAATATTATCAATAATATCTGCTTGTCTTTCTAATGAATATTCGTAAATATAATATCTGCTTTACTCTCAATTAAATATCGTATACCGTCCAAATATGTATCTATTAAGTCATTATGAATGGCCGAATTTATAAGATTGTGTAATTCCATTATATGTTATAATATAGTCATTTATTTAAATAGTTTATTATAAACGCAATTTTGAATGAAATTTTTTATAAAATAATTCAATATATTCATTTATTTCAAGTTTCTTATTATAATTACTATTTTTATCAATTATGAAATTTTTTAATAGTTCATTATTAAATAAATATACTTTAATCGTTTTTTTATTTAATTTTTTTGCTTTAATATATCGATGAACACCGTCGAATATATTTCCCTTAAAATCCATAATAATTGGATATTTCAAATTTGCATTATTTATTCTATCATAATCATCTTTATATTTTTTTGGATTTTGTAATACATCATTAACTGAAATATTACCATCTCCCCAACCTTTTGCATTTACAACATAATTAACACTATCTAAATTTATTTTATGTATTTCTGGTTTGAATATATTTATATAAGCAAACATTAAATCAACACTATAAACATGTTTTCATTTTGATGTTGTATGTGGCATAGTATAATATATATTATATTTTATTTATTTATAAGACAATTAAATAAAATGGTACAAAAATCTTTAGAAAGAGTATATTTAAAAAAACATTATATAGTTAATTATCACGACCATTTGATGTATCATCGTTTCCAAGATGACCAAGTTCACAACACCGATTACCATACGTATCAGTAAAGTATGTCCGAACACCATTAACATAATATGCATAGCATTTACCGTTCCATAGTCGTCCATTATAAGGTATTTCACCACCAGAATTAATGTATACACGTCCGTCGTCTTTTCTATATGGTGATGCACCTAGAGAGGTATTGAGTGACGAATTTCCACAACCCGAAGATACACCAGAAACAGTACCCTTTATGCACGCTTCGTGATATTGTGATGCTTCTTTTAGACATTGGGAAATTTTACCTTTTGGTTGAAGAGAACATAATGCGGAATAACCCATCATATCTCTGGTACATTTATCTGATTTACTCATTTTGTATATTATTATATTATAATATATTTTTCAATTTTTTTATTATATACTATTATATATAAACATGATAATACATATATCAGGAGCACCAGGATCAGGAAAAACAACCATAGGGCTAAAATTAAAAGAACATTATAAAACTAAAGTTATTGTTAAGGATTTAGATGATTTATTTGCAGAGTTTATGAAATTAAATACAACAAAATTTAGCAGTAAAAAATATCAAAATTTTATTAATGATTTTATAAATAAACATAATAATAAATCAATTATATTTGTTGGATTAAATAGTGAACATATAACTAACAATTTTTATAACATAAATCCAGATTATAAATTTTATATTGATTTGCCTGTTGATATCAATCTTAAAAGACATTTTTTAAGAGAGATTGATGGATGGCTTGATTGGATGCAGAATAGAGATAAAAATATATTATTTAATCAATTATTAAATGATGAAAATGAAGTTATTAATGGTTTAACAAATAGTTTTACTAGAACATTAAAAATATCAGAACAAAAAAAAATCATAATGTCATTTGATGCTCATTATAAAACAAAAAATTATCAATTTTTATCATCTACACAAATTTATAATAAAATAATAAAATCAATTATTAAATTATAACTAAGTTATAAAATCGGCCTTTTAAATGTGCAAAGGTGTAACATCTGTAATGTTGATGTAAATAATATTTTATGTTCAACAAAATATTTATAATCATTTCTTTTACCACAATCGCATTTAATATAATATCTCCACCTAGGACAACCAGTTAGTTTATATTGATTATTTGATTTTATATGATTTCCACAATTTACACAAAATAACATATATTTAAGTATACTCAAGACTTAAAACGTGTAATTTATAATCTATATTGGTTTAATCAAGTGATGAGGTAAAATTAAAGTATGAACGTTTCCTAACATACTTACATCTGTAATATCACAACAACAAGTCAAATCTAAAGTATGAACGTTTCCCAACATGCTTACATCAGTAATTTTATTACAACGGGATAAATCTAAATGATGAACATTACCTAATGCACTTACATCTGTAATTTGATTACAATTTCTTAATTTTAAAGTATGAACTTTACCTAATCCACTAACATCAGTAATATTTGTACACCCATCTAAAGATAAATGATGTACATTTCCTAACATACTAACATCTACAATATTATCACAACCACTTAAATTTAATGAATGTACATTTCCTAACATACTAACATCTACAATATTATCACAACCACTTAAATTTAAGGTATGGACATTGCCTAACGCACTTACATCTGTAATATTAGTGCAATCACTTAAATCTAAATCATAGACATTGCCTAAAGCACTTACATCAGTAATATTAGTACAATCACTTAAATCTAAATCATAGACATTGCCTAAAGCACTTACATCAGTAATATTAGTACAATCACTTAAATTTAAAGTATGAACATTTCCTAACGCACTTACATCTGTAATTTCATCACAATCACTTAAATTTAAAGTATGAACATTTTTTAATGCACTTACATCTGTGATATTTTTACAATTACTTAAATTTAAATCATAGACATTGCCTAACGCACTAACATCCGTAATTTCATCACAATCACTTAAATCTAAATGCAGTTGTTTACATGGGTTACATATTTTATTTAATACTCGTTGCCTGAATGGAATATCATCATAATACATGAATGAATAATTGTTATTTAATTTGTAAGTAATATATTTTTTATTTATTAACAGCAATGAACATGTATCACATACACTTCTCAAATCTGTAAATTCATAAATATACTTGAATAAATCTGGAGTTGTAAATAGGTCCATTGTTTATGATTTACGTTTTATATATTTTTAATCAATTTTTAAGCGATTGATTAATTGTTAATAATATAAACATTTTTTATATATTATAACATGAAGTACTTATTTTTATTCGTTTCCGTTACTAATGGTTTTATTCCGAGTCCACATTTACGTTGCTCTTTTCCATTAGACGTCAAACACAAACATACAAAACAAGAACTTCAATTATATGAAGAACAAGAAAAGAAAATATACCTTCCCAAAACATTAAATCAACAAACATATGTTGACTATATGGAGAATCGTAATGTTTCTGTTGTTTTTGGTGTGGGACCTGCTGGTTCTGGTAAAACTTTATTTGCTTGTAGTAGTGCCATTCGAGAATTAAAACAAGGGTTTGTGGATCGTATTATTATTACACGACCTATCGTTTCTGTAGATGAAGAATTGGGATTTTTACCCGGTTCCATAGAACAAAAAATGAATCCATGGACGCGTCCCATTTTTGATGTTTTTTCTGAATTTGTATCCCTTTCTGAAATAAAACATATGGTTGACACTGGTATTATTGAAATTTCGCCTCTTGCGTTTATGCGTGGACGTACTTTTAAACGTTGTTTTATCATTGCCGATGAAATGCAAAATAGTTCTCCCATCCAAATGAAAATGTTATTGACACGGTTAGGGGACGATTCACGTATGGTAGTTACTGGAGATTTGAATCAAAGTGATCGTTCCAATGATAATGGGTTGTATGATTTTATTAACCGTTTTCAAATGGTTGAATCAACGAATTCTATTCAATATGTTGAACTGAATGACCATGATATTCAAAGAAGTGAGGTTGTTAGTAGTATATTAAAAATATATGATAACAAAAATAGTTGAGTTTATTTATATAAATTATAAGGTAACATCAATCATTTTTGATAAATTATCAGTCCCTAAATAACTTAAATGTAGATGTTTAGTTGGATTAACTATTTTATTTAACACTCGTTGTCTAAATAAAATACATGAATGAATAATTGCTATTTAATTTGTAAGTAATATATTTTTGAATGTTAATAGCAATCAACAAGTATCACATAAACTTTGTAAATGCGTATAGTCATAACCCTGAAAAAATCTGGATTTTTATATGTTTTCCTATTATATTTACAATGTTGTTTTTGAGAAAATCTTTTGGGACGATTACAATTAATACTTTTTTATAAGTTGGTACTCCATTTTCTTTTTTTACTTTTTAATAATCGATTAGGCGACAATTGAAAGTGTCCTAAATGCAGTTGAATCTTATAGCTAAATTATTAACGTTTTCGTGATTTACGATATTTTCTATTTCTTTTTTTTGAACGAAAACGGCGTTTTCCACCTTCAGGTCGTCTGGCTGTATTTGGGTCATACCCAATTAAAGGTAAAGGAGTAGTAGGGTCATTATGGGCTTCAATATCTGCTAAAGTTCTAGGTGAAAGTTGTCTAGGGTCAGCTCCAGTTGTTCGCATTGGCGGTAATGTATAATCTTCATTTGTAGGTGGTACAGCAACCCCTAAACCGTCCATTCCATCCCAATCATCATAAACAGCTAGTTTTCGGTTTCTTCTTATTTTTTCTATTTCGTTCAAGTTTAAAGGTCTGTTATTAGCATCTATATAATCCATATATTCAAACAATATTTAAAATTTGTAATTATATTATTCTCTAAACAGATTAATTTTACTTTTTATTGGGCGTTTAAATAAACAATTAATATATGGCAGCTGAACCTTCAGATGATTTCGTTAAAGTATTAGTCATGTGTCAACGAAAAACTGGAAAATGTTCTAGAGATGAAGATGACACTACAAGAGTAGAAGATGAAGGTAGGACAATAGACAAAATTAAAACATTTTTTTCTTCTTATTTTAATTATAGAAAAGTAAATATAGAATATTTAACGGATATTACTGTTTGGAGAGATTTAGAGCATGATACAGCTGATTATAATTTTCCACTCATTAGAACGAATAGTGAAGCACTTGATTTCATTCAATCGCACACAGATTTTTATGATGCAGTTATGTTAAACACATGTCCTTTGCATAACATTGATTTTTTAGCAATACTTACTATACTGAAAGAAGGTGGGCGGTTAATTATAAAAAATTATGGTTGTAACGACAATCCTCCTATGTCATTAGACAGTCCACCATTTACAGCTGTGAATAAGTTTGACAACGATGTTGTATTGAATGTTATAAACAACTATTTTGACACTACTGGTTCAACTACTATTTTTGTTAAAAATTTATCTGGGATGGGAGGTGGTACCCGTAAATACAAAAAACGTTCTAAACGTAAAAAAACTAAAGTAAGACGATTAAAAAATTGAAATGATTTTATCATTTAGATAGATGCATATTATACTATTACCATGGCGAATACTCGCACATCGGTGTTCAACTACCGGGCTCCAACAGCTGTAGGCAAGGACCATTACGTGGTTACGATTTCAGTCAAGGATTTGCTCTACTCTGACGGAAAGAAATACATGGACATCAGCTATAAATGTGAAGCTGTTATGGAGACCGACTCCGTTGGTAAGTTGCTTAAAAACCACCCTTTCTTCGATGCTAACATGGAAGATTTCCTGAGCTACGAAGGCGAAGTGATTGCAAAGAACCCAATGTCGGAGATGATGGTAGACTATTTGCTCATGGACGACGCGGAACTTGCCAAATTTTCAGGTCACACTACCCCTCAAGACTACAAACACAAAATCATGCTTTCCATTGTTTATTTTTGGGATTAAAGTCCTCGCTTGTCCCCTACTCTCCTGCTTTGTTTTTTTGTTTTTTTTGTTTTTTATTTATTTTTGTTCTGTATGATTTGTTGCATCGATGGAATCAAAATGAGTATGGTAGCAAACAGTTTGGTCATCGTTATTGATTCACCATTGAAAATAACGCCATAGACAAACGCCATGACAATACCAACGTAGGACAAGAAAGAATATAAAAGAGGTGACAAATGTGCCATGGAAAAAAACCGCAACAAATAACCGGCTAATCCAATGATAGCATTAATCACTAACGACCAAGAAACGTTGGTTGCGGTAGTGGCAAATTTAGTAAAAAACACTGCACCTAATACGTACGAAATAAATACATGATTCCATGGGTTAGAGGTTTTTAATTTACGTACGATGAAATAAATCATGGCTTCAGTAATGGATGCTAATAAAATCATGAAAACGCCAAATGTATTGAGTGATTTATTATCATAAAACAACAACCATGTACCTAGAATTGGAAAAATAAAATAAGGAGTCAATGAAAAATAACTGCCTAAATAAATAAAAAGTGGATAGGTATAAAATAATGCGTAGGATATTCCACTTTCCAACAATAAAAATCCTTTATAGGATGTGTATACATGAACCATCGTAACAAGCATCAACAATACACCGTAAAAAGAGGGAAGTAGGTTTAATATAGTTTTGTCAATGAAGAAAAAGGAAATAACCGTATAGGTAAAAAATCGGCTCCACATTTGTGTTTTTATTGGTAAATCAATATGTTTTACAAATACTGGATACAAACTTAATAAAGATTCTGCGAGTACTTTGCTTGCAATATACAACATACTATAAGGTTAGGTTTATTCTTCTTGTTCATCATCTTCAGTAAACATAGTATTGATTGTATTCATGAATATGTGTAAATAATGAGGAGATAATTTATTTATAAAACATTCAGAAGAAACAATAAAGAACATTAATTTGTAAAATACATTAGAAATGGTTAAATTGTAGTTGTGAACAATTCGTATAATACAACAAATGTCTTTTACAGTAAATGCTTTTTCTATTGAATAACATTGTATGTACAGTTCAATCAACGAAGCTTTTAATTCGTATTTTTGTTTATCCGTCAATGACTTTTTAATATGCTCAGGTTCAAGCAAATCTGCAACAACAACCTGTACTGCATTATTGAAATCTTGTGCCGATAAATAATGTAATAAATCAAAAAAACATTGTCGCTCTTTTACATTCAATTGTATCATTAACCCAAAATCAATAATACCAATTTTATAGTCGGGTGTAAACAATATGTTACCTGCATGTAAATCAGAATGAATAAATCCATCTAAAATAAAATTCTTACTTATCAACTCTGTAATGTACTGTACATAGGTAGTGCATAATTCGGTTGTGAATGAACATGAATAATGGGTTCCTTCTATTTTGGTCATTACAATTTGGGTAGAGGTGCAGTATTCATCCATGATATCAGGAACAATAATATTTGTATTGTAAGCAATATTTTTTTTGAATTTTTTGTGATTTTGTATTTCAGTTTCAAACGATAATTGTTCAAGCATCATACTTTCAAATTGTGAAAATATAAAGTTAATTGGAAATTGAAACGGTAAATAATTCAACCAATAAACTATATTTTTTATTTGTTGCAAGCCTTGTATGATTTTATCATCAATCCCATTACGTTTTGCTTTCACAATATAGAGGTTCCCCATTTTATCGGTTCCTTCCATGACGATAGATATAAGACCTGACCCAATTATATTTTTAGGTGTAATATGTTCAATTTCTGGAATTTCAGAGTGTTCATACGGTATATCGTTTAAATGGTAATAAAATGTATCCGATATATAATGAACTGCAAAGGATTGCAATACTTTAGTGTACAATGTATTAATACGAATACATTTCTTCCAAAATATAGAAGCATCATAATTGGAAGATAATAAATAACGGGGGTATTCTACTACTATCACCCCTAGTAGTCGTATAATATCCATATACGTTTGAAAACTTTATCTTTATGCCGATAAAAATATAGTTTTATATACGTTAATAGTATATGGACATTGATTTAAATTTAAATAATTATTCCGTCGACGATTTGAAAAAATTATTTGGCGTTTCATCTACATGTACCATATTAGAAGTAGAACAACAAAAACAAGTATTGTTGGACCGATTAATTCAATTCAATGTAAATCCCCAAATACAAACCGATATTTTAATGTTTTTAAATTCTGCCAAAGATGTCTTAGTAAATCAAATGAATATTATTACAAAACAAAATACTCCTTTTATTTATAGTAATCCAAGTAATTTTTTTCAAGGTACATTTAACCCTATTGAAAAAAGATTAGTTACAAAAACAATATCGATTGATACATTATTTAGAAGTAATTATACAAATAGTAGTGCAACTGATTATACTTATACTTTTCCTGAAACTATGAATAATGTTGTTTCAATGCAAATTAAAGGTATTGAAATACCTTATGCATGGTATACAATTTCTAGTGATAGAAAAAATAATCAATTTTCAATTATCATTGGAGGAACTCCGACTGTAATTACAATTCCTGATGGAAATTATACTACGATTCCTTATACTATAGATCCATCTGGGTCCATCCCTGATATTGTTACCGTAATTAAAGAACAATTACTTGCGATTCCAACGGTACAATGTGTGTATAATGCAGTCGCAAATAGAATAGTATTTGTATCTAATGCATCTTTTACTGTTGATTTTACACAACAAGGAACAATGATTTCGTGCACATCTTCAGAAGGGTTATCGTTAGGATGGATACTTGGATTCAAACATGACATTTATACAGATGAACAACAATATATTGCAGAATCTACTTACAAAACATCGTTTAACAATTATTTTTTTATTGATGTAGACGATTTTCACAACAACCATCTTACCGATGCACTTGTATCTGTTGTACGCACTTTAAAAATTGGCAGTACAAGTTATTTAGGAAATAATATTATGGCACGTATTCCTGTTACGGGTTCATATAATTCTATCATAGTCAATAATTCTCTAGATTGTATCTTTACCAAACGCGAATATTTTGGACCTGTAAAACTAGAAAAAATGAACATTCGATTGCTAGACCGGTTTGGTAAAGTAATCGATTTGAATTATAATGATTATTCACTCGTATTTGAAGTTGTTCAACTTTACTCTTAAAATTAAAAGTTACATGTGGGAACTAAAATCATCGGTAAACCGTGAAAAATATTGGAATCCATGTATTTTTTATACAAAAAATGTCGTGCTGTAATTCGTACGACATTTTTAAAGAAGAAATCATTAGAGCGAAAATATACCCTAAATGATTTTTAACGTCTTCTATTTTTTTTGCTTTGTTTTTTATTTTTAAACTGATTTTTAGCTACACCAGATTTTACAGATTTGGTTACTTTATTATTTTTTCCCATAAGAGAACCTCCTCCAAATGGTGACATCTCCTTTAATTTATCTGTCATAGAAACATTTTCTTGTACCTCAAGTGGAGCCACAGCTAATTTAGCTTGAGCTTCTGCTAATTTTTTGTTAGCATTTTCTACGTTGGCTTTAGCAGTGTCAACATCTTGTTGAGGCGTATTAAATGGCCAAAGACCTCCTCGATAATTTCTCCTAAATTTACGCGAATAGTTTCTCATACTCTATACTTAGATTTTAATGTTTTTTGAATAAACAATTATTCAATTTTAATTGTTTAATATTCATAATGGACGCATCTTGAAATTTGCACGATGACATCCAAATTTTAATAATACAAAAACTCTTTTTAGGAGAAATAGATATTCCTGTAATCGTATTGTTTACCGGTTCTGTAGATATCGTATTTCCTAAAATATAACAACACAAATCTGACCAAATATCTTTTACATATTTATTGTCTACTTTATAAGAAAAACATCCGCCTTGTTTATTTTGTTCATCTTCCCATACAGGGTTAATTCCCTCACGCATCATAAACAACATATAATTGGTCAACATCTTTTCTGGCAATTTGGCAAGCAACTCTACTAAATCTTCAACATACGTTGTGGTGCAAATTTGGGTATAACTATCCATATTCCAATTTGTATCATGTTGTAAATGTCCCCATAACACCCATTTTGTTTTTAAAGGGTTCATGTTCATATACAAGAATTCGTTGCATCGGTTTAAGCTTGTTCAAAATATTTATCTTTATATAATTCCATACTTTGAACTGTAGATACGTTGACATTTTCATCTACAAGAGTGATAATCATTTCTGTCGTAGGTTCTACTTGTAATTTATGACACAACCATAATTTCATTGGATTCGTAAATAAAATGCTGGGAACCACTAAAAATTCATTTACATTTAGCATATAATATTTATTGTGTACTTTTATTTGCAACCCCATCCATTTATACGTAGGTACACTTAATTCGTCGATTACAAAATTGGGAGTAAATTTATATTTATAGTCGTAATTATTGTTGTACTCGGTCAAAAATCCCCAGATAGGTTCATGACAATCTTGAAAAATAGGTATTTTCTTTCCTTTTTCCGTTATCATATAATAAGTTACTGATTCCTTTGTATAATACCATTTATTCAATTTTTGGTACAAATTATATCCCCATACAAGAATACGTTCCATACTATACAATAATTACATTAGTTTAAACAGTTTCTGTTTTATAATAAAGAGTAACCAACTACATAGATATGGAAAAATTCGAGGATTATTTATCTTTGTCCGACCAGGCAAATTTACATCCCGAATTAAATATTACTTCTATCCCGAACCATGTTATTTTGTACGGTCCTTCCGGTGTTGGAAAATACACTCAAATGTTGCGTATTGTTCGACCACATAGTGCAAACCGGCTTAAATTCGAGAAGAAAATCCAAACCACTACCGACCCCATGTTTATTTTGAAAATAAGTGACGTACACTATGAAGTGGACATTGATTTGTTAGGATGTAATTCCAAAACTATTTGGAACGATATTTACATGCAAATATTAGACATTATACGAAACAAATATACGGATAAATTTGGATTCATCGTCTGCAAAAATTTTCATTTGGTGAACAATGAACTGCTTGAAATTTTTTATAGTTATTTACATTCTCCTCTTCAAATTAAATTCATTTTTTTAATGGAGTCCATTTCTTTTTTACCCAACAACATTTTATCCAAATGCGACATCATCAACATTGCACGCCCTTCTAAAGAACACTACCATGCTTGTTTAAAAGTACCTATTCCGGATACAATTCATAACATTAAAAATGTGATTCATTCCATTCCAGAAATAGACATACAAAAACAAGTATGCCAAAAAATAGTCGATATGATTCAAACACCAACCCATCAATATATGGAATTGCGTGAAGAACTTTATTCCATTTTAATTTTTGATATTGGTGTTGAAAATTGTATTTGGAAAATCATTTCCATGCTTCAGTTAACGCAGGCTCAACATTTGCAGGTAGTCTATGCTACCATCGACTTTTTACAGTATTACACCAACAACTATCGCCCTATTTACCACCTTGAAAAGTATATTTATAAGGTCATGCACATTGTTCATAAAAAAAATTGAAATCAATTTACCTTCTGAATAGTTGTACAACTCATCTATAATGGCTACCTACACTCGTTTCGCTCGCGTCGTCGCTTCCAAGGAAAAGGGAAAGGATTCTCAAATGTTCGCTATCAAGGATGCTATCAAAGCCTTTCCTGGTATTCGTGTCGAGTACCGCGGCATGGAACGTGTCAACGGCGAAAACGCGCACATCTTTAATCTTCTAGTTACGAAAGGAACCGAATCGCGCTATGAGAGTTTGAACGATATGATTGGCGATAAATTCTACCAGGGAAACAAGTTCGTCATCTACAAGTGGGTCGAACGCTCTTCTGTACCAACACAGGCTCCAACGCCAGCTCCGTCACAGGCAGAACTTCGCAATTCAGTAGCTCGGGCCGGATACAAGGTAAACAGCACATGGGGCGTTGAGGCGTTTGACCCATCGATTCAGCCTCTGCGGTTCGAAAAACGGGCGTAAATAAAGTAAGTGTTCTTGTATTGTTTTTTTATGATTAAAAAAGAATAGATTTACACACCATTATATTAAACAAATTCATACTAATAGTATATGAATATTTATATTAAACAAATTTATAATGAGTATCTTACATTCATGTATTACCCCGCAGTATATTCATTGCTTCATTTAATACCATTCATGTATGATAAAACTCCCATTCTGTTTACAAATGAAACTATAATAGATGGAGATATAGTCATTTGGGTCGGAGTTTCAGGTATACATGAGATTAAAGAGTTAAAAAAAAAGAATATATATACTGTTCATTTTAATTTAGAACCAGTTGTAGAAGATATCGGAAGTGATGAAACCTGGACTTATTCTTTATATATGTATGAAAAACATAAATGTTTATCAAAAACAATAAAATTTATTCCTATTATTCACGATGAATCATTACCGAAAACAAATTATTTGAATAAAATAAATGAGTTAACTTTTATTGGAAGTATGAACTGTGGAAGAGTTGATAAAGAAAAAATAATAAATGAATCATATGTAAACATAAATTGTATTGATTATTTATGGACAGAACAAAAATATAATTTATTTATAATAAATCATGCATCTATCTATTTAAATTTGACA
>Ga0209188_1002712_pt1 | contig 12812 bp, 9 predicted proteins | sample C_130625_EF_Meta_FD_187307 | JGI IMG/M metagenome (GOLD analysis project Ga0209188, IMG submission 187307) | Freshwater microbial communities from Lake Croche, Canada to study carbon cycling - C_130625_EF_MetaG (SPAdes) (version 2) | ecosystem: Environmental > Aquatic > Freshwater > Lake | place...
AAAGCGCATGGAGCTTAACTACACAAAAATTAAAAAATTTTTCAACAGTTAGTTCTTATTTACCCAATCAACTTGTAGTGAATTTATAATTTTAGTGGTAAAACTTAGTTAAAAGAAATAATAAAAACTTTTAACTTTAATGTTTAAACTCAAAAAAACATCCGCTATTTTATTAATTTTATTATTTATTTTTAGTTGCTCGTCATCAGATAAACCACTAGTTACTCCACCAAAAGAAAAAGTAGCTCTGTCAAAACTATACGGTTATGCAATGGATGATTTCCATGATGGTAACGCCGAAGGAGCTGTTGAAAAATTTAAGTTAGTAGAAAAAGATTATTCCTATACTGAATGGGCGCCTAAAGCCGTTTTAATGTTAGCTTATATTTATTATGAAACTGCCCGTTGTTCCGATTCACTGTCTACCATTGAGCGTTATATTAAATATTATCCTAATAGTCCCGAGAGAGTTTACGCAGAGTATTTAAAAGGAATGTGCTATTTTGAAGAAGTTAGTGACTTTTCTAAGGATCAAGAAAAAACATTAAAAGCGCTAGATCAATTTAAGTTAATACTAAAAACATACCCTGGCACTGAATATGCCGCTGATGCTAAATTTAAGTTAGATTTATTAAATGACTTATTAGCTGGAAAAGAAATGTATGTTGCAAGATATTATATGAATAAACAGAAGTGGGCTGCAGCCATAAGCAGATTAACTACCATTATAGAAAAATATCAAACAACAATTTATATTGAAGAAGCTCTTTATAGACTTGTAGAAATTTATCATAAACTAGGATTGGATGAAGATGCTAATAAAGCAGCTGCAATTCTTGGTTATAATTTTAATAGCAGCGAGTGGTATAAAAAGAGTTATTTATTGATTTCAACAAATCAAACAGTTTTACCTAAAAAAGACAGATCTCTTTTAGATAGCTTTAAAAAAGTATTTAATTAAAGTTTAATGAGCGTGTTATCTTTAAAAGAGTATAAAGAAAAAATTTCTCTAATCCAAAAATTAAATAAGGCATACTATCACAATGATAATCCTTTAATTGCAGACGCTGAATACGATAAAATTAAGAAAAGCATTTTAGATTTTGAAAAAAAAAATCCAGATCTTGTAGATAAAGATTCACCCTCAAAAAAAATAGGTTTTACTCCTTCAGAAAAATTTTCTAAAGTTAAGCATCTCGTGCCAATGTTATCGTTAGATAATGCTTTTCAAAGAGAGGATGTAGAAGATTTTTTAAAAAAAATTAAAAATTATCTAAATCTTAAAGAAGATTCTTCAATAGAATTAACAGCGGAACCTAAAATTGATGGAATCTCGGCATCTTTAATTTATAAAAATAATAAGATTATTAGGGGACTTTCAAGAGGAGATGGTGAATTTGGAGAGGATATAACAGAAAATTTATTAACCATTAAAGATATTCCAAAAGTATTAAGAGATGAAAATATAGAGGAAGAATTTGAGATTAGGGGCGAAGTTTATATTGGGAAGAAAGATTTTGATAAGTTGAAAGATGATTTTGCAAATCCAAGAAATGCTGCTGGAGGCTCGTTAAGACAAAAAGATTCAAAAAAAACAGCTTTAATTCCATTAAAGTTTTTTGCACATAGTATCGGAAATATTGATGAAAAAAGATTTAAAACACATATGAACTTTTTAAATTTTTGTAAGAAAATTGGTTTTAAAACAAACCCACTTACAAAAACTTTAAGTTCCGTTGATGAAATAATGAAAAGTTACAATCATATTGAAGATATAAGATCTTCATTGGATTATGATATTGATGGAATTGTTTATAAAGTAAACGATTTAAGTCTGCAAAAAAGACTTGGTAGTTTATCTTCTTCTCCTAGATGGGCTATTGCTCACAAATTTTCATCAGAAAAAGCTACAACTGTTATTCGTAAAATTGAAATCCAAGTTGGAAGAACAGGAGCGCTAACGCCAGTTGCAAAATTAGATCCTGTCAATGTGGGTGGAGTTCTAGTTTCTAATGCCACACTACACAATGAAGATGAAATTATGAGAAAAGATATTAGGTTAAATGATACTGTTATCATTCAAAGAGCAGGCGATGTTATTCCTCAAGTTGTTGAAGTTATAAAATCTAAAAGAGTTAAAAGTAGTAAAAAATTTATATTTCCAGACAAATGTCTTTGCGGCAGACCTGCCATTAAAGATTATAACGAGACGTCAAAAAAATTAGATTCCGTTAAAAGGTGTTCAGACACAGGTTTTAATTGCGAGTTTATGGCAAGAGAAAAGCTTAAGCATTTTGTTTCAAAAGAAGCTCTCGATATTGAAGGTTTTGGAAAAAAAATTATAGAGGATTTTTGGTCTTTAAATTTCATTCGATTACCTCAAGATATTTTTAGTCTTGATTATAAAAAAATAGAAAAATTAGAAGGCTGGGGCGAATTATCAGTTAGTAATTTAAAAGTTGCAATTGAGAAAAGCAAAAATATTAGTCTTGCAAAATTTATATATAGTCTTGGTATAAGACATATAGGTCAAGAAAATGCAAAAAATCTAGCGCGTTATTTTGTTTCAATAAAAAACTTTTTAAAATTATGTGAAGCTAATTTATTTATGAATGAAATTAATAACCTGGATGAAATTGATGGTATTGGTGAAACACAAGTTGAATCGTTAAAAGTTTTTTTTAAAGATAAAAAAAATAATAAAATTGTTCATGAATTAAGTAGCATTTTAAATATTGAAGATTTTATTGAAAAAAAAATTGATAGCTTTTTTTCTGGAAAAAATATTATGTTTACTGGAGGCTTTTCTGAAATGAGCAGATCTGAGGCTAAGTCATTATCAGAAACTTTAGGCGCAAAAATCTTGAGTTCAGTTACTAAGAAATTAGATTATCTAATTATCGGCTCATCCAAACCTACCAAAAATAAAGTTGATAAAGCTAGAGAGCTAGGCATTAAGATTATCGAAGAAAAAGAATGGATGAAGTTATCAAACAATAGCTGAGCAAGCATTCGTCAGCATTTTCAATTCAGAATTATTCATAAAAGATCTTAAAATATAATAAACTTTTTTATGGTAGTTATTAATCCAGTCTATTTCTTTTTTATTTAAGAATTTTTTATTGATGCAATCTTTATCAATAGGTACCATTGTAAAATCCGTGAATTTTAAATTATTATTATTAATTTTTTCACAGTAAATTAAGTTTTCAATTCTTATTCCAAATTTATTTTCTTTATAAAATCCGGGCTCATTGGAAAGTATCATTCCAGGTAAAATTTTATGATTGTTCAGAGGAGATAATCCTTGGGGTCCTTCATGAACATTTAAAAAATAACCAACACCATGTCCAGTGCCGTGAGAATAATTATGACCCATCTGTAATAAAGGCGCTCTTGCAGCTTTATCTATGTCTTTTCCTATGGTGGATTTTTTAATTTTGTATGTTGAGACCGCAATATGTCCTTTAAGAACAGTTGAATAAATATGTTTTTGCATGTTGGATATTTTTCCAATGGCTATTGTTCTAGTAACATCAGTAGTTCCATAAAAATACTGACCGCCAGAATCTAAAAGATATAAATTATTCCCTCTTATTGTTTTGTTACTTTTATGATTGGCTCTGTAGTGAATAATCGCGCCGTTTTGAGCAAATCCTGAAATAGTATTAAAACTTGGGTATAAATAATCTTTTTGAAGCTTTTTAAACTGCTCAAGTTTATTTTGTGCAGAAATTTCAGTAATTTTTTCTTTATTGTAATTATTTTTTAACCAGAAAATTAATTTAGTTAAAGCAATACCATCAAACAAATGGGCTATTTTAGTATTACTAATTTCTGTTTTGTTTTTTAAAGCTTTTAGTAAGTCGATAGGGTCATTGGTTTTAATAATCTTATTAGAAGAATTAATGTTTTTTTCATAATCAAAACTACATGTCTTTTTATCTATTAAAATTTTCGATTTTTTAATTTGTTTTAAATTATGAAGAAAAAGATCTTCTTTTATAAATATTATATTTTTTTTAAAAAATTTCTTAATTTGAGGTGTGATTTTACTTAAGTTGGTAAAAAATATTATTTTACCATCTGTTTTAATGATTAGTTTACCATTGGTTAATGGACTAGATAATGAATCGTGACCTCTAATATTTAATAACCAAGAGATATTCTCAACCGCTGAACAAAGTAAATAATTAATTTTATTTGATTTAAGTATTTTTTTTAGTCTATTAATTTTATCTAAATAATGTTCTCCATGAAATTTTTCTTCTAAAAGATAGAATTTTTTATTTTTAATTTTAGATTTATTTTTCCATATTTTATCAATTAAATTATCTCTAATCGAAACGAGTGAGATTTTATTATTTCCAATAATATTATTTAATGCATTTGAGGTAAAAAGTTTTGGATCAAATCCTAATGATATTTTTCTATTTAAGCTCTTAAAAATATCTTCAGGTTTTATTTTAGACGTTTCACAAATTTTAAAATTTTTATTAACTTCGGTTTTTGCCTGCAAAGTATATCGACCATCAACAAATAAATAAGATCTTTTTTTTAAAATTACGGCAAGACCAGATGAGCCACTAAATTCAGATATAAATTTTAATCGATTTTTATTCTCAGGAACATATTCTCCAAAATATTCATCATTTTTTGGAATTAAATAACCATCGCAATTATTTTGTTGAATAATTTTTCTTAATTTATCAATTTTGTTCATTAAATTTTTTTATAAATTTATCAATTATTTTTTTTTCTCCATATTTTTTAAAGATAATTATTAGCTTGTTATCTTCAATGTGAATAACTTTTCCATTACCAAACTCTTCGTGAGTTACGCTTTCGCCAACTTTAAAAATAGTATTGTTATTGCTATATGTTATTTTATTAAAATTATTTTTTATTTTTTTTGCTTGTTGTAATCTATTCCATCCAGGACTTCTTGAGGGTTGGTCAAGATCAATTTCTTGATTAAAATCAAAGTCTTCTTTCTGATATTCGGTAAAATTATTTTTCATATTTAATTTATCTTTTGGAAGTTCCTCAACAAAGCGTGAAGGAAGTGTTGGCATCCAATCTATATCGCGATCTCTTTTACCCCCGTAAATTCTTCTGTTATTTACAAAAGATATAAACAACCTTTTCTTTGCTCTGGTGATCGCAACGTAAGCAAGTCTTCTCTCCTCCTCAATGGCTTGATGGCCTTTTTCATCAATTGATTTTTGATGTGGGAATAAACCTTCTTCCCAGCCCGGTAAAAATACAACATCAAACTCGAGTCCCTTAGCAGCGTGCATAGTCATTAAATTTACTTTTTCTCCATTCCAATCTTCATCTGTTGAGGTTTGTAATGAAATATTCTCAAGAAAATCTTGAAGACTAGCGTAATTTTTCATTGATAATATTAACTCTTTTAAATTTTCAAGTTTACTATCTGCTTCTGGTGTTTTTTCGTTCATTAACATTTGAGAATATCCAGATTCATCCAGAACTCGTTCTGTAAGCTCATAATGAGTTAATTCCCTTGATAGCTTTCTCCATAATTGAATATCGTTAATAATTTTTTTCAAGCTTAAAACAGTTTTTCCCTTAGAGTTTTCTTCCTCACAATAAATTAGAGATGCTTGTTCTAAATTAATATCTTTCTCTTTAGCAATTTTATGAATTTCTTTCAAAGTAGCATCGCCAATAGCGCGTTTTGGAGTATTAATTATTCTTTCAAAAGCTAGATCATCATTTTCTTGATAAACAATTCTAAGGTAGCAGATTGCATCTTTAATTTCTGCACGGTCATAGAATTTTAATCCACCAATAACTCTATAAGGTAGATTAATTTTTATAAAACGATCCTCGAATTCTCTTGTCTGAAAAGAAGCTCTTACCAGTATGGATATTTGATTAAGCGAATATTCTTTTGAAAGATTTTTTTCAATTTCATCCGCTACTCTTACTGCCTCATCATAACCATTATTATAACAATTAACTTCAATCAGATCTCCATTGGAATTTTCAGACCATAATTTTTTACCAAGCCTATCTTCATTATTAGATATTAAAGAGGAGGCGGTATCTAAAATATTTTGCGTTGATCGATAATTTTGTTCTAGTTTTATAACTTTTGTTTGTGCGTGAATTTTATCAAAGTTCAGAATGTTTTTAACTTCAGCGCCACGCCAACTATAAATAGATTGATCATCATCTCCTACGCAGCAAAGATTATTATTTTTTTTAGATAAAAGATCTAACCATATATTCTGAATAAAATTTGTATCTTGATATTCATCAACAAGAATATATTTAAAATTAGTATGATATAGTTCTAAAATTTCTGGCATGGTTCTAAATATTGTAACGCAATGAAGGATAAGATCGCCAAAATCAACGCAGTTCATAATTTTTAATCTTTGTTGATAAATTCTATATATTTTTAGAGCTGTATCCTTAATGTAGTTTTCACTACTAACTTTTACTTCACTTGGAGTAAGACCTTTGTTTTTCCAATCATCTATAAAAGCAGCAACTAATTTAGGTGGTATTTTTTTTATATCGATGTTTTCGGATTCAATTATATTTTTAATTAGTCTTAATTGATCAAGAGTATCTAGGATTGTAAAATTTGGTTTTAAGCCAACCGCTTCGGCATGACGTCTTAAAATTTTATTGCTAATAGAGTGAAAAGTTCCAAGCCAAGGTAGAGAAGAAGATTGAGCGCTAAGCAGTTTTAATATTCTTTCACGCATTTCGTTTGCGGCTTTATTCGTAAAAGTTACGCAAAGAATTTGTGTTGCCCAGCATCTCTTTGTTTCAATAAGATGCACAACGCGAGTGGTTAAAACTTTAGTTTTTCCAGAACCAGCACCAGCAAGAATTAGCAAAGGACCATCAGTATGGATAACAGCTTCTTTTTGTTGATTATTAAGGTTTAATAAGTAATTTTGGTTCGTGGAATTCATAAAATCAAATAGATCAAGTAGTTAACATAATATAGCAAAAATTAAATGATTCTTAGGAAGTTACAGTCTTTGCAGTCCTTGCCGTTTTTTAAGTCTTTAAAGTCCTTAAAGTCTTTTTATGATCACAAAGTATACAGTGGAGTTATGGTTGCTATAGCAGCCATAGTTTTTTTAATTTTTTTATCACCTTATTTTATAGATTTAGATAAATATAGGCCGGAGATAGAAAATCAAATTCAAGAGAAGTTTTTTATTAAAATTAAGATTAATGAAAAAATTTCATACAAACCATTTTTAAGACCGCATATTGAATTATTTTCGGTAGATATTTTTGATACCAATAAAAAAGAAGAGGTTTATTTAGGAAATATTTATAAAATTAATCTACGTATAAATATTTTTAATATTATTTTTAGGAAATTTTATATTAATGATATTGAAATTAAAGATGGCATTATAGAAGTTGACGGTAATTATTTTGATAATTTTTTTAAAAATAATGATGTTATTAAAGATTTAAAAACTATTAAAATCGATAATTTAGATTTTAAATATTCATCAAGCAAAAACTCAATTGAAATTAGCGATATTGATAGCGAAATAATTTTTGATCAAGGGAATATTAAAAAATTTAATTTAACTGGCAATTTATTCAATTTACCTATCACGAGCACTTTTCAGGGTTCTAAAAATAAAGAAAAAAATATAGGCAAATTATTTATTGAATTGCCAGATCTTAAATTTTATTTTGATGCTAATCTAACTAGTATAAATTTTTTAAAAAATGAATTCCTTGGTAACGCAAAGATTAGGTTTGCAAATACTTTAAGTACTATTGGTTTAAATAATTTAACTTTGCAGTTTAATTTTGATTTAAAAGATGAATTTGCAGAATTAAATAATATTTTAGTTAATTCTTTTCTTTATAAAGGAACTGGTAATGCAAAAGTTTCTTTAAAACCGAGACTTGCATTTGAAAGTGAATTTAATTTTATAGATACTAATTTTAAGAAACTATCCAATAGTGATTTAAAAGATAATTTGGTTCGTCATAAATTATTTAATATTCATGATGATTTTTATGGTATTTTTAAATTAAATTTTAAAAACATGGTAACTAATCATAATCTTTTTTCTGATGCTAATGCAGTTGTCATTGTTGAGGGAGGGGATGTGAATGTTAAAGAACTAAATTTAGTTTCAAAATCCAATGATCAACTAAAACTAAATGGTCGTTTCATTACTCAAAATAGAGAAACTATATTTTTCTTTAATTCTCAAATTAACCTTAAGAATGTTAGGAATTTTTACAAAAATACAAATGGTGCGAGGGAAAAAATAGCGCTTTTGCCTAATGATAGTTTTTCTGGAAAAATGAGCGCTGATTTAAATATGAAAAAAGGAAGAATAGTTATTAATGAAATGGCAGGAGATAATAACAAAAAGTTTAGCAGAGTAAGTCTTAATACTATTCAAGAAGAGTTTAATTTGCGTTTAAATAAAGATATTTTGAATATTTTAGATGCAAGAATTTATAGTTTCTTGTTCTAACTTGGGTGAACCATTTTTCTTGGGTTCATTATTTGATTGTATTCCTTCTCATTAACTAGCCCGCTTTTTAAAGCTTCCTCTTTTAAGGAGGTTCCATTTTTATGAGCTCTTTTTGCGATCATAGATGCATTGTCGTAACCAATTTTTGGAGCAAGAGCTGTTACTAACATCAAAGAATTATTTAATAATTCAGAAATTCTTTTTGTATCTGCCTTAAGTCCTTTAAGACAATATTGAACGAAGCAATTAATGGAGTCAGATAGTAATTCAATAGATTGGATCATGCTGTGACCAATAACAGGTTTAAAAACATTTAACTCAAAGTGACCGCTCGATGCAGCAACAGTAACTGTCGTATGATTACCCATAACTCTAGTGCATACCATAGTCACTGCTTCACACTGGGTCGGATTTACTTTGCCTGGCATAATAGATGAACCCGGTTCATTCTCTGGAAGAATAAGTTCTGCATAACCAGCTCTAGGTCCTGACCCAAGAAATCTTATATCGTTTGTAATTTTCATTAAAGCAACCGCAAGAGTATTAAGAGCTCCTGATAAATTTACAATTGGCTCATGACTTGCAAGTGCCTCAAATTTATTTGGAGCGGATTTAAATGGCAATTTAGTAATTTTTTTTATTTCTAATGCAATTTTTTTATCAAAACCTTTTTTACTATTAATACCTGTGCCAACAGCTGTTCCTCCTTGGGCAAGAAAATAAATTTCTTTTAGAGCAATCTCGATACGCTTAATACAATTTTTTATTTGCGTTTGATAACCAGAGAATTCTTGACCTAATGTTAAAGGAGTTGCATCCTGAAGATGAGTTCTTCCAATTTTAACAATATTTTTAAATTTATTTACTTTTACTGCTAATTCTTTTTCTAATAATTTTAAAGAAGGAATAAGTCTTTTGTTTACATCAATAGCAACAGCTATATGAATCGCACTTGGATAAGTGTCGTTTGTGGATTGTGATTTATTTACGTGATCATTTGGATGAACAGGTTTTTTCGAACCCATTTTTCCACCTAAAATTTCTATAGCGCGATTAGAAATAACCTCATTAACATTCATATTTGTTTGGGTGCCAGAACCTGTTTGCCAAACTTTAAGAGGAAAATGATTGTCAAATTTTCCTTTAATTACTTCATCAGAAGCCTTGATAATTGCTTGTGAGACTTTTTTATCTAAAGACTTGAACTTAAAATTAACAATAGCAGCAGCTTTTTTGATGATTGCGATTGCTTTTATTATTTCTAATGGAACTAAAATTTTTCCAATTTTAAAGTACTTTAAAGAACGTTCTGTTTGAGCGCCCCAGTACTTATCCGCCGGTACTTTGATTTTACCAAAACTATCTGATTCAATTCTTGATGCCATATGACTATTATCTTATATCACTAATGATAATTTTTAATAGTTGGTAATCAAGCAGAATTTATGAATGTTTTAATTATAGGCGCTACTTTTGGGATAGGCTATGAACTAAGTAAAAAATACTTAGATCATTGCGATAATTTAATTTTATTAGGAAGAACCCAAGAAAAATTACAAAATTTAAAATTAGAACTTAATTCAAAAAGAACAAAAGTTTCTACTTTTTCTTTAGACGTCACGGAAAAAGAAAATTGCAAAAGAATTGTTAGTGAGATTATTAAAGAGTTTAAAAAAATCGATCTTGCAGTTTATTGCTCTGGTTATTATGAACCCCATGACACTTTTGATATTAGATCAGATCTTTTTGAAAAGACTTTTGCAGTTAATTTTTTTGGTATGATTAATTGTTTTTCAATTTTGTTACCTCATTTTAAATCACAACAATCAGGACATCTTGCTGCTATAAGTTCACTTGCTGGATTTGGAGGACTTCCAAATTCTTCTTCTTATGGTCCATCTAAAGCTGCAATGATTAATTATTTTGAATCTATTAAAATTGATTGTGACAAAAATAATATTTCTGTGAGTATTATTAATCCTGGTTTTGTTAAATCTAGATTAACGGAAAAAAATACATTTGATATGCCATTTATTATGGAAGCAGATAAAGCCGCTGAAATAATTTTCGAAGGATTATTAGCTGAAAAATATGACATCACTTTTCCAATTCAGATGAAAATCATATTTAAAATATTACAAATTTTACCAAGACCTATTTATTTTTTTCTAGTTAGAATATTAACGAAGAATATTTAAATGTTTTTTGAAAAACACGTTTTTTGTTGTATTAATAAAAGACCCGATTCAAATCCTAAAGGCTGTTGTAGTTTAAAAAATTCAGAAGATTTACAAACAGAATTAAAGATAAAAATTAAAAATCTGAAATTAAATAAAAAAATTAGAATTAATAAAGCAGGTTGTCTGGATCGATGCGATCATGGTCCAGTAATGGTTATTTATCCAGAAGGAGTTTGGTATACTTTTAAAAACTCAGAAGATGTTGATGAGATTTTAAATTCTCATTTACTCAATAATAAGATTGTAGAAAGATTAAAAATATAATTTTTTTACTTTAGTGCTGTAGCAATATCTTTTTTTAAATCGGCAACTGTCTCTAAACCTATAGAAAGTCTTATCAAATTATCTGTAATACCAAGGGATAATCTTTCTTTTTCACTCAAAATACGGTGTGTAGTCGTAGTTGGGTGAGTTACGATAGATTTTGTATCACCTAAATTGTTAGAGATATTAAATATTTTTAATTTATTAATAAATTTAAAAGCATTTTTTTTATTTCCCTTAATTTTAAAGCTTAAAATTGTTCCACCAAGTGTTTGTTGTTTTTTAGCAAGCGAGTATTGAGAAAAAGTTTTTAGAAAAGGGTAAAACACCTTTTCAACTTTCGAGCTCTTTTGTAGAAACTGAGCAATTTCTAAAGCAGCATTAGACTGCGCTTCCACTCTAAGTTTAATAGTTTCTAAACCCTTTAACAAAACCCACGCATTAAATGGGCTGATAGAAGGGCCCGTATGTCTAAGAAATGGTTTTAAAATATTTTCTTTAAATTTTGTAGAAGACAAGATTGCTCCACCCAAAACTCTGCCCTGTCCATCTATGTGCTTTGTTCCAGAATAAACAATAATATCAGCGCCAAGCAAAACAGGTTTTTGTAGAACGGGACTTGCGAAAATATTATCAACAACAGTTTTGATTTTATGTTTTTTTGCAATATTGCAAACTGCCCTAATATCTATGAGTTCTAAAAGTGGATTTGAAGGTGTTTCAAAAAAAAATATTTTTGTATTTTTTTTAATAGCCTTTCTCCATTCGTTTGTATTTTTTCCATCTACAAACGTTACTTCAATTCCATAACGAGGCAGAATATTTTTTACAATTTCTTTACAAGAACCAAATAAAGCAGAAGCAGATACAAGATGATCGCCGGCTTTTAACTGACACATTAACGAAAAGAAAACAGCAGCCATGCCGCTTGCTGTTGCGAAACAATCTTCAGAACCATCTAACAAAGATAATCTTTTTTCAAATGTTTCAATGGTAGGATTCGAGTAACGTGTGTACTGAAAACCTTTTTTACTTCCTTTAAAAATAGCTTCTGCTTGTTGAGCGCTATCGTAAACAAATCCAGAAGTTAGAAATAACGCTTCAGAAGTTTCGTTAAATTGACTTCTGTTCAATCCACCACGGATTAAATTAGTATTAGTTCCTAACTTATTTTTTTTCATTTTTCAGTTCTTAATTCTTTCGCCGCCTGCACCATAGTTTCTAGTGCAGCAATTGTTTCAGGCCAGCCTCTTGTCTTAAGACCACAATCTGGATTAACCCAGATTCTTTTCTTATCAATTAATTTAGAAGCTTTTTGAATAAGTTCTTTCATCTCATTCTTATTAGGAACTCTTGGTGAGTGGATATCATAAACACCAGGTCCTACTTCATTTGGATATTTGAACTTCTCGAATGTTTTTAATAACTCCATTCTAGATCTCGATGTTTCTATTGAAATAACGTCAGCATCTAAAGCCGCGATTGCATCAATAATATCCTCAAATTCAGCGTAACACATATGAGTGTGTATTTGAGTTTCATCTTTTGCAACAGCTGCAGAAATTTGGAACGCTTTAACGGCCCAATCCAAATATTCTTTCCAGTTACTTTTCTTTAATGGTAAACCTTCTCTTAAAGCAGGTTCATCAATTTGAATCATTTTAATGCCATTTGTTTCAAGATCCTCAACTTCATCACGTATAGCAAAAGCGATTTGTTGAGCTGTATCTTTTCTTGGCTGATCATCTCTTACAAATGACCACTGAAGAATTGTTATTGGACCTGTTAACATACCTTTAAC
>Ga0209188_1002713_pt1 | contig 12805 bp, 10 predicted proteins | sample C_130625_EF_Meta_FD_187307 | JGI IMG/M metagenome (GOLD analysis project Ga0209188, IMG submission 187307) | Freshwater microbial communities from Lake Croche, Canada to study carbon cycling - C_130625_EF_MetaG (SPAdes) (version 2) | ecosystem: Environmental > Aquatic > Freshwater > Lake...
GAACCAATCACATTTCTACCAGCTGCTTTGAACTCCCGAATACTTGCTGTGTAAAAAGGATGGATCGCAGCGACTGCTGCACAGTCAAGAGCTTGATATAACTCACGCCATTCACGAGTAGGAACTACTGGACCTGCAGCTAAACCCATCGGCTCAAGCATCATACCAATTCCTACAGGGTCGACCGGGAACATTTCACCTAAAAGTGTAATGGTCGGTTTATCAGAGACACCCTGACGAGGTGCAGTTACTGGACCTGCTTCAGCTTCACTTCTTGCATACTTCAGCATGGCACCTGCCAATACATCTTTTGCTTCTGCGTGTGTTGGAACTCCAAAGCCTGGTACATCGATACCAATAATGCGCACACCATTAATTTCTTTTGGTAATAACTGTAGAGGTACACCACTCGCAGTTGGTACACATAAATTAATAATCACCACAGCATCATATTTTTCTGGATCAGCTTCTTTAAATACTGCTTCACGGATATCTTCAAATAACTTACCAGTAACTAAAGATTCTGAATTAAATGGTACATATCCAACACTTCTTTTTGCACCGTAGAAGTGTGAAGTAAAGGTAAGTCCGTAGACACAACATGCAGATCCTGACAATATCGTTGAAGTGCGACGCATCCTAAGTCCGACACGCAATGAGCCAAATGCTGGGCACATACTTTGCGGTTGATCATGCGGACCTTTAGGATAATCTTTTGCGTAACGTTGAAGCACTTCTGATTTATTGGCTGCTTTAGCAGCTTCAATCATCTGCTCTGCCCCAGAATGACAACCTAATCCATCGACTGATGCAGCCTGTGGATTGGCGAGTATTGGAATGATTTTTTCAGTCATTTTTTAGGCTTTGTCGTAGATCACTTCTAAAGAGTCTTTATGAACTTCATGCTTGCCAACCATATCGAACAAACTCGCTGGTTCAAGAACAACATGGCGTCCAACTTGATCTCCGGAGAATAATCCGAGTAACTCATCCTGTGAAAGAGGTTTTGGTCTTACTGGTGGGGCGATTGCAACGTTCTCACTCAATTGATCGAACAAACTAGCCCACTCGCTATCTGGCTTACCAATAATCTCGTAATTCGCACTCTTGCGACGAATGTCTTCATTTGCCGGGATTGCTGATAAAACCGGTATGCCTGCTCTCTCTGCAAAAGCAGCTGCTTCTCCAGTACCGTCATCCTTGTTAATGACCATGCCAGCTACACCAACATTACCACCTAACTTACGGAAGTATTCAACTGCAGAACAGACGTTATTGGCGACATATAAAGACTGCAAATCATTACTCGCTACAACAATCACTTTTTGACACATGTCACGGGCAATCGGCAAGCCAAAACCACCGCAAACCACGTCACCTAAAAAGTCGAGGAGAACATAGTCAAATCCCCAATCGTGGAAGCCTAATTTTTCTAAAGTTTCAAAGCCGTGAATAATTCCGCGACCACCACAACCACGACCTACTTCAGGTCCACCTAACTCCATCGCAAAAACACCATCACGTTTAAAACATACGTCACCAATTTCTACAGCCTCGCCAGCCAATTTTTTCTTTGATGAAGTTTCAATAATGGTAGGACATGCCTTACCACCAAATAGTAATGATGTCGTATCACTTTTTGGATCACAACCAATGAGTAAAACTTTTTTACCCTGCTGAGCCATCATGTAGGACAAATTGGCTAAAGTAAAACTTTTACCAATACCACCCTTGCCATAAATTGCAATAATTTGTGTCTCTTTTGTCACAGGTTTTGTTGAAACCGCATCTGGTTCAATCGCCGCTTCTTTTTTTAAATTCATAAACTGCACTGTTGCTTGAGCTGGTATAGGACTGTTCATTACTGTCTCCAATCTAGAGTCATTTTTAAGCATTGCATATCGTTAAATGCTGTTTGATACGCTGAATCAGCATCCTGAGGATTGCTGTTGTGAGTAATCAAGCCATCCAGCGCTAATTGCTTAGAGCGAATAAGTTGATATACATCTTGGATATCCTTAGGTTGCCACTGAGCTGCAATGCGCATTCTCATTTCACGCATAAAAGCAGGGGCAAACATATAGGAAATAGCTTGGTCGTAAAATCCTGCAAGAACAATTTCTCCTTGCGGACGTAAACGAGTAATTAATTGATTGATTAAACTTGCGTCACCACTAGCATCGCAAATGACACCATATTGGTGATAGTCATCATCTTTTGGTTTGACCACTTGATAACCTGTTGCACCGGTCATTCTGATCGGATTCGTTTCCCAAACGATTGGAGTTTTTCCTTTAGCCATCGCAATACGGGCTAACAAACGCCCCACGACACCATGACCAATAATCAAGTCTGGTTGAGCTTCAGGCTTACCTTCTGTTACATGATAGGCAGTAGCTGCTAACGCTAAAAGAATAGCTTCTTTACCAAAATCTTCTTCTAGAACAGTAAGACGTTGATGCGGAATCACCACATGTGATGAAGCGCCGCCAAATAATCCTTTTACTTCACCGTAACATTTAGCTCCAGGAACAAAAACACGCTGACCTACTTGAAGACCAGATTTTTCTCCTGCTTGGGAAATTCGTCCAACTGATTCATATCCAGGAACTAATGGGTAGCCCATACCCGGAAACTGTGGCATCGCGCCACTCCAAATCAATTTTTCAGTCCCGGTACTGATACCGCTGTACTCCATTTCAACAACCACGTCCTCAAGCCCCATATCGTCAATACGAAGGCTTCGTAAAGCAACGTCTTTAGGCTGGTTTATGGTAATTGCATTGGCTAACACGACATTTATCCTGTTTAATTAAAGTTACACTATAACTGTAAACTAATTTATACACTTTTATCTATCACTGCATCAGTTAAAACCCCTAAGGGTTTACACTTATTTTTCTGCTAAAACAATTTGAGCGTTGATTTTCATCATATTTTTAATAGGCTTAGTTTTTCTAAATCCAGTCTCTAGTAAAAAATTTGTAATTTCCTGAACACTTCTTGGTCTTCCACGCCCCATTGCCAATAAATAGAATCCAAAATATGCCTGACCCATTGCTGGTAATTCCGGGGTATCTGCCATTGGTTCAGCAATTAAAAGCTTTCCGCCAACCGGCAAAGACTGATAAATCGACCTCAAAAGTTGCTTGACGCGGTTGTCGTCGTGATCAAAAATCACACGAATTAAAGTCACAATGTCGGCTCCAGTAGGAATAGGATCATTAAAAAAGTCTCCTCCAATACATTGGACGCGACCTTGACCCAGCCGAGTATTTAATTTTTCTTGAGCCAAAGTGGCCACACCTGGCAAGTCAAATAATTTAAATTGTAGATTTTTAGCATGCGGACTGAGTAGACTAATGAATGTCCCTTGACCACCTCCAATATCCAACAAACATTGATGTTGATTGAAGTTATAAGCATCAATAATTTCATCTGCAACTAAGGGCAGTGAGGCTGACATCAACTCGGAGTATTGCGCTACTTTTTCGACAGCAGAAAGACTTTTTAACTCTTCACTTTGATCAGTGATGTAAGGCCAATAACTTTCAAGGGCTTTTTCTTTTAAATCACCGCGCAATAAAGTAATCGGATCACGTAGATCTTGATACAGGGCACTATGATGCTCAATCATCGATAGCAAAGCTTGATTACCAACGAGCGGCGCCCCTAAAGTTCCTAAGGCAAATCGCCCTTGTCGTGTCTCTATCAGGTTAATAGCCTGTGCACCAAGTAATAAGCGCTCCAAACCCTTAAATGGTAGGTCGACTTTTGTGGCTAATTCATCAATGGTCAAAGGTCCGTTTGCTAAGTGTTCAAATAAATTAATACGCACACACCCCAACAAAATTTGGGAATAAACAAATCCTGCCATTAAATCAAAAACACCTTTAGCACGATGTTGAGAAATAGAACTGAGAAGTGGAATTCGACTCACGTCTCGTTGGAACTGACGACTAGCAATTAAGCGATCTTTCCAAATAAACAACTTATCCCAAAGGGAATACTTTTCCTTTTGAGATGGCAACATATCAGATAAAGAATTTGCCATAAAACTAAGCAATCACTTTCTTAACTGATGGGGTTCGCTGCTCTCTTAAAACTCTGTCATACAGAGCATTCGGTACTAAGCGCTCAGATTCAGATAAAACTAATTTCTTGAGCATATCTTGCCCAGGACAATCTGGAATTGATCTGATTGCGCGTGCAACTAACTCATCAAAATATTCCACTGCACCGTCTAAACCAAATTGTCGAGTAGCACTTGGACGATCCAACTCCTGATCCTTACCCACCGGCTTACCTAAACTCTGAATATCACCAAGCACATCCCTAATATCATCCGCAACTTGATAAGCCTCGCCCAAACTATCCCCCAAGGTAAGCCAAACCTTCGGATTACCTCCAGCTGCCGCTGCTCCTGCAGCTGTCGCCGCAGAAAATAAAGCTCCCGTTTTTGCTTTCTGATAGGTTTGCAATGAGACCTTTGGCTCACATTCCCAAGCCTGCCCAGCAATAATGCCGTGGGGAACGCCCACACCTTGCATCACTATTTTCATAACAGGGGCTAAACGATTCAAAGACTGCTCGGCTGAATGTAAAAGTGCTTCAAAAGCCATCACAATAAGAGCATCACCAGCCAAAACAGCTAAACGTTCGCCATAAGCCTTGTGCACAGAAGGTATGCCTCGGCGTAAATCAGCATTATCGAAACAAGGTAAATCATCATGAACAAGAGAGCCACAATGCAACAACTCCAAAGCAACACCGGCGCCCATCGCTAAATGAGGATCATCATTGCCGCAGGCAACAGCCACTGCCAGACATAACTGTGGACGAATTCTGGCACCACCTGGAATTACTGCGTGGCGAATCGCCTGGTTCAATAAATTAGGGCCACCTTGATTTTCATAGGAACTCAAAGTGGTTTCTAAAGCTTTTTCAATCAGTAACTTAGGTGACATATTGCCTCCTTCATCTAGGAAATGGCGAATAAGTGTAAAATTGTTTATTCACTTAATATGTAAACAAATATAGACACTTGAGGCAATAAAGTCAATATAATGGGATTTAATTAGGGTAAACACTTAAAGTGGAATCGAATTTATTCCACCTGCACTTGAACATAAAAGTATTGAACAGGAGATAAAAAAAATGAACACAACGCTAACCATTATTTGCGTAGTTCTTGGTGTTTTTGGAGTAGGGCTTTTCATGAGAGCCTATCACCTTGGCAATGAAACCCTCAATAAAATCCACAAATCAGATCAATCAAAGAATAATTAATCCATTAACATCTTAGCCGCCTGAACAACGGACGCAGATTTACCTTGAGGCAGGGGCAAATATTGAGCCCCTAATTGATGAGCAATTTGTTGATTCGTTTCTTGAGGCTTTAGCGAGGTGTCTATAAACAGTATTTGTAATTGTTCTAAGCGCGCTTGATTAGCGCAGAATAATGCATCCTTATACGCGTCTTCTCGTCCACCTATGCCGTCAATACTTACGTTAGCTCTTCCATCCGTTAACAAAATAATCAACGGTGTTTGCCCCTTCGACTTTAATTTTTTACCAAACTGTGCCGAGTCTCGAATCGCACTAGCTAATGGCGTTCCACCGCCACCAGGCATACCCGCTAATAAGCGCTTTGCTCGAACGAGTGATCGTGTAGGAGGTAATATCAACTCAACTTGCTTCCCGCGAAACGTCATCAGGGCAACCTGATCTCGTCTGATATAACATTGCGCCAACAATAGTTCAACCGCACCTTTAGCCTCTGATAAGCGCTCCATAGCGGATGAGCCTGATGCATCAACGACAAATACTGTCACCGTAGTGGTTCGCTGCACAAATTGTTTCAAATAAATATCATCTGCTTTCACAATGATTCTTTGTGAAGAAATAAATTCATTTGGAGCTTCAAGTCGGCGAATTTTCTGCCAAGGACTAGCAGCTTGTATCGTTTTTAAAATATCAATTTTGTGCTTATAACTTGGCCTGCCTTTTCGCGATGGAAGAGCTTGACCACTTAACAATCCTTTTTGAAGCTGCCCCACCCTTCCCTGTGAATTGTTTTTGGTTTTGATTATTTTTTTATGTTGATCAAAGGAATCTAGAAGATTCTGAGATAAATTAGCCTTGCTAGCTTCGATAATCATCTCTTCTAAATCCTCCTGGCGCAGAGGTGCTGGGGCATTATGCGCATCATCCTGATTGTGAATCTCATCTGAGTTCGATGACGTATTTTCTTGGGGAGGTAGTTGATTTTCATCTTGGGGAGGCGTCTGATTTTCTTCAGAAGAATCTTCCTCAAGACTAGGCTCTTTTGATTGCGGCAACCTTGTAATACGGTGCGCAAAAATTAAACGTGTTGCAGTCTGAATATCCCCTTGCTCAAGCAGCTCACTACCACGTAATGCAGCTAAAACTCGTGATGCACGAGCAACAAATAAGCCAACCCTTAATGAATCGATGCCCAAAGATTGCGCAGCAGTCATAACAGCGTCTAGGGCTTCTATCGGAAATTCAATCTGATGAAGTCGTTTTCGAATTTCTAGAAAATCAAGTTGCTCCAAGGCAAAGTGACAGTCCCGATAAGATAGTGATTCTAAATTGATCTGAAAAGCCAAACGATCAACAAAACGTGGCAATAACTGCTGATCTTCATCAGCAAGACTTTCATCAAATGCAACCATGCCAAATTGAGATTTCAAATCATATGCTTGCGTCAATAAAGCCGCTGCGTGAGATTGCATCCGTTCGGCCATGGGGAGTAAAAGCAACCCCTCTTGAACCTGATCTAATATTCCCTGGGTATATACTTTTTTTTGTAATGCTAAAGTTTTTAATAAATCTAGCTCTCCAATCAACGCTCCCTCATCTGCATTACTTGGAACTTTGATTAAATCTACCTGGCCTTGAATGAGCTGTTGCAAACCTTTGAGCCATATGTCCCTTACCGGTCCGGCTTGGGACTTTACCCAAACCCCTCCCAATCCAGATGGATCAACTGCAATCATCTTGGCAATCAAACAAGCATCTAACCAACGTCTTTGGTCTAGTTGCGATTGCTCCATGATTGAATCCATTTATTTGACGAAAATCTCTTCTAAAGCTCGTTCGATGCGAACAGTAGATCCCGTATCGTCTAGGGGATCCCTTCGCAAGCGATGTCTTAATGCATAGGGAGAAATTCTTTTGAGATGATCGAGCGTTGCTACTTTCTTATTTTCAAATGCACACAGCGCTCGAATCGCTCGCATCATCGTCAACTCGCCACGTAATCCATCCGCCCCAAGATGGGCACATAATTCCGATATTTGAATCAATAACTCATCACTCACCGACACTTTTAACAAACGTGTCCGCGAGGAAATAATTTGATTTTGTAATTCTTTTTGCGCTACCGACCACTGCTCAATAAAAGCTTCTGGTTGACGTTCAAACATTTCACGACGTTTGATAATCTCAATCCGAGTCATCACATCTCTTGGAGTTTTAACCTCTACAGACAAACCAAATCGGTCCAATAACTGTGGACGAAGTTCACCTTCCTCAGGATTGCCACTACCAATCAAAACAAATTTTGCAGGATGCCTGATACTCAAACCATCTCGCTCCACAACATTCTCACCGGAAGCAGCGACGTCAATCAGGAGATCAACCAAATGATCTTCCAGTAAATTGACCTCATCAATATATAAATATCCTCGATTCGCCTTTGCTAAAAGGCCAGGTTCAAATGACTTCACTCCTTGAGATAAAGCTTTTTCAATATCTAATGAGCCAACAATGCGATCCTCGGTAGCCCCTAACGGCAAATCAACTACAGGCGCACTGATTGTTTGTGCTTTTAGTTTTTTTCCACCTTGAATTAAGGCGAGACAATTACTGCAAAGATTGCTACTCGCAGGATCACAGCGATACATGCAAGCTTCTACAGCCTTCATCGGTGGCAACAAGGCAGCCAAGGATCTCACCATAGTCGACTTTCCAGTTCCGCGATCACCAAAAACGAGAACGCCTCCAATACTAGGGTCGATGGTGGATAAAATCATTGCTAATTTCATCTCTTCTTGACCAACAATTGCTGTAAAAGGGAAATTAAATGCCATTTTTTCTTTTCTTTATTGTGATGTGAACATAGTTATATTAAACATTAATCAATCGACTCATTAAAGTTAAATCTCATTTAAACAATACTAAACAATGATTTAGATGATGATTAACATAGAATAGCCTCAGATATTAGATTACAAACTGTAAAATTTAAATGTCAGTAATTTCCCTAATTTTAGGTTAAAAGTGTAAATTTTTATTGACATATTATTTCGTTTTAAATAAATTCATGCTTACGTCAATCCAATTTCAAGATGAATAAATATCATCCTCAATACTACAAAAGATTAAATCGTTCGGAGAAGCTGTGATTCAAGTTCTGTCTAAAGCCAAAAATCTTATTGGGCTAAAAGATCCGCAAGACCCTGCGATGTTTGCACATCTCTCATACCGCAGTACCGCTCTACATGAGTTTAATGACCATGACTTGCATGAGCTAGAAATTGCTGCCTCAAACACGAACAAGCGGCTTGGTATCACTGGCGTTTTCTTATACAGTAATGGCGATTTTTTCCAATCGATAGAAGGCCCTCCAGAGGCACTAGACAAAGTTTGGTCGAAAATTCTGGCTGACAACAGACACTCTATTACGCAAGTTCAACCTCTCAGTTTTTCATCCCTCAGAATGTACTCCGGTTGGAATATGCGGCTTTTCAAAGAGAAGCCCGGCCCATCGAAAGGCAAGAGAATTGTTATCAATAACAATCAGATTTCTGATGTGTTGTTAAATATCGTTAACAATGACATTTGGCCTGAGATCTCAAAAAAATTCGATGCGCATCTCTCCACCACCAACAATGGTGCTTATGAAATAGATAAATTAGCTCATCTTTTGGTAAATAATCCATCTCATTTGCCAGAGGATCTTCTAAACTCGTATTATAGAAACTGTCACTATTCCTTAGATAAGTTCTACTCTTTCGTTATTGGACCACTTGCAAGTCATTTAGGTGATTTGAGTGCTGAAGATGTATTAAATGAATTTGAAGTTACCATTGCTCTTCACCGTGTACTGTGTTTTTTCCGAAAATTACGCAACCGTAATTCACAAACTTTTGATGGTATTTCCCCAAAAGTGAATGTCGTCAATATGCCAGGAGAAAATCAAATCATTTCTAGTGTCATCGACTATGAAATTTTGTGGCAAGCAGGCATGAATGTATCACTTCACTTCCCAAAAACTGATGAAGAACTCCTTCATTTCATCCGCAACAATAGTATTGATATTTTAGATTTATCCCAAAGTCCAACACGGTTTAAGAACGATCAATTACCTCGATTAAAAACATTAATCGAGAATATTCATTTGAACTCTCTCAACTCCAAAATAAAAGTCATTATTAAAGGTCGCGGCTTCTCGAAGCTATCAAAAAACTTCGAACATGTCGGCGCGGACTTAATTTGTAATATCTCTAGTGAATTAAAGCAGGATATTCTGGATATGACTCTTCCACCTACGGCTAAGATTCCAAAGCCTTTACAAATATACGAATCTTTTAAGAAGACTATTTGGCATTAGTTCTTTGATCTAAGTTATTCATCCTTTATTCAAGACCTTAAGAGGCCTGACTGTATTAAGGTTTTTACCTATAAAACAATTTAACTCTACAATGATTTTTGCTAACCATATTTCTTATCAGTTTTTATTTCATTTTCAAAGTATGGAATAATTTTTAAAATAACAATACATAGTGTAGACAAACATGAACTTAGAAAACGATCTCTTTTTACGAGCCTGTAAATACGAAGAAACAGACAGAAGTCCTGTTTGGCTAATGAGACAAGCTGGAAGATATTTACCTGAATATCAAAAAACCCGAGCGAAAGCTGGAAGTTTTATGGGCTTAGCTACAAATCCTGATTATGCAGCGGAAGTAACCCTTCAACCCCTAGATCGCTATGACTTAGATGCCGCTATTTTATTCTCTGATATCTTAACCATCCCTGATGCAATGGGTTTAGGACTGAGTTTTGTCAATGGTGAAGGTCCACAGTTTGCTCATCCGTTGCAATCCGAAAGTGCTGTCAAAAATCTTGCTGAAGCCGATATGGGCCAACTTGATTATGTTTTTAATGCAGTCAAAACGATTAAAAAATCATTGCTACGCAATGGCAAACAACGCGTTCCTCTCATTGGGTTCTCTGGAAGTCCATGGACTCTGGCCTGTTACATGATTGAAGGAAGTGGTTCTAAGGATTTTGTTAATACTAAAAAAATGCTTTATAACCGCCCTGACTTATTACAAAGAATTTTAGATATCAATGTTCAATCAGTCACCCAATACCTCCAACTACAAATCGATGCTGGTGTAGAAGCTGTAATGATATTTGATACTTGGGGTGGTATGTTAAGTACTCCAGATTATCTAAAATACTCTTTAGATCCAATGTCTCGCATCATACAAAACATAAAATCGAATAAGAAATATGAGTCCATACCTACCATTCTGTTTACTAAAGGTGGCGGTGGCTGGCTGAATGCAATGTCCTCCTCCAATGCCGATGTCTTAGGACTTGACTGGACAATTGATCTGAAAGTGGCAAGAGAAACTTTAAGCGCTACTGGAAAGAAAATAGCGATTCAAGGCAATTTAGATCCGCTAATTCTGTTATCAAATCCTCAAGAAATAGAAAAAAGAGTCCATGAAAGTATGAGCAATCTGGCCCAGGCTAATATCGGCAAGACTAATCCTTTTCACGGCCATATATTTAACTTGGGGCATGGCATTAATCTATCTACCCCTCCAGAAAATGTACAAACCTTAATCGAGGCTGTTAGTAAATCATCTGCTCAACTCAGATTAAATCAATGATGACTCCTATCCAACCACCAACCCGTTTAGTCATCGCTTCTCGCGAAAGTCGTTTAGCCATGTGGCAGGCAGAACATGTCAGAGATTGCTTAAAAAAACTATATCCTGAGTGTGATGTGCAGATTTTGGGTATGACAACTATCGGTGATCAAATTTTAGATAAAGCTCTTTCGAAGATTGGTGGTAAAGGACTCTTTGTTAAAGAACTAGAAACCGCCATGCTGGAAGGCCGCGCGGATTTGGCAGTCCATTCACTCAAAGATGTACCCATGGTCATGCCAGAAGGCTTTGAGCTTGCTTGTGTCATGTCAAGAGAAGATGCTAGAGATGCTTTTGTGTCCAATGATTTTGTTGGTCTAGAAGAGTTACCACCTGGAGCAGTTGTTGGTACATCGAGTCTTCGGCGCGAATCTATATTAAAGGCACACTATCCGCATCTCGTGATTGAACCACTTCGCGGCAATTTAGATACACGTCTCGGTAAACTTGATAATGGTCAATACCAAGCTATTATTTTGGCGGCTGCTGGGTTAAAACGTTTAGGACTAGAACACCGTATTCGCTCTTGTTTAGCATTAGATACTTATACGCCTGCAGCTGGTCAAGGAGCGCTTGGTATTGAAACGCTCTCTAATAACCCACATATCAAACAATGGCTCGAGCCACTCAACGATCTACCCACATTATTAGCTGTATCTGCTGAACGCATGATCTCCCGTCAATTAGGTGGCTCATGTGAGGTGCCTCTAGCAGCACATGCTGTATGGACAAATGACTGTATGGACTTAAACTCCTTTGTGGCGAGTTTAGATGGTAAAACTATTTGTCGATCGCATGGTAACGCTCCAGTTAAGAACATTAATGAGGCAGAGGCCTTAGGACTTCATCTTGCTCAAGACCTTCTCAATCAAGGCGCAGCCACGATCATACAAAACCTTCCCAAACTTAAATAAATAAGTTCGATAAGTTTTTTGGCTATTCGTTTTTTATAAAGCGCTCTTTTTCATAAAGTACGCAACAGCCCAACACACAATAATCAATGCTAAAAGCTTATTGATGTTTTTCATTATAAAAATGAGTCCACGATCTTCTAAAGATAAATACTTTTTCTTCTTGGGTGTGCTCTCTAGACTGGTACGTACCTCTTGATTCTTACCCCAACTATCAATAGATACATTTAAAAATACTTGCTCTGTACTTTGACTAGCAGCAACTTGTGATTGACCTTGCAATGAGGCTAATGAGTTTTTTGTCTTTTCTAACTCATTTTCTAAAAATATCGCGCGTTGCACTAATAGATAACTCGCATTGGGCTGCACTGAAAGTGCTTCATTAATTTTGGTTTGTGCCAATGTGTCAGTAAAACTAACTCGTGTTTGAATAAGTTGTCTTAAAAAACCCATCAGAACTCTAGATTCATTGTCTGTCATATCATCTGTCCTTTTAAAGAAAATAAACTCTCAAAATCGCTTCATGTATCATTTTTTTACTCTTAAATCTTCAAATTTCTTCATTCGTCTCAACTGAATTAAAGAAAAAGGCATGTTTAAAACAGCTAAACATACAAATATTTTTACTATTAAATTTGTTTTAAAAGTCAAAAACTATATTAAATACATATAAATCAGATACTTAAATAATTACAACAGCATATATCAAATGTGTAACTATTATTTGACATATTGTAGTGTCTAATTTAAATTACTACTAGGAGTGGTTAAAAATATCTTTGGATGTTTTTAGGCACGAATAGCCCACGTGCGGGCTTTGCACGAAAAGATCTTTCAAAAGGAGATATCACAATGTCAGATCCAAATAAAGTTTGGCCGACAGGTCTAACTGAGGCAGAGTCAGAGGAGATCCACAGACAC
>Ga0209188_1002714_pt1 | contig 12804 bp, 14 predicted proteins | sample C_130625_EF_Meta_FD_187307 | JGI IMG/M metagenome (GOLD analysis project Ga0209188, IMG submission 187307) | Freshwater microbial communities from Lake Croche, Canada to study carbon cycling - C_130625_EF_MetaG (SPAdes) (version 2) | ecosystem: Environmental > Aquatic > Freshwater > Lake...
TGTTTCTTCTATTGCCGATCGAATTACTGTGTTGCAGCGAGGCTCAGTCTTGGCTGAAGGTTCTTATCAAGAGGTTTCAAACAACCCGTTGGTTGTTGAGGCTTATATGGGAAGCCATGGGGGAGACGGCCTATGAGCACCATGGCGCTAGAAGTTAAAAACCTAGAGTCTTGGTATGGCGAATCCCACATCTTACATGGCGTCAATTTTGCGGTGCGCGATGGTGAGGTGGTAACTTTGCTTGGACGAAATGGCGCGGGCCGAAGCACCATTCTAAAAACAATCTTGGGTTTAACCAGCAAAAGAACTGGTTCGGTAGAGGTTTATGGTACACAAACCATTTCCATACCCACCTACAAGATTGCGCGCCTGGGGGTGGGGTATTGTCCTGAAGAGCGTGGCATTTTTGCAAGCCTAAGTGCCGAAGAAAATTTATTGTTATTGCCAGAGATTGCTCCGGGTGGAATGGGTTTGGACGAGATATATGAAATGTTCCCAAATCTTTACGAAAGAAGAAATAGCCCAGGAACACGCCTATCTGGTGGAGAGCAACAAATGCTCGCAATGGCGCGGATCCTGAGAACTGGCGCTAAATTATTGCTGTTGGACGAAATTACCGAAGGCTTGGCCCCTGTAATTGTGCAAAAGCTGGGTGAGGTGGTTACTAGTTTGCGCAATAAAGGCTTCACAATTGTGTTGGTAGAGCAAAACTTCCGTTTTGCTGCGCCGTTGGCCGATCGTCATTATGTGGTTGAGCACGGAAATGTGGTTGAGGTTGTAAATCAAAGCGAGCTTGCCGAAAAAGCAACTTTATTAAATGAGTATCTTGGTGTTTAGTGGATTTTTATAGGAGACGGTAATGAAGTTAAAGCAAATAACAGCATGTCTGGTTGCGGCGACCATGTTTGGTTCAAGCCCAGCGTTTGCACAAAGTGGATCAAAAGTAAGCGGTGATGTTGTAAAGATTGGCGTATTGACCGACCTTTCCTCAACCTACTCTGATCTGGCTGGCCCGGGTGCAGTGATTGCGGCAAAGATGGCAATTGCTGATTTCTCAAAAGACGGTACGGTTATTGGCAAGAAGATTGAGCTTGTTAGTGCCGATCACCAGAACAAGGCTGATATTGCTGCAAATAAGGCGCGTGAATGGTACGACAAAGACGGCGTAGATGTGATTGTTGAGTTAGTTTCGACCAACGTAGCTTTGGCTGTAATGGAAGTCGCAGAGCAAAAGAACAAAATTACTTTGGTTTCTGGTGCTGGCTCACTGACAATTACAAATGAAAAGTGCACACCAAACAATGTACATTGGGCTTACGATACTTATGCGCTCTCAAATGGTACTGGTAAGGCGGTTGTAAAGCAGGGTAAAAAGAATTGGTACTTCATTACCGCTGACTATGCTTTCGGTGCCGCTCTTGAGAAAGATGCTACAGCTGTTGTTACTGTTAATGGCGGTAAGGTTTTAGGCACCAGCAAACACCCATTCCCTAATAGTGATTTTTCTTCGTACCTTCTAAAGGCACAGGCAAGTGGCGCAGACGTAGTTGCTTTGGCAAACGCTGGCCAAGACACCATTAATACTGTCAAGCAAGCCTCTGAGTTTGGTATCAATAAAAAACAAACAGTTGTTCCTCTGTTGATGTTTATCTCCGACGTGCATTCTTTGGGCTTGCCTGCCGCACAAGGCATGTATCTTACAGAGGGCTTCTATTGGGATAAGGATGACAAGACCCGCGCATTCTCCAAGCGCTTTATTTTGCAACACAAACGTATGCCAACCATGGTTCAGGCCGGTGTTTATTCATCCGTTCTTGCCTATTTAAATGCAGTTCAAAAGGCTGGTACCGATGATACACAAGCAGTAATGAAGGCTTTGAAGTCAACAAATATTGATGATGGCCTCTTCAAAGGCAAGATTCGTGCCGATGGTAAGTTCGAGCACGATATGTACTTGTTAGAAGTGAAGAAGCCTTCTGAGTCTACAAGCCCATGGGATTACTACAATGTACGTGCGACGATCCCTGCTGTTGAAGCAACTTTGCCACTTTCACAATCGAAGTGCAAGTTAGTTAATAAGTAAGAAACTTAGAAATCAAGAATGTTTGAACTTCTCGGAATTACCCCTCAGGGGCTGGTAGCCCAGCTCTTGGTGGGGCTTATTAATGGCTCGTTTTATGCCATATTAAGCTTGGGATTAGCCATTATTTTTGGCCTTCTCAACATCATTAATTTTGCTCATGGTGCTCAATACACGATGGGTGCTTTTATTGCTTGGATTGGTTTAACTCAAATTAGTCAATGGCTTGGCTTCCCTGAACTCTCTATTAATTATTGGTTTGCGCTGATTGTTGTGCCATTGGTGATGGCGGGATTTGGTTTGATCTTAGAGCGGACGATGTTGCGACGCTTGTATCACCTTGATCATTTATATGGCTTATTGCTGACCTTTGGTTTGGCGCTGATTATTGAAGGTATGTTCCGCCATTGGTATGGAATTTCTGGCGAGAGCTACCCAGCTCCAGAGATGCTGCAGGGTGCGATTCCCCTTGAATCTCTTGGCATCATCTTGCCAAAGTATCGCGTATGGGTTGTTGTTATTTCTTTGGTGGTTTGTTTCTCCACTTGGTATGTCATTGAAAGAACCAAGTTGGGCGCCTATTTGCGCGCTGGAACCGAGAACCCTAAATTACTGCAGGCGTTCGGTATTAATGTTCCATTGATGATTTCTTTGGCTTACGCTTATGGTGTTGGTTTGGCCGGCTTTGCGGGTGTGTTGGCAGCCCCAATTTTCCAAGTAAACCCTTTGATGGGTTCGAATTTGATCATTATTGTCTTTGCTGTGGTGGTGATTGGTGGCATGGGCTCCATCATGGGCGCTATTTTGACTGGTTTGGGGTTGGGTTTGATCGAGGGCCTTACAAAAGTCTTTTATCCAGAAGCTTCTGGAGTTGTGATTTTCGTGATCATGGCAATTGTTTTGTTGATTCGTCCTGCTGGGCTGTTTGGGCGGGAGAAATAATCATGAAACCGAAAACAAAATTACTTTACGGCATCTTGGTTTTAATTGCCCTGGCGCTGCCGTTTCAGGATTTTATTTATCTGGTATTTGCCATGAAGGTTTTGTGCTTTGCTCTTTTTGCTTGTGCATTTAACTTATTACTTGGATTTACGGGCCTCTTATCTTTTGGTCATGCCGCATTCTTTGGAACCGCTGCTTACATCACTGCGTATTTTTGTAAGGAAGCGGGCTTCTCTCCTGAATTGGGGATTGTCTTTGGAGTCCTTGGCTCGGGTGCCCTTGGTTTTTTAATTGGCGCTCTTGCCATTCGTAGACAGGGTATTTACTTTGCGATGGTGACCTTGGCCTTATCGCAAATGGTTTACTTCTTAGCTGTACAGCTTCCTTTTACTGGCGGCGAAGATGGAATTCAGGGTGTGCCCCGTGGGATGTTGTTTGGTCTGATTGATCTAAAGAATGACGTGGCGATGTATTACTTTGTTTTAGCCGTTTTCCTGTTTGGTTTTGCTGTGATTATGCGTGCGGTGCACTCACCGTTTGGTCAGGTGCTTAAAGCAATTCGCGAGAACGAGCCACGTGCAATTTCTCTTGGTTACGATGTTGATCGTTTTAAATTGATGTCATTTGTAATTTCTGCTGCCCTCTCTGGCTTGGCTGGCTCCATGAAGTCTTTGGTGTTTCAGTTGGCAACATTAACGGATGTTCATTGGCATATGTCAGGCGAGGTTGTGTTAATGACCTTGTTGGGTGGTATGGGAACAATTCTTGGGCCGGTTGTTGGTGCCGGCATTGTTGTTGGTTTGCAGAACTACTTAGCAAACATCGGCTCTTGGAGCACGATTGCAACAGGGTTCATTTTTGTAGTTTGTGTTTTAGCATTTCGTCGCGGTGTTGTTGGTGAAATTGCCGCGCACTTCAAAAGCAAAAACTAATTTCCTTTTATTATTCGGTTTTAGTGTGGTGTGAATTTCTTAAAGCGCCGCACTCACTTAACTAAAAGAGACTCTCATCGAATTTTCAATTTTTCTATGGCCACTGCTGTTAGCAATGGCCTTCTTTGCTGGTTTGGTGGATGCGGTTGCTGGTGGTGGAGGTTTGATTCAGGTGCCCGCTTTATTTGCTGCGTATCCCGATGCCCAACCAGCAACACTGCTGGCAACAAATAAACTTTCCGCGGTTGGCGGAACCTTAAATGCAGCCAGAAAATATTTACGTCATGTATCTTTGCCGTGGGCAATTGTTTTGCCAGCAATTATTGCGGGCTTTATTGGCTCTCTCTTGGGCGCAAATGCGGTAAGCAATTTTCCGGCAGAGCCTTTGCGTAAGGCTTTGCCATTTGTCTTATTGTTTCTGCTGTTCTATACCTGGTTTCAACCTTCGCTTGGTGTGGCGCACGCTCCAAAAATTCTCGGGCGATTTCAACAAGTCAAGGGCATCATTCTTGGTTTAACCATTGGCTTTTACGATGGCTTCTTTGGGCCGGGTACCGGCAGCTTTCTGCTCTTTGGTTTCGTGCGCTTTTTTGGCTTTGATTTCTTGCATGCCTCAGCTGCAACTAAGTTGGTTAATGTTGCTACCAATTTTGCGGCAATTTTGATGTTGGCTAGTCTTGGCCAAATTAATTGGCCACTTGGCTTAGCTATGATGGTCGCCAATATTGCTGGCAGTCAGTTTGGTAGTCGACTTGCAATTCAGCATGGCAGCGCTTTTGTCAGAAAAGCCTTTTTAGTTATTGTGAGTGTGCTGATATTGAAATCAGCCTGGAATGCTTATTTTATCAATTAAATCAATTACTTAAAAAATAAACCCAGTTTATTTAAGAATTTTGGTGTTTTTTGTTTCACGTGAAACAAACAAAATGCTATGATCATCGCCCTATCTGAGGCAAATCATGCGCTATTCCAAAAGTTTCGATGTCATCGTGGTTGGCGGCGGTCACGCTGGGACTGAGGCCGCCCTTGCATCTGCGCGCGTGGGTTGCGATACCTTATTAATTACTCACAGCATTGAAAATCTTGGCGCTATGAGTTGCAATCCCTCTATTGGTGGGATTGGAAAAGGACATCTAGTCAAAGAAATCGACGCTATGGGCGGCGCTATGGCCTCTGCTACCGATGAGGCCGGTATTCAGTTCCGCATTCTGAACTCGAGCAAGGGTCCTGCTGTGCGGGCTACTCGTGCCCAAGGAGACCGGGTTCTCTATAAAGCAGCTATCCGGCGCCGTCTTGAAAATCAGCCTAATTTGAGTCTTTTTCAGGCAGCAGTGGATGATCTATTGGTTAAGGGCGATGAGGTTCAGGGCGTCGTTACGCAAATGGGCTTAGAGTTCTCGGCTAAAAAGGTGGTGCTAACAGCCGGCACTTTTTTAGACGGAAAGATCCATGTTGGTTTAAATAATTACGCAGGAGGCCGTGCCGGTGATCCTGCAGCAGTTTCTTTATCGGCAAGATTAAAAGAATTAAAACTTCCCCAAGGAAGACTGAAGACTGGCACCCCTCCCCGCATTGATGGTCGAACCATTGATTTTTCGGTCATGTTGGAGCAGTCGGGCGATTTGGATCCGGTGCCCGTATTTTCTTATTTGGGGCGTCCAGAGCAGCACCCGAAGCAGGTGCCTTGCTGGATATCTCATACAAATGAAAAGACTCACGACATTATTCGGGGTGGTTTAGATCGTTCTCCGATGTACACGGGTGTTATTGAAGGGGTTGGCCCACGCTACTGTCCTTCTATTGAGGACAAAATTCATCGTTTTGCCTCCAGAAATAGCCATCAGATCTTTTTGGAGCCTGAGGGCTTAAGTACGAATGAGTTCTATCCCAATGGTATTTCTACCAGCTTGCCTTTTGATGTTCAGTGGGATTTGGTTCGAAGTATCAGAGGTATGGAGTCTGCGGTGATTGTGCGCCCTGGTTATGCAATTGAGTACGACTTCTTTGATCCGCGTCAATTGCGCCATAGTCTTGAGACTAGAGTGATTGGAGGGTTGTACTTTGCTGGCCAGATTAATGGCACTACAGGCTATGAAGAGGCTGCAGCACAGGGTATGTTGGCCGGTATTAATGCTGGATTGGCAGCAAAGGGAAAGGAGCCTTGGTTGCCGAAGCGTAGCGAGTCTTATATTGGCGTGCTAGTTGATGACCTTATCACCCGTGGTGTTCAAGAGCCCTACCGAATGTTTACAAGCCGTGCTGAGTACCGCTTAAGCCTTCGCGAAGATAATGCTGATATGCGTTTAACGGCCATTGGGCGTGAGCTCGGCTTGGTGGACGACTATCGCTGGGAGGTGTTTTGTAGAAAACAGGAGGCTGTTTCACGTGAAACATCCCGCCTGCAGGATATTTGGATTGGCCCAAAACATGAGGCAGCACCCCTAGTTTCCGAGTTGTTAGGTCAAGACCTTTCCCACGAATGTAATTTAACGGAGTTATTGAGGCGTCCAGGGGTTACCTATGAGGCAATCACTGCCTTGGGTAGTGGAATGTGGGCCTCGGAAACTTTAGATGAGGATCTTGGTTTGGCCGCTCAAATTAGCGATCAAGTAGAGATTTCAGTGAAATATCAGGGCTATATTGAGCGCCAGGCGACTGAAATTGCTCGCCAAGAACACAATGAGACCTTCCCTCTTCCGGAATCGCTCGACTATTCGCGGGTTATTGGTTTGTCAAAAGAGGTTCAACAAAAGCTGAATTTGCATAAGCCAGAAACATTGGGTCAGGCCGGCCGTATTTCGGGGGTAACTCCTGCAGCCCTCTCCCTTTTGTTGGTGCACCTAAAGAAGGGTTTGGGTCGCCCCCAAGAAACGCATGAGTGAGGGCCTGCTCGCCCCAGGAATTGAGGGCCTTGGGCTCGAATTAAATTCGACCAATATTGCTGATTTAGAGTTGTTTTTACAGGAAATGGGGCGCTGGAATCAGGTCCACAACCTCACGGCAATCGAGGGTGAGCAAGATTCTGTCCGGTTGCATCTTATTGATTCTATTGCTGTTTTGCCAGTATTGAGACAATTTTTAAAGGGTTCAGCACCCAAGATTGCTGACCTTGGATCTGGCGGCGGTCTGCCAGCCATTCCGATTGCGATTGTTCAGCCGGAGTGGCAACTTTCTCTAATTGAAGCAATTCGCAAGAAGACGGCTTTTCTTCAGCATGTGCGTGGAAAGTTAAAACTCAAAAACATTGAAGTGCTTTGTGAGCGTGTAGAAGATGCTGCAGTGCAACAGCCAGGTCAATTTGATGCGGTAATTTCTCGCGCTTTTACCAATCTTGCACGGTTTTTAGATTTGTCATTACCCTTTTTAAAGCCTGATGGCCTGGTATTTGCAATGAAGGCTAAGCGCGCCGATGATGAAATGAAAGATGTTTGTATGGAGAATTGGCGCCTGGTTGCCGATGAACCCCTTCATATTCCAAATTTAACGGTGGAACGACGCCTTTTGGTGTTGTCCCCCGTGAGAAAATCCACCCTCACCTCTTAAGTAGAGCTAAAGCAGCCATGGCAAAAATTTTCTGTATTGCAAATCAAAAAGGCGGGGTTGGTAAGACTACTACCGCTGTTAATTTAGCCGCAGGCTTGGCTGGATTAGAACAACGTGTTTTGTTGGTTGATCTTGATCCTCAGGGCAATGCAACAATGGGTTCTGGAGTGGAGAAAGCAGACTTAAGCACAACGGTCTACCAGGTGCTTATAGGCATGGCATCCGTTAAAGAGTGCGCGCAGCGCTGCGAGAGTTCTGGTTATGACGTCTTACCAGCCAATCGTGATTTAGCAGGCGCCGAAATTGAATTAGTCGATTTAGAGTTGCGTGAAGTGCGCCTGAAAGATGCGCTCGCTCAGGTGGCAGATGATTATGATTTTATTTTGATCGACTGCCCGCCTGCTTTGTCATTGTTAACGCTCAATGGATTATGTGCTGCAAACGGTGTGATCGTTCCAATGCAATGTGAATATTTTGCGTTGGAGGGATTATCTGATTTAGTGAACACCATTAAACAAGTGCACGCGAATTTAAATCCGGATTTAGTCATCATTGGTTTGTTGCGAGTCATGTTTGATGCACGCATGACATTACAACAACAGGTTTCCGATCAGTTGCTGGAGCACTTTGGCGACAAAGTATTTAAGACTATTATTCCGCGCAATGTAAGACTTGCTGAGGCGCCTTCTTATGGGCTTCCTGGGGTTGCATTTGATAAATCATCTAGAGGTGCAAAAGCTTATCTAGAGTTTGGTGCTGAAATGGTAGAGCGCATCAAGCAGATGTAATTTTTAAAGAGAAGATATAGAACATGGTTGCCATTAAGAAAAAAGGTTTAGGTAGAGGACTTGAGGCCTTGCTCGGAGAAAAAACTCAGCCAGCAAGTCCATCTACCGATATCAATCGTCTACCACTAAGCGCATTGCAAGCGGGCAAATATCAGCCGCGTCAAAAAATGGAAGCAGGTGCATTGCAAGAGTTGGCTGACAGTATTCGTGAGCAAGGCGTAATGCAGCCCTTGTTAGTGCGCTTGGTTGCTCCTGGTAAGTATGAAATTATTGCGGGCGAAAGACGCTTTCGTGCAGCAACCATTGCCGGCTTAAAAGAGGTTCCCGTTTTAGTTTCTGGTGCAGATGACCAAGCTGCCGCAGCGATGGCTTTGGTAGAAAACATGCAGCGCGAGGATTTAAATCCCCTCGAAGAGTCACAGGGTTTAGCCAGACTCATTGAAGAGTTTGGTTTTACGCATGAGCAAGCAGCAAAGGCAGTTGGCAAATCCCGTAGCGCGATTACCAACCTTTTGCGTCTTGCACAGCTGGCAAAGCCGGTTCAAGCCATGTTGCTGGCTGGCGACATAGACATGGGCCACGCTCGGGCGCTATTGCCTTTGCCGGGATCTAGCCAAGTTGCTTTAGCCCAAAGAATCTCTGCCCAAGGTCTATCCGTTCGTGAAGCAGAGCGCATGACAGCCGCTTTAGTCATTGCGGGCGGTCAGATTGGAGACAAAAAAGCGAAAAGTAAGCCTGGTAGCCCCGCCCAGAGTGCCGACCCAGATATGCAACGTTTAACGCAGGAAATAGCAGATTTAATTGGTTTAAGTACGGAATTTAAGCTTAAAGGCAGAGGCGGAGAGCTCAGAATTCGCTTTAGCCAATTTGATGAGCTTGATTCCTTATTAAAAAAGTTGGGTATTGGTTTTGAATAAAGTGCACCCCATTAAAGCTGTTGAATGGAACGATCAAGATGAGGATTCATTCAAGGCGCTCAGCAAGGCCGAGATGGAGGCTTTGCGAAAGGCAAAGCCTAAAAGCTTCACTTCAATTAATGGATGGCTGGTTGTTACGAGTCAGGTGGTGCTTACTCTGTTTATTTCTAGCTTTTGCTATTTTTTTTCTGAACCAACAGGAAGAGTCGTTTATACTTATTCGGCTTTAGTGGGTGGCTTGATTGGGTTTTTGCCCTCTGCGTTGTTTTTGGTGCGCTTAGAGGCGGCGAAAAAGAATGTCAAATCAAGCCCTGGCGGATATTTAGCAGCAGTGGTTTCTGGCGAATTTTTAAAAATTCTAGCAACCATTCTCCTGTTTATTGGCTTTGCCCTAAAGCAGCCTGATTTGAAATGGATTCCATTGCTTGTCACTTATTTAGCTACGCTCAAGTGTTATTTATTAGCGTGGTTCTGGAGGTAACAAGTGGTAAATATAGAAAAGGACAAGTTCAGAGATGTCTAGCGAAGTCAACGCAGCAGCAGAGGTAGCCCATCACGTGGCTAGCGAACCGCTTACACCTACTGCTTATATTGCTGAGCACTTGCAAAACTTCAATAACACTGGCGGGGCACAGACCTCCGTTATTGATTTCAGTGTTATTAACTATGACACCATTTTTTGGACTTCTTTAATGGGGTTTTTGGCGGTTTTTCTTTTAATGTTGGCTGCTCGCAAAGCATCGCCTGGAGTTCCTGGCCGCTTTCAGTGTTTGGTTGAGATGTTGGTAGAGATGGTGGACAACCAAACTAAGAGCATTGTTCATGGTGATCGAAGCTTTATTGCCCCGTTGGCCCTTTTTGTTTTTTGTTGGATTATTCTTTTAAATACGCTGGACTTGGTACCAGTTGATTGGATCTATGGGGTAAATCAATTTATCGGCGGTTTCGGCGTTCATGTCCCACACCATAAGATAGTCCCGACTACTGATTTGAATGCCACCTTCGGCTTATCATTTTCGGTGCTCCTATTAGTGTTCTTCTATAGTTTCAAAGTGAAGGGCTTCGGCGGTTTCTTGCACGAGCTTATCTCCGCTCCCTTTGGTGCGAAATGGTACTTGGCACCCTTTAATTTAATTTTGAACATCATCGAATATATTGCCAAGGGCGTTTCCTTGGGTATGCGACTTTTTGGCAATATGTATGCAGGCGAATTACTCTTTTTGCTCATCGCCCTTTTGGGTAGTATGTGGACCTTTAACCTAGATTTGTACATGCTTGGCTTCGTTGGCAACGTTATTGCTGGCTCTGCTTGGGCGATATTCCACATCTTAGTTATTTTGTTACAAGCATTTATTTTTATGATGTTGACTTTGGTTTACATTGGGCAAGCCCATAGTCACCATTAACCGTTTTATTTTTAACCTCACTTTCAATACTTAGGAGTAAACATGCAAGCATTCTTAGCCAACATTCAAGGACTAACCGCCATCGGTATTGGCCTCATCATCGGCCTCGGCGCATTAGGAGCCTGTTTGGGCATTGGCCTCATGGGTGGCAAGTTCATTGAGGGCGCTGCCCGTCAACCAGAATTGATCAACGAATTGCAAACCAAGATGTTCCTTTTGGCTGGTTTGATCGACGCCGCGTTCTTGATCGGCGTTGGTGTTGCAATGTTGTTTGCTTTCGCAAACCCACTGCTCGCAGTTATCAAGTAATTGTTTTGGCGTGGATGACCAAGAGGTCATCCAGCTGTTCTCAACAATACTGAAAGGAATATCGTGAATCTGAACGCGACCCTATTCGCGCAAATGATCGTTTTCTTCGTCTTATGGTGGGTTGTTGCACGCTTCGTGTGGCCACCGCTGGTTAAGGCGTTAGATGAGCGTTCAAGCAAAATTGCTGATGGCTTAGCTTCCGCCGAGCGCGGCAAAGAAGCGCTCGCATTGGCAAGCAATGAAGCAGAGCAAGAATTAAATAAGGCACGCCAAGAAGGCGTTCAACGCGTAGCTGAAGCGGAAAAACGTGCACAAATGTCAGCCGAAGAAATTCGTGCTAACGCACAAGCTGAAGCTACTCGCATCATTAGTCAGGCGCAACAAGATGCAGCACAGCAAGTTACCCGTGCTCGCGAAGTTCTGCGCGCTGAAGTGGCTGTTCTTGCTGTTAAAGGTGCCGAGCAAATTTTGCGTCGTGAAGTTGATGCCAAAACGCATAGCCAATTACTTGACCAACTAAAGGCAGAACTTTGATATGGCTGAATTAGCCACTATTGCACGACCTTATGCTGAAGCGCTTTTTCAAAGCACTAAGCCAGCTGAGCTTGCCGGTTGTTTGGAGCAGTTAAGCGAATTGGCACAGCTAGCCGCTTTGCCAGAGGTTGCTGCTTTATCGAACAATCCAAAAGTATCCGCTGATGATTTAAGCAAATTACTTTCTGGCATGGTGAAAACCAAGCTAGATGGTAAGGTTGCCAGCTTTTTAAATCTTGTGAACCAAAACCACCGCTTGGCTGCTATTCCTGAAATTGCTCATCAATTTGAAGCAATGAAGAACAAGAGCGAAGGCGCGGCAGAAGTAAGTATTACCAGTGCATTCCCTTTGGAGGGATCTGCATTAAATGATTTGTTGTCAAGTTTGAAGAAACGCTTTGGGGGTAAAGAATTGCGCCCAACTATTCAAGTTGATCCAGCATTGATTGGCGGAGTTCGCATTCAAGTTGGCGATGAAGTGATGGATAGTTCAGTTAAGGCACAGTTAGCTCAAATGCAAGTAAGTCTTGGCGCATAAGTTATCCCTATTAAGAACATACGAAATAAGACCCAGGAGTAAGTAATGCAACTCAACCCTTCCGAGATCAGCGAGCTGATCAAAAGCCGAATTAGCGAAATGGGTGTTGACACCCAGTCTCGCAATGAAGGCACTGTAATTTCAGTGACTGACGGTATTTGCCGTGTACATGGTTTATCTGGTGTTATGCAGGGCGAAATGTTGGAGTTTCCGAACAACACTATTGGCCTCGCATTAAACCTTGAGCGCGATTCTGTTGGCGCTGTAGTGTTGGGTGAATATACCCACATTAAAGAAGGCGACCCAGTTAAATGTACTGGCCGCATTTTGGAAGTTCCAGTTGGCCCAGAGTTGCTAGGTCGCGTTGTAAACGCACTTGGTCAACCGATTGATGGCAAAGGCCCAATCAACACCAAGTTAACTGACTTTATTGAAAAAGTTGCTCCTGGCGTTATCGCACGTCAATCCGTTAGCCAACCAGTACAAACTGGTTTGAAAGCGATTGATGCAATGGTTCCAATTGGTCGTGGTCAGCGTGAGCTGATCATTGGCGACCGTCAAACTGGTAAGACAGCTGTTGCGGTTGACGCGATCATTAACCAAAAGGGTAAAGGCGTCTATTGCGTTTACGTGGCGATCGGTCAAAAGGCTTCTACTATTGCCAACGTTGTTCGCAAGCTCACTGAATTAGGCGCGATGGAGTACACCGTTGTTGTTGCTGCGAGTGCCTCCGAGTCTGCGGCGATGCAGTATCTCTCTGCATATGCAGGTTGCACAATGGGTGAATACTTCCGCGACCGTGGTGAAGACGCTCT
>Ga0209188_1002716_pt1 | contig 12798 bp, 13 predicted proteins | sample C_130625_EF_Meta_FD_187307 | JGI IMG/M metagenome (GOLD analysis project Ga0209188, IMG submission 187307) | Freshwater microbial communities from Lake Croche, Canada to study carbon cycling - C_130625_EF_MetaG (SPAdes) (version 2) | ecosystem: Environmental > Aquatic > Freshwater > Lake...
CTGGTTGCTTTATTGCCATCAGGACTCATATAAGTTCCAATGTTGGCTGCTGATCCTTCTTTCCTTAGTATAGGGTAAGGTTTGCCTATGCTTGATTTTAATTGATTTAATCTGTCTTGTGAAAGTATTGGCTCACCCCTAAAAAAAGTTACAGCGTTAGACATGGCAGATTCTGTCAACTTGCCCTCCGCCACACCTTGCTCGCCAATTTGTCGATATTCAGTGGGCCAATCAAACACTATACGATCGTATGCATCAAACACCGTTTCAAGATAATCTCTCAATTCGTCAGGTATACGCTTTTTAGCCCATTCTGGGGGCATTTCAGAATCAATGCCCCGAACTTCGCCCCAATATATTTCCCAAACACGTGGAGTCCAGTAATCTAAAGCATCACTATCCAAATTGCCTGCTCTCTGTAATGCCGGGGCAACAGACTTGTATCCTTCTCTGTTGGCCCACTTAGCAAAAATTTTATGATACGGCTTGTTGTTTTTTACTGCCCATTGGTATAGATCTTTTACATCAGTTGGCGGTATTTGTGAATCAGGATACTTTGGTTCTCGTTGCATCTGACTCATCATGGTGTCAAATTTTTCATCTCCGGTGGCTTCCGCCACACCTTGCTTGGCAGGTATATATCCTATAGGTAACCCCTGTGAATCCGGGTTGCAACAATAAGTATGACCATTTGCCTCTTGAGTAATAAAGGCTCCTGAATCAACTGCTTGATCTCCCCAAGAAGTTTGTATTCGTTTACCCTCTATACCAAATACCGATGCCGGTATAAACGGAGTTGGTACTTTCTTAATATATAATTTGGCTATAGCCGAGTCTATTCCTAATTGTTGTAGATACTCTGATAAAGCGGGAGTTATTTGACCAGAATACGGGCCATAATTTGCCATACTATTGTGAGAAAATATATAAACTTCACCCTTACCCTGCTTTGGTGCTTGTATCGCTGCCAACCCGCTACCAAATTTTTCAGGACTATAAGAAGTTTGATCTCTTTTGCCGGCTTCTTTTTTTACAATATCAACTGAATTTGGTGGAAGTCTAGATGTAGGCATAATTGCGACCGGCACATTCTTAATAAACATCTGTGCTTTAGACTTATTCTGTGTCCAGGCTTTAGCTATTTGATCTTGCGATATTACTGGTTGGGAGGATTGTGCTTCATCACCTTCCGCCATGCCTTGCTTTTTGTGCTTCTTAGCATCGTTATCGCCTTGCTTGATAGTGGCCTTGACAATGCCTCGGAAACGTTTGTTACCACGTTCATAATCGCCACGCTTGTCAGCGGCTGTGGCATCGGCGCTGGCGTCTTTTTTGTATGAGGCCAACTTGTCGTTTGATAGTTCATTCAATGAACTGCCTTGTGCTTTTGCTTTGGCAGCCGCTTCACGCTTCCGTCGGAAGATTTCTCGGAAGTAATCATTATCCTCTTCTGGGCTATAAGGATATGGATTGTGTTCGCCGCTGGATTGTTTGCGTGGTGTGTCGCCTGGACGGTCATAATCTTTGCCGGGCAAGTCGTATGGACCACCTTCGGTCACATCCGACTCTGGTAAATTAGGTTTGCGGTGGTTACCAAGTTGATCTCGGATAGCGGCTTTAAGATCGCCTGAACGACGGGCTCTCTGCTGATCAGCAAATGCTTTTGTCTCTGGGCTTGCACTGGGAGTATTCATTCCAGGAATATTTCCTAGATTGGTCTGATTTTTTCTAGGAAATTTATGTGCCATGTTCATACCTGTGCGAGCCAACAGTTTGTCGGGACTTGTTCCTAAGGCCTCTGCCACACTTTCGTTGGGCTGACAGTTGCGTACAGGACCGTTTTTGCCCTGCTTGGTGCCTTCGGCATGTTTGCCGGGCCAGCAACGGGTATAGCCATTTGAGTCTTTTTCACCTTTTCGAATTTCCATGACATTGCCGTGAGTTTGACACATGCCGCAATCAGGACAGGTCATTTCCATCTCTACGCTTTCATTGTGTTTCCGTTTGCCGGCACAATGAGCTTTCTGACTAAATCCTTTGGGGTGACTGCAATTGATACTGCTTTTGTACTTTTGACTCCACTCTTCGGCTACACCTTGTTTGGCCATGGCAATAGCAGACTGTTGTTTACTGGTATGACCGTGGCTGTTCTTTTTGGCCTCGCGCATACTGCCAAGACATTCGTCAATTTCTTCATCTGAAATATCAGCTTTTAGATCTTTAAGTAGTAATGCCAGTAATTCTTCTGCGGCACCGTCGCCCCACTCTAGACTTTTAACAATGGCGTGTGCGCCTTCTTTGCCAACTTGTTGTACAATGTGTTGTAATAGTTTTTTAGTTAAATGCGGCAAACCTTCTGCATCGCCTTCGTCTTCTACATAATTTCTAGTACCAATTGGCCTTGACTGGCTGGGTTTAAAAGGGCTTTTCATAAATTGTTTTCTTGCTTGCTGTTGTCGATCCCGAGCTGTGGCCAACTTTTGCTGTTGTTGTGCAACCTGTTGGCCGCCTTGTTGGGCTTGGATCCATTGAATTGCTTCAGGTTGTGTTACAGGAGCTCTTAGAAATGCGTCAACCTGTTTTGTTGCCTGTGCTAGATTTGGAGTGTTTTCGTTGTCAACATAGACAAATCTTTCACGACCGAAATAGGCCGAATATCTTCCAAGATTTTGTTGCACTTGTGCGTAGGTATCTTTGGCCAAGGTAGGATCAACTTGACGTCCCACTCCCCATTTTTGTTGTTGTGCGTTTGCTCTCGATTGTTGACGAGCTATACTGGTTGCTTCGCTGACATTTACAAATATCATCATGAATTCATAACCCAGCGGGGTCAGCTTTTCAATCACGCTTATTGCTGTGTTGGGATTTCTTCCTGATCCGTCAATGATAATACCCAATCTACCATCAACAAAATTCTGTTGTTGAGTTTGACTCAGTTGCCAACTTTTTTCAAGTTGATCCGGAGACAGGTGTCCAGTCGGCACTTGACCTTGTTTAATAAACATTTCGTTGAAATTGTCCAAGTTTACGCTACGCAAACCTGTGTGGCTCAACAAAGGTCTAGCAACTGTACTTTTACCTGCACCCATTGGGCCAAACAAGAATATGCATTTGAATATATGAGGATCGTTAACACCTTCGTCTACACCTTGCTCTTGTACCACACCCCGTGCCAATTGAAGTTTTAAATCCATCAGCCTATCTTGTAAATTTTGTTACAAACTACTTTGCGTTTTATTGGCCAATACAGACAAAGCACGTTGGATTGCTTGTTCACCTGTGTCGGCCTTGATCTTCAATAGATCCCAGACCATCTGGCGAATCTTTTCGTCGGTTATTGCTTGTCCTGCACCAACTCTGCGAACCACACTGCCTGTTACACTTTCGGCCATGCCTTTGTCTTTTTTATCTTTTTTATATCGTGGACCTGCTAACGCATCTAATTTTTCTTTAGGTAAATTTTTAATCCAATTTGGATCATTATACGGTTGCGGCTTTTTGGTTACAGAGCCTTCAGCAAATGCTTCTGGTGGGTTGTCTTGAAGCATACGCTCAACTTGTGCAACCCAGGCACTAACATCACTGCTACCAATTTCTTCTACATCACCCACATAGTCAGCAACATTGTCAACTGCGGCACCTACCAGTTCAGGACCGTATTGTGTTAATAGGTCTAGTCGTTGTGACAAAATGCGACGTGTGACAGCACTGGCCACTGGACTTGGCTCGGATTCGTCCATGCTTTCGCTCCATAGGTTCTTGTCACTGCTCCAGGCATTATCACCAGCATGCCAATTATCTTCCGCCATACCTTGCTGTTGTTGATGTTGTGCTACTTGTTGACTTGGTGCAACAGGTGCTGGCTGTTGTTGATGTTGTGCTACTTGTTGACTTGGTGCAACAGGTGCTGGCTGTTGCTGACCTTGTTGTTTGACAAACTTCATAATTTCTTGTTTGACGCCATCTGGGGCTCGGTCCCACGGGCTAGCTTGACCAGTGCTGTTAAAACTACCACCCTGAGGTTTCAGTTTAGGATCAACAAATTCGATACTGACAGATCCCGGCAGCGCATTTAAATTTGGACCTGGTCTATAACTGGCCTGTACCATTTGTCCGTTGCTCAATGTATAATAATCAATTTGTGGTTCAAATAACTCATTGATTTGTTTATTGCCGTGTACTTGCTGTTGCCACTTTTGAAACTGTTGTTCTCGATACTCGGGATCAGTCTTCAAGCGATTGTAATGTTCTGTACTTTTGTTAAATTGCTCTCTTGAGGCCGCAGTTTCTTTATCAAAGTGCTGGCGCCACTTGTCAGCACCAGACTTTCTAGCTTCTTTAACTGTTAGTGGAGAAACAATATCATCTAAAAACATTTTATTTACTCGTCTTTGCTTATTTATTGGCAGCCAGGGCGGTGGCCAGTGCCTGAACTTGACTTTGTGTGCCGGTGGCTATTAGACGTTCTACTTCTTTACCAAGTGTTCCTAATAGTTTCTCGCTATCTCCGTCTGTGGCTGCGTCTGGGTTGTTGACTGTGGACACAGCCGACTTGGCAGCTTGTCCCACTGATGTTGGTAGATCAACACCAGCAGATTTTAGTTTGTTTAGGTTTTGTTGCGCTTGATTTACTTTTTCTGCATCAGCTGTACTGGTAGAACTACTAGCACCAGCAGATGGTTGTGCTGTTCCGCCTGTGGTCATGCCGTACTCGGTTAATCCTTTTGTACGTTTTGTTTCTTCCCAACGGGCACGTAGCTTTTGTTCCAGTGGGCTCATGTTAGTGTCACATTCCATTTCTGTACTTTCGCTTGCGCCTACTAATTTGTTACCGGGCGTGCCAGTATCAGTGCCGCGCCATTGTTCGCCAGGCTTTTGTCCACGTGCTTGACCAGCAAATTGATCAGTCTCATCTAGTTTTTTAAAGATGCCTAAAATGTTATAAAAATTATTATCCATTACTTAACCTTAGAGGCTTTAACACCTTTAACTATGCCGCCAGGAGTCAGTTGATTGGTATAACCATGAAGTCGTTTGTTTACTTCTTTTTGTGTAAACGTGCCTTTTTCACCCAAGGTCTGCGGAGTAACAGCAATAGTACTGCTCATTGATGAACCGGCAGTGGCTTCTTCTTTAATAAATTCTTTACTGTTCATGATTTTTCCCTGTTACTATATTTATTCGGTTATTGTAAACTCGTCGCTAGAAGCAACTCCATCTACTTGTATGTTTTTGGCTTCTATACGTGAGCTAAAAGTATTGCTGGCCAAGGGTCTTACTTCTACATTGTGTAGACCTGATTCTAGATCGACAATAATATGTTCTCTAATATATGTGTCTGTGCCAGACCATACGAATGTGCGTTCTGTAACCAGTTCGTCATCTATGTATACACGATAAACCGGGGGTTTATCTCCCCAGTGTGCATAAACATCTACAGTGACTTCGTGTCTGATCATTTGGAACCTTGCCCGATACTGCCAGCAACAGCACGTTGACGTGTGGGTCCACTGGGACTTTTTCTTCCTACTAATCCGTAGGCTTGCATTTCTTGTTTTAGGGTATTACTGTCCACGTCGTTTTGATCGCCTGCTGTGGCCATACAATAACGTGGATCTTTACTACCTTTAACTACACCAACTCCGGCCGCTTCTTCGGTCACTGTAGCTGATGTATCAACTACCTGTCCGCCTGCTGGTTTTGTTGTCTTGGGCAGTTTATTGGGACGTGGCACTTCCTTGGGAACTGATGGCGCAAGTTTGGTAGTCATTAACTGTTCAGCTTCAGCTGTATAACGACCAAATAAATCTTTAACTATTCTCTGACGTGTTTTTTCATCAGACACCTTGTATTCAGCACGTAGTTCTGATGCTGATTGCATGGGATCGCCGTTGACCTTGAACTGGAAAGTGGGCACAGTCATAATGTAACCGTGCTCCTGCATTGACTTGGTATCTTTGATATCACGCAAGGGTTGGAAATAAGGAGCCGAGCCGTCCTTTTTAGTTTTAAAACTAAATCGCGGATCTTCTGCCATGTCTTTTTCAGACACGGCAAATATAACCACAGTATGTGCAGGGTCGACTTGTATATTGCTGGTTTGCAATATGCTTTCAATTTGATACGGATTGGCAGCCTGTACTATGCGGTCCGCAGGCACGCCGGTCAACTGCATGAAGTAGGCTTTTTCTGCAAAAGAGAATGGGCTTCGGTCGCCTTCTACCTTGTTGCTGGTAGCAATGAACACATTGTTACGACCAAATTTGCCAGTTAGATACTCGTATACCGCATGGTGCCCTTTGTGAAAAGGCTGAAACCTGCCGGGGTAAATTACAAGTACTGTTGGTTCTGCTAGCTCATTAATAAACATAGTAATAGGTCTCTATTACTATATTTATCTTTAGATGTTTTCCAGTAGCCAAATGTAAAATGGGCTTTCAAACGGCAATGTCCATGTTCCGTTCCAACCTAGGTCAACACACTTGTCTAGCACCGGGCGATTTGAGTCATCGCCTACAAACTCGCTCTTTGTAAACACCAAGTTACCGAGATCAATTTCGTCAATTTCTACAGTTTTAATGTTTAGCAATAAGTCTTGTAGTATCTCTGTTTTGTCTGCACTTTGTACAACATCAGTGTCGTCTTTGTTTTCTAGACGAATTTGTAATCGAGCAGGGCCCTCATCGAGCTCTGCGTCGAATTCGATAATGTCAACTTCACCACTTGGGCTTTTAATTTCAGTAGTTTGTATAAGTTGATCATTTACTAGAATACTATAAACGGGCACTTTCTTCCAATAAGTGCCGCCTACGCCAATTTTAAAGTGAAGTTTTTCTGTATCTGACATTTTGATTCCTGATCAAGTTGCTGGTGCTTCTATTCTTGCACCTTGGCTTGCCAAAGTGTCTTCGATTATACCAATGGATCCACGTTTACCGATAGCAATCTTGTCTAGGTCGCCGGCGTATTCATAGTGTCCCACGTGGTTCAACAGCACTTTGCTGTGTGCCCAGATCTCGCCACCGATTTCTTGCCATCTACGGCAAAACAACCAGTCTTCACTTAGATAGTGACCGCGTTCGTCAATCTTGCAATCAAATATCGAATACATCATGGGCTCGTATTGTTTGCCTAGACCCACATCATCCACATACTTGCACTCTGGATGTGCGGCAATTAGTTTTTCGTACACGTTGCGTTTGAACATCAAGAAGCCTGTGCCCATGGTATCAACGGTAAACACATCACCTTGAATCTTGGTTTCTGGCTTCAAATTAATAACATAGTTTACCGGCAAGGCTTTTTTAGGATACAAGCCACCAATCACTTCTTTTTCGTAGGCCATCATCTGTAAAATACTTTCTGGCTGGAAACGAATGTCTGCATCAATGAACATAAAGTGTGTGGCTTCTTTGTTGGTCATCATTTTGGCCATCAAGTTGTTTCTAGCACGGGTCACTAAACTTTCATTGACCATGGTGTCCAGGCTCCAGTTAAGACCGGCCTGTTGTGCCAATAGTGTAAAGCGTAAGAAACTGGTCATAGTGGGTTCGCTTACCATGCCACCGTAGCAGGGAATACCAATATGCAAATGGTTCTTACGGAAATCGTAAGGTGTTCCTTGTTGCTGTTCTGGCTGTGGTTGTGCCGCCAAGGCTTTTTGTTTTGCGGCAGCCTGTTTGATCATTGCCACTGCGTCTTTTTGACTGACTTTTTTATCGCTCATTGATTACTTTCTTTTGGTTAATTGATTAGGCTGTTGTTATTTCAACTAGTGTGCCTGCACCTGCTAGTTCAACTACAACTGCTTCTAAACTGGTAATTAGATCTTCAGTTAGGGCTGTTCCGGCTTCTTCTGAATCTTTAATTAATTTGCTAATTTTGATTACTAACACGTCTTCTTGTAATTTTGCCATCACGGGCTCCTTGAATTATATTAGTATTTATTCTAGGATGATCAGCTCATGAGAATTTAATACTATGCCAGGTTTTATCAAATTCAAAAAGGTAGTGATACTTAAATCATTTGAATACAGGTATAAATTCCACACAAACCCAGTTGGTTTGCTCAGCATATCTAGGCCGGTTGCAGATACTTTGATTTCTTCCGGGCCAAAATTACTTAAAAAGGCCAAAAGATTATTTTTGTCTTCGGTGGTATATCTACCATCCTTGATAATAATTTTGTATCGATAGCCGATATCTTTTTTTCTAATAATGGCACCCGAATTCAATATTGATTCTGCTTCGGCATTCTCTGGACCGTGTGCGCTTTCAACATGATCAACAAACGGATTCAATGTACCAGACAGCAATTCAATTAATTCTTGTTCGGTTCCAGAGTATAACTGTATGTATGGTTCTTCAACCCGCAACTTAACACCTGCAGGATTTTTTCTAATAGTACGCATTACTTCTAGCAATGGTATATTTGCTTTATCTATGTCTTTGGTATTACGCATACCCCAGTAGCCGCCATAGTTGATATGTTTGTTCATCTCTTTGCGTGATGCCAGTGCTTGGGTTAAATCTCCGTGGGTATCAATCAATCGACCCGCTGGACAGTATATAGCTATCCTATATAGGTATTTTCCAAAGTACTTTTTAGTAGTGTGTTCTACAGTTATTTTAGGATTGAACTGAATCCACTTGGATATATCCATTAGCATCAATCATTGGTAAAGCTGGAGTAAATTGACCCAGCACATTAAATTTAAACACATCCTCCAGACAATCAATTTCAATGATTGTGCTAGGAGCAATGTTTTCAAACAAGATCTTTTTACTTAGTGGTACTTTGATTAGATCGCTAATTTTACGACCCAATGGTCTAGCACCCATTTTGCTATCGTAGCCAACCTTGGCTAGATAATCCACTGCTGTTTCAGTTAATCGAATCTTTATTGACTTCTCACTGAGCAAATCATTAATTTCATTGATAAACTTGGCAACAATCTTCTTGATACTTACTTCGTCCAGTTTATTAAACTTGCAAATACCGTCCAAACGATTGCGGAACTCAGGCTTAAAGAAGTCTTTGACTGCTCGATCATCTTCTCCGGATTTTTCCAATTGGCGACCAAAACCAATATTGTTCTGTTCGTTGGCACTGGCACCCAAGTTACTGGTAAGAATAACAATAGCGTTACGTGCATCTGCTTTCTTACCGTTACTTGAAGTAATAATACCTTCGTCCATCAACTGTAACAAAATATTAGTCACATCCGGATGAGCTTTTTCAATCTCGTCAAACAAAATAATGCAGTTAGGATTTTTCTCGATATCACTGATCAACAAACCTCCACCTAGGTTACTATCATCGTAACCGACGTATCCGGGTGGCGCACCAATGAGTTTGGCAAGAGCATGTTTCTCTTGAAATTCACTCATATCGTACCGCAACAGTTTCATCCCCATACCTTCGGCGAGCAATTTTGCTAACTCAGTTTTACCTGTTCCTGTTGGTCCCAGGAATAGGAAGTTACCAATTGGCTTGTTCATTGCTTTCAAGCCAGCCCTGGCTACATAGATCTTCTCTAATACTGTCTCTACTACCGCATCCTGTCCAAACAATTTGGTTTTAACTGTTTCTTCCAAGTCTACTAGAGTCTTGGTTGATTCAGATCCAATTTGTTCAGCTGGGATTTTTGTGAACTTGCTGATAATATCAACAATGTGATTCTTACGGCAAGTCCAATTCATTGCATTGATCTTTAACTTGGCACAGGCTGTGTCAATCAAGTCAATGGCTTTGTCTGGTAATTTCTTGTCTGGTTGATATCTCACACTTAGATCTACTGCTTGATCTATTGCTTCATCACTGATTTCGCCGCCATGGAACTTTTCAAAGTATTCACGTAGGCCACGTAAGATATCTTTGGCAACAGCTGGTGTTGGTTCTTCGATGGTCATACGGCAGAATCTACGCATCAAGGCGCGATCCTTTTCAAAACTCTGTGTGTACTCTTCCCATGTAGTACTTGCAAGAACTTTAATGTTGCCTTTGGTCAGTGCTGGCTTGATCATGTTGGCAAAGTCCACTGAACTATTGCTACCTGAACCAGCGCCACGCATTTGATGCGCTTCATCAATGAACAGGATACATTTGCCCTTGGCGTTTAATGCACCAATGACATCTTTAAACTTTTCTTCAAATTCGCCGCGATACTTACTGCCGGCAAGCAAACTTGCAATATCCAAATTCCATACTGTGTAATCACGCAGATATTCTGGAACCTTGCCTTCGGTGATGTTTCTGGCAAGTCCTTCGGCAATGGCAGTTTTACCTACACCGGCATCTCCGACCATGAGTACGTTTGATTTGTTGCGCTTGGCCAGCACTTGTGCAATTTCATCCAGTTCAAACTCACGTCCTACCACGGGATCAATCTTGCCTTCTTTGGCCTGTACATTTAAGTTTTCACAGTACTCACGTAGAATATCATCTGCACGAACGTTGGGGTTTACACGACGCTGTTTATTTTCAACATAGTTTTGATTGTAAAAATCAACGATCTGACTGCGTTCTAGACCGTACTTGACAAAAAAGTAACTGGCATGGCTATTTGCTTCACTTGCAATGCTCAAGAAGATATCAATGATTTGTACATGATGACGTCCACTGAACAGCACCTGTGTAAACGCACGATTAAACACACGCTCTAAGCTGTGCGTTTTTTTAGGTACATTGTCTTCTTGTGTGTTGGCAATGTATGTTTGTTTTTGTAAATAATCTTCTAAGTCTGACAGAAGACCTTCGGTATCACACCCAAATGCTAGTAGCATGTCATGAAATGGTTTATAACATACCAGCCCGTGAGCTAGATGTTCTAAAGTCACATATTCGTGATTAAACTTTTTGGCTAACTCAGTTGCATTAGCAATTACTACTTCTATTTCTGGGTTCGGTTGGATCATAAATTTATTTATTGTGTGTTAAGGATTGAACGTACTAAATCTAATTGCTCTTGCGATAAATTTTGTGGTACCGTCATGACTAATTCTACGTACAGATTGCCTCGCTGAGTTGAGTTCATGATATATAAACCCTGTTCAGCTAATCGAAATTTCATACCAGGCTGTGTACCCGCCGGCAATGTCAATTCAAATGTTTTACCATCCAAGCCATCCACAGTAACCTTGCCACCTATTGTTGCTAGCAAGCAGTTTACACTAATCTTGGTGTGCAAGTCAATGCCATTAACAACAAAATTGTCCGCATTGTGAACATTTATTTGAATGTACAAATCACCTCGCGGGATGGTGTTAAATAAATTATCACCCAGTCCCGAATACCTAATACTGGTTCCGTTGGTTATGCCACGTGGTATTTTAACTTCTACTGTGGCTGTTTCACCACTGGTAGTTTTTACCTGTACTGTTTTAGTTTGTTCTTCCAGAGTAGTGACCAACGGAATAGGAATTTCAATACGCAAATCTTTATTGCGTCGTTGCTGTGGCCGTTGATGAAATTCAAATGGGTTTCCGTTAAACCCAAAACCTCGAAATATTTCGTTTATGTCTGGATGACCCATGCCCCCGGTGTGAAAATGGAATTGTACACCGTCACCGCCAAAACCATTTTGTTGCATATCATACTGTTGACGTTTGCCATCGTTGCTCAGAGTATCGTATGCGGCTTGTATTTCTTGGAATCGAGTTTTGTCACCGCCCTTGTCTGGGTGATGCTGACTTGCGAGCTTACGATAGGCCCGTTTAATTTCATCAGGTTTGGCGTCTTTGGCAACGCCAAGCATTTCGTAATAAGTCATGTTAGTAGTATAAATGAAAAAGCCGGCAGAGTCAAACTACCGGCTTCCAAAACAATTAAAAAATTATTTCTTTTTAGGAGTTGACTTGGCAGGTTTATCATCTGCCACTTTGCCTGTAGACTCAGCTTTTTTATGTTTCTTAATTTTTTTAGCCTGGCTGGTAGTTGGTTTCTTGTCAGCGGCGTATGCAGTATTATTCCATGACAGGAATGAAACACTTGCTATGATACATAGTACCCAAAATAGTTTTTTCATTTTACTTTCCCCTTGCTGTTATTATACACTATTAAATGGCAGGAAACGACGACTGTGGAACAACTTTTTGTCCACTTGTGTTGGTTGTTGGTGCGCTGGACCCAAATGATGGTGCTGTGCCCATGGTATACCCATTACCAGTTCCGCCAAATGCGGGTGCGGGTGCTGGTGTTGAGCTACCAAACCCACTGCTCTGTACTGGTGCCGGTGGAGTATATGTAGTTCCTGCACCTAAACCGCCATTGTTAGCACCTGCTAATTTTTCTTGTGTACGACCATAAGCCGCAAGTCCTAGCACAGCACCCATACTGATATGGAATAGACCCGCGCCTTGTAGTGTTAAGGGTTGCCATTGTACGTTGACCCCGCCGTGGAATAATGCTTGTACCAAGGACCATAATACTGGCGCAAGAATAAAGTCAAATATACATACGCCCATGTACATCCAACCCATCATTGGACGCCATTTTGAATTCATCCAATCTTCTTTTTTCTTATCACTGTCGCTCATTGCTGAGTATTCTTCTTTTGTTGACATTTCTAGCTCCTTTAAATCTTATTATTTTTATGCCCAAACGGCTATAGTTATCAGGCCGTTGATACATGTGTTTAGTGTTTCTTTAAATCGTAATTGACTCATATCTTCTAAAATAATCAATTGACTTTGTGCATCACGCATAATTTCAGCTAAGTCTTCTTTTGATAATTGCCCTGCCTTAGCCTGTTCAACAATTTGATTAATATCATTGGCAAACTTACTAAATGTCGGATC
>Ga0209188_1002717_pt1 | contig 12796 bp, 9 predicted proteins | sample C_130625_EF_Meta_FD_187307 | JGI IMG/M metagenome (GOLD analysis project Ga0209188, IMG submission 187307) | Freshwater microbial communities from Lake Croche, Canada to study carbon cycling - C_130625_EF_MetaG (SPAdes) (version 2) | ecosystem: Environmental > Aquatic > Freshwater > Lake | place...
AGAATGGAGAGGAGATGGTGTTAATGAAACAGGTCATGATCTTCTTACGGGCAATACAGTTGTAAAGGTAGATCCTAAGTTTTTTCGACCCGCGGAAGTGGACACCCTTGTTGGAGATGCAAGTAAGGCGGCGACGATGCTTGGATGGACACCAAAGATAAGCTTTCCGGAACTTGTGGCTGAAATGATGCGCAGCGATGCCAGTTAAAATTGAGTAACTCCTCCACAGATGGGCACTTAGAAAAACAGAACTAATAGAGAGGAGGAATGCCATCAGGTTTAGTTAGACCGAGCTCCGACATTGAGCCAATCGTCGGAATTCAGTTTGGAATCTTCAGTCCTGATGAGATTGAACGACGTTCCGTAGTTGAAATTACAAATGCAGGAACCTATGATGGTAATGAGCCCCGTATTGGTGGTCTCTTTGATCCGCGCATGGGTGTTCTGGACAATGGCAAGACCTGCCGCAGCTGTGCTCAGACAAATCATCAGTGTCCCGGTCATTTCGGCCATTTTCGCCTTGCACGCCCTGTCTATTATATTCAGTTCTTCCCGCTTGTTCTGAATGTTCTGAGTTGTGTATGCATTCGTTGCAGCAAGCTTCTCATTGATACGGAACTTCATGGAAATTTCCTGAAACGGCGTGGCGAGGCTCGTTGGCGCCAGATGCTCAATGCGTGTAGCAATATTGGTCGCTGTGGCCAGGAGACGGAGGATGGTTGCGGCGCGAGGCAGCCTGATCGCTACGTGCGCGACGGCATCGCCCGCATCGTGGCCGAGTGGGACAGTATTGAGGGGCCTGGACAGGATGTGGCTGGCGCGAATCGCAAGGAGCGCCAGGTCCTAGAAGTTGAGTATGTTCTCCGTCTCTTCCGTCGTATTACTGACGAGGACGTGGACTTCATGGGTCTCAACCGCTTCTGGTGCCGCCCTGATTGGATGATCTGCACGGTCATGGCCGTTCCGCCTCCGCAGGTTCGCCCGTCCGTCATTCAGGACAACAATCAGCGCTCAGAGGATGACCTGACGCACAAACTGTTCGATATCATCAACACGAACAATACGCTTCAGGACAAAATCAATAATAATGCTGCTAAGAACATCGTAGATGAATATACCAACGTTCTGCAGTATCATATTGCCACTCTAGTGGATAATCAGATTCCTGGTGTGGCACCTTCTGCGCAGCGCTCGGGCCGTCCTCTGAAGTCAATCCAGCAGCGTCTCGGTTCTAAGGAGGGTCGTATCCGCTACAACATTCAGGGAAAGCGTGTGGAGTTCTCTGCACGTTCTGTCATTACGCCTGATCCCAATATTTCCGTGGGTGAGATTGGCGTTCCGATCAAGATCGCGATGAACCTGACGATGCCTGAGCGTGTTACCACTTACAACAGGGAGAAGATGTATAAGCTTATCCAAAATGGCGCGGACAAGTATCCTGGTGCGAAGACTCTTGTTCGCCAGGATGGTCGCATGATCAGTCTCAAGCACGTGAACAGCAAGGAGATTGTTCTTCACTATGGAGATATTGTGAATAGGCATCTTGCAGATGGTGACACGATTCTCTTCAACCGTCAGCCGACGCTTCACCGCATGTCGATGATGGGTCACAGGGTCAAGGTGCTCCCCTACAATACGTTCCGTCTGAATGTATCTGTTACGAGCCCTTACAACGCCGACTTTGACGGCGATGAGATGAATGCTCACATCCCGCAGAGTCTGGAGGCCTCAACGGAGCTCTCTGAGATTGCGGCGGTTCCTCACCAGATTGTGGCCCCGCGCCACGCGAAGCCGGTTATTGGCGTGGTGCAGGATTCTCTCGTGGGTTCCTGGCGTATGACGCGGCCCAGAGTGGATTTTAGCAGGCGCGAGTTCATGAATATGCAGATGTGGAACAAGCGGTTCGAGGGTGTTCTACCTCCTGCGGAAAGAGGTAAGCGTTTCACGGGTCAGCAGATCCTGAGCCAGCTTCTTCCTCCCATCAATGTCGAAATGGGCAACGGCTTCTACAAGGACGCGAAGACGGCCGATGAGAAGAAGGATAACTATGTTACGATCAAGGAGGGTGTAATCCAGAATGGTATTATGGACAAGGATATCTTCAGCAAGCCGTCCAAGGGCATTGTGCATACCATCTTCAAGGATTATGGCGAGACGGCCACTGTGAACTTTATCGACGCAATGCAGAACACCGTTGAGCAGTTCCTCGTCTACAATGGCTTCTCGGTGGGTATTAGCGACTTGGTGGCAGATGAGAATACGCGCAAGGAGATGGATAAGGTGATCAAGGCGCGAAAGGCGGAGATTGAGAATATCCTTCTTCAGCTCCACCTCGATCTCTTCGATAACAACACGGGAAAGACGAACCAGCAGGAGTTCGAGGACAAGGTTTACACGGAGCTTAACAAGGCGACGGAGCTTTCAGGAAAGATTGGCCTCTCGTCCCTGGCGGATGAGAATCGCCTGATTGCCATGGTTCGCGCGGGTTCCAAGGGCTCAACGATCAACATTGCCCAGATGATGGCGTGTGTGGGGCAGCAGGCGCCTGAGGGACGGCGTATTCCTTATGGTTTTAGCGATCGCACTCTTCCTCACTACAAGAAGTATGACGATGGCGCGGAGGCGCGCGGCTTCGTCGAGTCGTCTTTTATTCAGGGTCTGACGCCGCAGGAGTTCTTCTTCCACGCCATGTCAGGTCGTGAGGGTCTGATTGATACAGCTGTTAAGTCGGTTACAGGTGATACAAAGATTGTGATCGTGGAGAATGGACTCACAAAGTGTGTCGCAATCGGTGATTGGATTGATGCGCATCTTTCTGCTAGACCGACAGAGGTTGAGCACTTTACTGAGCGCAACATGGAGCTTCTTCAGCTTCAGACTCCTGCTTCTATTCCCACAATGGATGCAGATGGTAATGTGGCCTGGTCTCCTCTTGTAGCCGTTACCCGCCACGATCCTGGTGATCGTCTCTACCGTATTGAGACTCTTGCTGGAAAGTCGGTCATTGTGACGGAGGCCCAGTCGCTTCTTGTTTGGAATGGAAATCAGTTTGAGAAGAAGTCACTGCCTGATGTAAAGCTGGGCGACTTTGTGCCCGTTACTGCAAAGTTGGCGGCGCCTCCGACCCTAACAAAGGACGTCCCTCTAAGCAACTATCTTCCTAAGGATGAATTCTTGTATGGAACTGACTTTGTGCATGCAACCTCTGCAATGAACAAGGCAATGGAGGGGCGCAGCCAAATCCCTCGCGGTTGGTGGGAGGAGAATAATGGAAAGGCATTTACTCTTCCTTATGATAGCAAGGCGCGTCTGCAGCGCTGCCTAGTTCGCTCGAATGTTGATAACATTACGCATGGATATGTTTACCCTTTCACAACGAACAGAGAGCACAGCTATATTCCTGAGCTGTTTGAACTAAACAAGAGCAATGGTATCTTCCTAGGCCTCTTCTTAGCTGAGGGTAATGTGGATATTAAGAGTGGATATGTGCAGATTACAAATAACAATGAGAAGATTCGTGAGTTTGTAGTGGAATGGTTTGATGATCGCGGTATTTCCTCTCATGAGGATGTGAAGCTCAACCATGTTGGCGGGGTTTCCTCTTCAGTGCGCGGCTTCTCAACTGTGCTTGCAAATTTCCTCACACGATTCGTGGGACATGGTGCCAGCTCAAAGCGTGTTCCTGCCGAGGCCTTTACTGCTTCTGAGGAATTTGTAGTTGGCCTACTCAATGGCTATTTCTCTGGAGATGGCTCAGTCAGCGATAGGAGTATTGATGCGACCTCCGCATCTGAAGACCTAATTGATGGAATCAGTATGCTCTGCACTCGCCTCGGAATCTTTGGCAAGGTCTCTCATACGCAGTGTAACTCAAACAATCTGGGCACGGAGGATATCAAGCCTACGCACCGCTTGGCAATCCGCGCCCAGTGGGCTGCTCGATTCGTTGAGAAGGTTGATCTGATTGATGAGTCAAAGGCTGAGAAGCTTCGTATTCTCTTGGCTTCAACAGCGCATCGTAACTTCGCCTCGCAAAATGACGTGGTGCTCGATGAGATTACACAGATTGAGGTTCTAGATGGTGCTCACTATCCCCATGTGTATGATCTCACGGTTCCTAGCACATTTAATTTCGGCCTTGCAAATGGCCTCCATGTCCGCGACACAGCTGATACGGGCTACATCCAGCGGCAGCTTGTAAAGGCGATGGAGGATCTTGTGATCCAGTTCGATGGAACGGTGCGCGATGCGCGGAATAACATTCTGCAGTTCCACTATGGCGAGGATGGTGTAAATTCCACCAAGATTGAGACGCAGGGCCTCGGTCTTTCCAAGCTGACGGACCAGGACATCATGACCCAGTATTCCATGGGTGGCCTGGATGTAACGGGCGTCTTCCAGGAGGGGATTCTGGTCACTCCTGAGGAGACTGCGGCTCTAGAGGAGTTCTCCAGAACGGTTCTCACGGATCGCAAGATGCTCGTGGAGGATGTCTACCGAAACAAGGAGGATGGATCCACATTTGCGAGCGTGAACCTGGATCGCCTGATCCTAAATATGTCGGTGAAGTTCCAGCTCTCAAATACCCAGCCCACGGATCTGAAGGTCGGCTATGTTCTTGAGGGCATACAGAAGGTTATCCAGAAGACGCAGCCGTTCAATAAGCTGTGGTGCGCAATGCTCCGCTTCTACTTGGCCCCCCATAAGATGATCTTCAAGCAGCGCTTTACACAGGTTGCGTTTGACACGTTACTGGAGCTCATTGTTCTACGGAACTGGCAGGCATGGGCGCAGCCTGGTGAGCAGGTGGGCATCATTGCCGCGCAGAGCATTGGTGAGCCTTCTACGCAGATGACTCTGAACACGTTCCACTTGGCAGGTGTAGCTGCAAAGAGCAATGTGACGCGAGGTGTTCCGCGTCTGAAGGAGCTTCTCAAGGTGACAAAGTCACCCAAGGCGATTTCACTGACAGTCTATCTGAAGCCCGAGTTCCGCGGTGATAAGGAGAAGGCGCGCGAGGTTGCACAGGATCTGGAGCTCACTCTGCTCCGCGACGTGACAACGCGCGCTGCTATCTACTTCGATCCGAAGGACGAAGAGACGGTTGTTGACGAGGGTGATCGCGATCTGATCGCCTTCTACAAGGAGTTTGAGTCGACGGAGACCCCCGCTACTGCAGAGGGTGAGGAAATCTGGAGCCGCTGGATGTTGCGCCTAGAGGTGGACAGGGAGCGGCTCTTTGGAAAGAACATCTCGATGGAGGACATTGCGTTTGTTCTGAGACAGCGGTTTGGCGATGAGATCAAGCTGATCTACAGTGATTTCAACAGCCCGCGCCTCATTATGCGCATCAGGTTGCCGGCAATTGCAAAGTCGGGCCTGGATGATCTGGCGAATCTGAAGAAGTTCGTGAATCGCGTTCTCAATGGTATTGTGATCCGCGGTGTGCCTGGCATCAAGTCTGTGAGTTTCCGTGAGGACAAGGATCAGATTGAGTATGGCCAGGGTAAGTATGAGAAGGTGACTCAGTATGTTCTGGACACGGATGGTAGCAACTACCAGGCGGTGATGTCGCACCCGATGGTGGATGGGCGCCGCCTCGTCTCCTCGCACGTGCATGATATCTTTGAGAACCTGGGCATTGAGGCGACGCGCGCCGTCTTGCTCACGGAGATTATCAATCTGTTCGATGCGGCAGGTGCGGACGTGAACTTCAGGCACCCTGGTCTTCTGTGCGACGTCATGACGCGCGCTGGCAAGCTAATGTCGGCCGATCGCTATGGCATTAACAAGAATGACATTGGCCCTCTGGCCAAGGCGAGCTTTGAGGAGACGGAGAAGATTCTGCTGCGTGCGGCCGTCTTTGGAGAGGTGGATCCTATTACGGGTGTATCGGCAAACATCATGACGGGTCAGGTGATCCGCGGTGGCACGGCATTCAGCCAGATCCTGTTGGATGAGACGGCTCTGATGCGCCTTCAGGAGAATCTGCCAGCGGTTGCTGACTATGACGAAGAGGAGGAGGGGCCGACGGATGAGCAGGTGGAGGAGGAGCTCTTTGAGGATGCGAATGACATCTGCTCAAAGACGAGATTGCGTATGAACATCACCATGCCGACGGAGGCTGTTCTGGTGGATGAGGAAGATGTGGAGATGGTTGTTTTGGAGCAATAAGGGCTAAACAAAATACACCTTCATTAAGTATGGAAAACGATGAGCAAAAACCCCCATGGAAATCTGTGGATTTTTGCCCAGGTATAGGTCTACAAAATAGAACCCTTACTCCCTACCAATTTGAGACATGGCCCAACACAGAACTTGATCCTGATTTACATACTTATAAAACAAAGATTGCCCTCTATGAAAAGTATCATGTCTGGGAACTTGCCAAGAAGATGGCAAATCCGTATGAATGTATCTATACACAGGATGAGACCCATTTTCACCCCTCACTCTGCCTTTTTCGTCCCCTGTCTCGCAGTTTCTACAAGATGATTGAAATTCTCTCGGTTCTCCAGTTTTTTGAGCGTCTTTCAAAGACAACAAATAAAATCCGCAGTGCACATGTGGCCGAGGGACCAGGTGGATTTATTGAGGCTCTCTTAGAGCGCGCCGATAAACTTAAAAAGACAGTGTCTCATGTGACAGCGATGACTCTGAAGCCGACGGATTCGCACACACCAGGATGGCGCCGTGCCTCTGGTTTTCTCCAGAAACACAAGGAGATTATTCTTCATTATGGAATTGATGGAACAGGAGATATGTATCAGAAGGGGAATCAGGAGTCCTTTATCGAGGCGGCAAAGCCAGGCGTTCACCTCTTTACTGCGGATGGAGGATTCGACTTTTCTCTCGATTATTTTCTTCAGGAAAAGCGTGTATTTCATCTTCTTATCTGTTCCGTCCTGATCGGCCTTCAGGTTCTTGCTCAAGATGGGTCATTTATTCTTAAGTTTTTTGATATTTCTGCAAAGCCCACACAGATCCTCATTGCGCACATTACCTCCTGTTTTAAAGAGTGGACTGTTTACAAACCGGTTACAAGCCGACCCTGTAATTCAGAGCGGTATCTTCTTTGCAGAGGATACAGAGGGGTCAAAAAGGAAGTGATTGAGATTCTCACGGAAATGGAGACGCAGAGTTTACGAGATCTGTATCCAGTGAACATTGAGGTCTTGACTGAGGGAGAGACAGCATTTTTTAAGAAGAATATCGAAGATACTGTTGTTCTGCAAAAAAATGCACTCTGTCTTGCTGAGAGTTTTATTAATGATCCGTCTCTATGGAAAGAAATATTTCAGTCCCATTTTCAACGGAGTATTCAGTGGTGTTCTACATTTCAGATGCCGTTTCTACAGAAGAAGCCTCTTGTGCTGACTGTTGAAGCTGTGGTTTCACAAATGTCTCTACGAGCCGCTGTCCTACGATCACGGAAGCCTGATGCTGAGTTAGAGACCCCTCTCCCATCCGATCCAGCATCGTCATCATTGTCTGAAGGCTGTTCTTGTGATACGGCTCATCACTCAGAACTGCCTCCAGCAGATTCGGATAATCGCGAGCAAACTCAGGTAGACGTTCCTTGATTTGCTGAACTGTTAGCTTTTCCTCCTTATAGGCCTCGGCCCTCTTTACCATTGCGCGCACATACGTAGCCCTCTCCTTCGCAGGGATTGTTGAGTCCATCTTTACAGTATGCGTATTCTTTGTTTAGATACCGTCGTGACTTTAAATTAAAATGTCCTACCCTAAGGGTCGGCCTTGGCCGGCACTTACTACGTTTATGGTGGCAGGCCTTAAAATTAAAGAAGCTCTTTGAGCTTCTTTAATTTTAAGCGCCACCGGTAGAAAAACCCGCGCTGAGTCAGAATGGAAGAGGAATTTACCCCGCAAGAACAAGAGCAATTGGCCAAGTTTCGCGAACATTTGAAAGAGGTGAAGGAGATGAACAGAGAAATTCTGTTTGAATCGCAAGATAACAGTCTTTTAAAAGAGTATCAAGGAAAGCTTATACAGTATAATAGTATGATACTTTCTGCTTTAAAGGGGCTTACTGAAGTTGCTAGTCCGCTAAAAGAAATCCTTACCCCTCCACTCGATGAGAACTTGAAGAGGCGAATGATCTTCTTTTCGAATCGTGACTTGATCACGTATCCATTTACGCCTGATCCTGTAAGGATAAATGAGCAGGCTGAAGCAAAAAATAGAACATAAGAACAGGATGGAGCACGATTTTGAAAGATCAATGGTGTATACCAGTAAAAGAGGGTGCCCGAGAGGATTTCATAAGCGTTCTGAATATACAACTGCAAAGGGAACGTATGTGCCTGCTAGATGCGTTCGGTCGACCAGTCCGTATGAGCATGGTGCATATAATGCTACTCGTAAAATGAAGGCGCGGCTTGAGCATGTTCCTACAAACAAAAAGAGAACTGTCAAGTGCCCGAAGGGCTATATTGCTCGTTCTCCCTATATGCGCCGCTATTCAACCAGTGTTCGGCAGAAGGGATATACAGTCAAAAGGGCGTCCGGCACTGTCTATAAGGTATATCCCAAGAATACTGATCTATATGTGCCCCCTACCTGTATAAAGGACAAAGGTCTTCCTGGTAAACAAAAGGAGATCGGCCCTCTGCGGAAGGGAGAGATGACTCGGTTTGGGTATGCTTCTAAGGATTCAGTGGAAAAGCGGCGGCTGGCTCTGAAGAAGGCGGTGACTGAGCTGGGCGCCCTGTCTGTTTTCAGAAAGCTGGATGCAGTTGCCAAACTTTCGCTCCGCGTTGCCCCGGATTCGTCTCGTATTTTTGCGGGAGATAGAGACTGGGTTCAGAAGACTTTTGGCCCCCTCCGTGCTTTTTAAATTTAACTCTCACTGGTAATAAGAAATGCGCACAACTGTCCTCATAACTGGCCTATTACTCCTGTTAGCGGCGAATCTCCTTATGATGTATGTGAGCCCGTTCGGCCTCATGCGTGAGGGTTTTGATGCCAGTGGAAATCCCCTGGCAAGTATATATTCAATTGATTCCAGTGGGAATAAGATGAAGGCCATGACAATGAATGGCTTCAAGAACCAGGTTGAGGGCTTCTCCACCTATTCGCTCGCGAGTGGCGGTGGCGCGAAGGATGCATATGTGCCGATGGGTAGCTTCGACAATGTTCGTCTGTCCACGGGCAACTCGTCTGCATGGCGTTACACGGCGCCGAATGAGCCGCTCAAGGGCCCGGCGTTTAAGGTTGACTCGGATAACCTCTTCATGTTCAAGAACAATCAGTGCAAGCCCGAGTGCTGCGGTGCATCATTCAGCTGCGACGGTGGCTGTGTGTGCACGACACCTGACCAGCGTGATCTGATCAACCAGCGTGGCGGAAACCGCACGCAGCCTGACGACGGCTTCTGAGCCTAACCTTCGGAACCTTCGGAACCTTCGTGATAACCTTCGTGATAGCTTATATTATAAGTTAAGGCAGCTCAAAGAGCTTCCTTAATTTCTAGTCTCACCGATAGAAGAGATGAGTAATCTTAATGCCAGAGGTTTCTCAACCCCAAAGACAAATACGGGTCCCATGAATAGCAGTCTATTTCGCATGGCCAATGATGCTGTATCTGGGTTAAATTCACAAGTGCAACAGGGTTTTGATGGAATGCGCGACGCTGCCACTTCTGCAGTGACACCTCTAAATGCTGCTTTACCGAAGAATATGGGTCTCCCTCCTGCTGCAACAAATGCATTAACCAGTTTTAATACACAGGTTCAGCAAGGATTTAATGGAGTGCGCGACACTGTTACAAATGCGGCGGCAGCGGTGGCGGCCCCTCTGAATTCTTTACCGAAGAATCTGGGACTTCCCCCTCTTCCGAAGAATCTGGGACTTCCCCCTCTTCCGAAGAATATGGGTATGCCCTCTCTCCCAAAGAATATGGATATGCCCTCTCCTCCTAAAAACACCATACCTGCTAAAAATTCGGGTATGTCCTTGAATATGTCAAGTGTCACGTGGGCTATGCCCCTTGGCATTTTCATAACTCTCTTTATTCTCTTTGTTGTTCTATTCTCAACCTTTACGAATGAGATTAAGACTGGATACGAGAATCTTGCGAATGCGATCCGCTCGGCGTTTGGTTCTGCGACAGCCCCTCCTCCCATTACGGTAACAATGACACCTACGACGGGAGGGCATATGCCTGAACAGGAAATGCCGATGACAACGCAGAATATGGTGGAGAAGCTTCTACCGATTCGCAGTTCGCCTGAGGTTTTCAATGTTAGTAAGAACGATTTTAACTACTACGACGCCGAGCCTCTCTGCAAGGCACTTGGTGCTGAGCTCGCCACGTATGACCAGGTGAAGGAGGCCTACGGAAAGGGTGCTGACTGGTGTAATTACGGCTGGGTCAAGGGCCAGGTCGCTATCTACCCTACACAGAAGGCCACCTATGATGACCTGCAGAAGGGCGATGAGGATGAGCGGAATGCGTGTGGAAAGCCTGGTGTGAATGGCGGCTACTTTGACAATCCTGACATGAAGTTTGGTGTAAACTGCTACGGCCCGAAGCCTAGTCAGTCTGGTCACGATGAGGCTGAGCTCATGAAGCAGGGTCGCATCCCTACAACCACGGCGTCCCTAAAGACTGAGCAGAAGATGCGGCAATTCCAGAAACAGGCGGATCAGTTTGGTATCCTTCCGTTCAATGAAGGTAAATGGCAAAGCTCTTAGAGCGACCAAAGCTCTTAGAGCGACCAAAGCTCTTAGAGCGACCAAAGCTCTTAGAGCGACCAAAGCTCTTAGAGCGACCAAAGCTCTTAGAGCGACCAAAGCTCTTAGAGCGACCAAAGCTCTTAAGGTTTAGAGCGATATAAATATGCCCCATAAATAGATGGACCTAAACAGCATTTTTCCTAAAGAGGAAAAGTCCTGGGCAAATATGGAGTATAATAGAAATCTAAAAAAGTCAACTGCTGAGCGTGCTGCTGAACGTAAGGTCTATGAGATGAAGATCAAGGAGATGCAGGATGAGCACGATGCTGAAGTTGCGAAAGCCAAGAAGGAGGAGATGGCTGCGAAGGAGGGGCTCAGACAGTGGAAGAAGGAAGAGGAGAAGGCTGTAAGGGTTGTAGTGAAGGCCAAAGAAGCTGTGCGGCAGTGGGGTCAGAAAGAGGAGAAGGCTACGAAAGATGTATCGAGTGCGCAGCGCAAGTATATTGAGAAAATGAGGGGTGTTACAATGAGAATGAAGAAGCAAATAGAACAGGGTAGAATGAAGCAGGATGATGTTCCTATGTGCAAGTATCATTGCACAAATGAAGAGTGCTGGGCCTATGATGGTGTTTCAGGGGCTGATAAGACGTGCCCTCACGTCCACAAGGACCAGGCGGGCTGGGACAAGGGGAAATGCCCTGCGGCGAAGGGAGGCAGACGTCTAACACGTAGACGTCGCGCTTGAAAAGAGATGATTGATTGATTAAAAATAAGAATGTTTTTAAAAATTCTTATTGTTAATTTTATTGTTTTAATACCGGTGGCGCTCAAAATTAAGGTATGACGGGTTATTAGTCGTTTGACATTTAATTTAACGTCACGACCTTACCCGTTTCTGCTGAAAAGCATTACATTAATGGAATTGCGATCATTGCCAACTGACGAGTGAACCGTTACTGTGCTGTTACCCGGACCACCAACATTATACCACAGATTTCCCATGCTTGTTGCATTATTTGATGTAGAGCGCGTGAGCATGATAACAACGCCGCTATCAGCTGCATACTGTGTTGTAAAGCTAGAGGTAGCATCACTGACACCATTGGAGGTTAGGGCGGCAGTCGTAAAGATGGTATTGAACGGGTGGATTAGACCAGAATTCCAGATCGTTCCATCAACTCCATACATACCCGCATACGCCTGGTTACCACCGTAGGTTCCAGTCTCAATATACGGGTTTTCGCCATTGCCATCCATAGCACAAACTGCATAAGAGGCACCTGATATATCGCAATGGGTGCCAACTTCAGCATCACCGTTCTCGCCCGCGAGCACATTGCCATCGCTCGTCTCAATGTTGCCACGCGTGTAGACGGGAGGGCCATAATCCTGATCAGCATCTGAGCAAACACTATCTTCCTCGCAGTCATCCAGCTGGTAGGGTCTGTTCTCACTGAACACCTGGAATACCTTCTCATTCGGATCAATAAAGCCATTCAGAAGAGTCTTTGAATCAAACACACCAACGTAGTAGTAGTTTACACCCGGATTCGCGCCAGGATAGAGCTTGCGCCCGTTTTCCCGGAGGATACGGCCCTTAGGGCACACAGATGAATCATTGGTGATATTGTCTAAGCTACCTGTTCTCACACCCTTGTTGTTTACAGTTACGGTGTAGCTGTGAAAGTAGCTATCGAACGCCTCGGTAGAAATATACGCCTTACGCGTGATATCGGAATGACCGGCAGAAACAGAGGACATTATATTTATAGATAACTTTTTATTTTTTGACCTAATCATAGAATGAATTCACTTGCCGCCCAGCCCGCGAAGTCGTATATCGCCACTGATATTTTCACCACCTATTTCTATACCTACACTACCATTGAGGGAAATGGTATCTGGGGACAGGTAACGACAGACGACTCGGCCTGCCCGAGGGGACGCATCCTCAGAGAGAATGGAAAGAAGCTCTTTCCTAAAGCGAATCCCGGGGTAGATACCTACTACGTAGGTGTCTATGACTCTAAGACATTCTTAAATGGATTTATTGATCCGAACGAGAAGGTGTTTCAGGTGTTTAGTGATGAGAAGCCTG
>Ga0209188_1002718_pt1 | contig 12793 bp, 11 predicted proteins | sample C_130625_EF_Meta_FD_187307 | JGI IMG/M metagenome (GOLD analysis project Ga0209188, IMG submission 187307) | Freshwater microbial communities from Lake Croche, Canada to study carbon cycling - C_130625_EF_MetaG (SPAdes) (version 2) | ecosystem: Environmental > Aquatic > Freshwater > Lake...
TTTAAGCAACCAACCCTTGCCGCTTTGCCGCCCTTTCCGGCAACCTCCTGCCACTTTCAGTCAATCTTCCGACACAAAGTGGCAAAGAAAAGCTGGCACACCTCTTGCTCCATACCCTGCATTCACTTCAGCAGTTCTGAATTCATTCAAAACGCTGATGTTCATTCACTACAGGAGCTAGACATGCACATCGAATTACAACAGGCCATGCAACATTTGGTCACTGAACAATCTTTGAACCTCAAAGAAGTTTCACGTTTCACGCCCATCGATTTCCGCTTGGGCATTCAGTGGCTTGTGGCCCAAGACCAGCCCGACATGGCGCAGGCCTTGGCCGAAGCAGGTTTGGCTTTGTATCCTTTGAGCGAAGACATCCTGGCAATTTCTGGCCTCTTGGCCATTACCCGCGAAGACTGGCCTCTTGCCGTTGAAATTCTGCAAGACCTGGTTTCTATTCAAAACGACCGCGTTCAGCCTATGACGTACCAAATGTTGGCACGTGCTTTGGCTTGCAATTTGGATGTGGCAGAGGCCCACCAAGTGATTGAAACTGCTCTGCAAAAGTGGCCTAACGATGCAACTTTGATTCAAGAGCGCAATGCAATGTTTGCAGTACACGATGCCATGCCTTCTTCTTCATTAACCAATTAATCCAATTCACCCAATTGAAAAATTGAACTAACGGCAAACACAGCGGCAACGCGTTGCCACCTCGCAATACCTTGCCCCATGCCCCATTAGGAGATTCTCATGACCGTCATTAATACCAACGTCAAAGCTTTGTACACGCAAGCTGCGCTTAAAAATTCAAATCGCGCAAGTGAAGTGGCCATGCAACAGCTTTCCACTGGCAAGCGCATTAATTCATCCAAGGATGATGCCGCGGGTCTGGCCATTGCCGCTCGGATGACTCAAAACATCCAAGGCTTGAACCAGTCTATTCGCAATGCGGGTGACGCCATCTCCATGATTCAAACGGCTGAGGGTGCTACGCAAGAAATCACCACCATGCTGCAGCGCATGAGTGAGCTGGCGGTTCAGTCTTCCAACTCCACATACTCTTCCGACCAGCGCAGCTACTTGGACCAAGAGTTCCAACAGCTCAAGCAAGAGATTGTGCGTGTGGCTGAAGTGCACGAGTGGAACGGCTTCCCCATTTTGAACGGCAAAGCGGGCATGCCCGTAGGCACACCCAAGCTTGAAACAGTGGACCGCGCTGCTGTGTCTGCAACCACCACAGGTGGCAAAGTATTGAATGATGGCGACTTGAAGGTGCTGATTGGTGCCGATGAGTTTGTTATTCCTGCGTCTGTTGCCACCAATGACACCAAGAGCAGCTTGGTAGCCGCCTCTAGCAGCGCCGCAGGCAGTGCTATTGCCGTTGCCGCAGCCATTAACAACAAGTTGGCCCTCACGGGTGTGTCGGCCACGGCCAATGGCGCCGAAATTGCAGGCGCCAAAACCACTATTTCTGCCAACTCTATTCAAACAGACTTGTTCATCAATGGCGTCAAGGTTAATTTGAGCCTCACATCGGGCCAAACCGAAAGCCAGCGCCGCGCTTATGTGATGAACTCCATCAATGCGCAAACAGCCCAACACGGCGTGATTGCTGGTGATCCAGGCAATGGTGGTTTGAAGTTGACCACGGTTGACGGTCGCAATTTGTCAGTATGGTACGACGGTAGCGTGGCCATCGGCTCTGACTTTGGATTGGGCATGAACACGGCCACCACATCCGATCCGGCCGGTGTGACTGGTGTAGCCAGTGCAGCAGTAGCGGCAGTCACCGGTACGGGTGCAGTAAAAGCAGCCACAGTCTATGGCACCGTCACTTTGAATTCAGACAAAGAATTCACCATCAATCCAGGTGCAAATTCATACCCAACAAGTATTACAGGTATCAATGGAAATCAGTATGTTTTCCCTGCCGTAGATGCAACTAACAATCCGTCAACAGACATAGTTTCTGTAAACTATGGTGGTAAAACAGGCACTTACACTGTTGGCGCGTCAGCAACAACTACAGCTGCAAACTTCAAAGATGCAGTCAATACATTGGCGGGAAGCACTGTCGCATACGTTGGATTCACAAGCACCGGAGCAACAGCATCTAGTACGACGTTGACCCCAAGCAGCATGTCTGGCCTTGTTGTTGGCATGAGCGTTGAAGGAACTGGTATTCCTACAGGTACTCGCATTACCGCAGTCAATGCGTCAACCATAACTCTGTCCAACGCAGCCACTGCAACAGGTGCTACGGTTTCAATTACTTACGCTGGCGGTCCTACTGCTGTTCAAGTTATTGCAGATGCAGCTGCAACACCAACCCTAACCATTACGGCTCCCAAAGAGGGCTCCAAACCAACTGCCTCTACGATTACTGGAAGTCCATCTGTAACAGGCACCGCACAAGTAGCCGCCAAAGACCCTACTTACTCCAACCTCAGTGCCTTGGGCTTCGTCCCAGGCGCCGTGATGTCCAAAAACATTGGCCGCCTCAACTTCCAAGTGGGCCCTGCTGCCAATCAGCTCATCTCCATCGATTTGGGCGACTTTGGCAAGAATGGCGACATCACTGGCCCCATTACCAGCGACAAAGCGCCTACCAATTTGCTGACAGTGCAGTCTGCCAACGACGTGATCATGAACGTGAACAAGTCTTTGGACCGCATTGCGGCCACGCGCGCCACCATGGGTGCGGTCATGAACCGTTTGACGCACGTGATCGACAATTTGACCAATGTGGTGATGAACTCTGAGTCATCACGCAGTCAAATTGAAGATGCCGACTACGCCAAGGCCTCTACCGAGTTGGCCCGCACACAGATCATGCAGCAGGCTGCCACGGCAGTGTTGGCACAAGCCAATACGTCACAGCAGACGGTGCTCAAGCTGTTGCAGGGCTAATCTCAAGTTTTGAGATTTCTTGAACCTGTCGATTAATTGACTAAAACCTGTATTTAAGAGGCCATAAGTATTCAAATATTGATGGCACGCTCATTGCTAATACTCATGCATTCAAATGCACATGAGGCACCAGAAAGCAATGAGCTCTATACATACTGCGCAACAAGTTCTGTGGCTGGACCCAATCCAGCCGCTAGAAGCGCCTGAGCAAGCCCAGCTCACTTCGGTGGGCATTTCGGTACGATGCATCCAAACTTTGGATGAGTTGCAAGCTGCTTTAAGCCACGGTCAATCCGCGGCTTTGGTCATTCGCCACGACACCACCCTGGATTTGCTGCAAAGCTGCCAAAACATCATGCTTCGCGCAGGTTGTGCCTTGCCCATGGTGTGCCGTGTTGATCGCCGTCATTTAGAACTGGCGGTTCAAGCCATGCGCCAAGGTGCTGCCCATGTGTTGGCCACCGACGACTGGTCTGCTGCTTCTTGGCAAACCGCTCACCAAACCATTCAAGCTTTGCGTTTGTCTTCTTCGGCGGCTTCTATGGTGGCCCGCATGGCCCCGCCTTCCGAAGTGGTGGCCGCTGCCACACCGCAAAAGAGTGTGGTGTATGTCGACCCCGTCAGCCGTCACTTGTTGGCCTTGGCTCAGCGTGTCGCGCAAGCCAACGTCACAGCCCTCATTGAAGGCCCTACCGGTGCTGGTAAAGAAATTTTGGCGCGTGTGTTGCACGAGTCTTCCAAACGTGCACGTGGCCCTTTCGTCGGTTTGAACTGCGCAGCTTTGCCAGAGCACCTGATTGACGACATGTTGTTTGGCCACGAAAAAGGCGCATTCACTGGCGCGCAAAAAGATTTCAAGGGTTTGTTTGAACAAGCCCAAGGCGGCACTTTGTTCTTGGACGAGATTGGCGAGATGCCCATGCACTTGCAGTCTAAGTTGCTGCGCGTGCTGCAAGAGCGTTTGCTCACACGCTTGGGCTCTGAGCGCCAAGTGGCCATTGATGTGCGCATCATTGCCGCTACCAACAAAGACTTGCGCGTTGCCATTGCCGAGCGCGAGTTTCGCGAAGATTTGTATTTCCGCATCAGCACGTTCAAGCTGCGCGTGCCGCCCTTGCGCGAACGCAAAGGCGACATCTTGCCTTTGGTGGCCAGCTTGTTGCTCCGCCACGCCCCCAACGCACAAGAGTTCACCTTGAGCGACGAAGCGCAATCGCAACTCTTGGCATACCCATGGCCAGGCAATGTGCGCGAGTTAGAAAACGTGGTGCAACGCGCTGTGGTGTTGTGTGCCGACCAGCACATTGAAGCGCATCACCTGATGTTTGACGATTCTGCAGACATGCAATTGCATTTAACTGAAGAGGCTACGGCTTCAAGCACTCATCACCAAAGCACTGGCCCAAGCCCAATGCCATTTGCCAATGCGCAAGCAAGCATTAGCAACAGCAACGCCTACACACCCACCCCCGTGTCGCGTTTTGGCATGTCCACCGAGGTCTTGCGTTTTCCCGACACCAGCAACTCAGAAGACAACGCGGCCATTGCCTCCAATTTGCAAGAAGCCGTTAAATCGAGTGAGCACCAAATGATTTTGGCTGCCATTCAAACCACCGACAGCCGCATGGAAGCGGCCGCCAAGCTGGGCATCAGCCCACGCACTTTGCGCTACAAATTGGCCAAGCTCAAGACCGACAACGGTAACTTGGCTTGGGCCGCTTAAGGGGAATGAAGCATGATTGAAAAAATTAACTCTCAAGGCAACATTCAAGCGATGTTGCAAACCTTGCGCTCTTACCAAACCCAAGCCGCAGGCGGCATGGACGAAGACGGTAATAAAGTTGGCGGTCTGAATGGCCTGAACGGTTCACAGTCGACACAGGGCCCTTCGGGATTTGGCGATTTGGTTCGCCAAACAGTCGACAAAGTGAACGCCAATCAAATGGATGCCAACAAAATAGCCTCTGCCTACGAGCGCGGCGAAGGCGTGCCCCTCACCGACGTGGTGTTGAGCATGCAGAAATCTTCTTTGAGCTTTGAAGCCACCTTGCAGGTGCGCAACAAAGTGCTCAAAGCCTACGAAGACATTTTGAACATGCCGGTTTAACCGTTAAAGATCTAACTGAGAGACTCCGATCATGGCCACCACCACAGCTCCTTTTACACCCGCGTTAGCCACACCGGGTTCAAACAGCACCGCACTTGCCACCACGGGCGGCAACGCCAACGCAGGCGGTGCCTTGGCAACCTTTACCCCCGGCTTGGCCCCCAATGCCAGCGGCAACCCCGGCAGTTACAACGGCAACAACGACGGCAGCTTTGGCGCCGCCGGTGGCCCCTTGGCCCCCTTGCAACAAATGCTGCGCCAGCCCGGCGTGAAAAAAGCCATGCCCTTCATCTTGATGGGCTTGGCTGTTTTGTTGTTTGGTATTTTGTATGTCTTGATCAACATGCCCAGCTACCGCCCCCTCATGGTCAACATGAGCGAGGCCGATCAGCAAACCGCCATGGAAGCCTTGAAGGCCAGCGAATTCAAGCCCGTGCTCGACCCTTCTTCCGGTCAAATCACGGTGCCTTCCAACAGGTACCACGAGGCACGTATTTTCTTGGCCTCCAAGGGCTTGCCCAAAACAGGCAACACCGGCATTGACTCTCTCAAAGACCAGTCGGCCATGACCACCAGCCAGTTTATGGAGCAGGTGCGCTACACCGCCGCCATGGAGCAAGAGTTGGCACGCACCATCATGCAAATTGACTCCATTCAACAAGCCCGCGTGCACTTGGCCATGCCCAAGCAATCGGTGTTTGTGCGTGACCGCACGCCGCCCAAAGCGTCTGTCATCATTACCCCTTATGCAGGCCGTTCTGTGTCGCCCAACCAGGTGCAAGCCTTGGTTCACTTGGTGGCGTCCAGTGTGCCCCTCATGTCGCCCGAAAACGTGGCCGTGGTGGACAACCAAGGCAAGCTGATTACCGATTCAAGCAATGCTGCAGCGCTGGGTTTAACGTCTGCGCAAAGCCAGCACAAACAGAAAACCGAGGAGTTGTATCGCCAGCGTGTGATGCAAATTTTGTCACCCATCGTGGGCGACAACAATGTGCGCTCACAAGTCAACATGTCGCTTGACTTCACGCAAACCGAAGTGACCACCGAAGATTTTGACACTCGCGAAAAAGGTCCTAAGACACGTTCTGAAGCCATCAGCGAAGACAAAAACGGCGCTTTGGAAGCCCAAGGTATTCCAGGCACTTTGTCCAACACGCCTCCCCCTGCACCTTCTGTGACCACCAACTCTGCTGCGTCCTCTCCTGCCGGCGCAGGTGGCGGCGCCATGAGCAGCACCGCCAGAAGCACTCGCAACTATGAAATTGACCGTTCGGTGCGCCATGTGAAAAATGCCACTGGCACCATGGAACGCTTGAGCGTGGCCGTGCTCATCAATGAGCGCGCCCCTACACCTGGCGTGAAAAACGACAAAGGCGAGATGAGCGAAGCCAAGCCTAATCCCTACACCGAAGATGAACTGAACCGCATGCAAGACTTGGTGCGCGGCGTGGTGGGCTACGACGAAAAGCGCGGCGACGTGGTGACTGTGGTGCAAGCCAAGTTTGAACCCGAAACCGTGTACGACCTGAGCATTCCTTGGTACAAAGACGAATCTTTGCAAACCTACATCAAGAGCGGTTTGCTGGGCGTGATGTTCTTGGCCTTCCTCATGATGGTGATCCGGCCTGCCGTGTTGCGCATGTTGGGCTTGCTCAAAACGCCAGCCGAGTTGGAAGCCGAAGCGCTTGCCGCTGCCGCCGCTGCCGAAAAGGTTGCCATGGCCGATGGCGAGTTGTCACCGGAAGACATGAACGCCATCCAATTGGGCGAAGGCGAAACCTTGGAAGAAATCAAGGCCAAGCTCAAACCGAAGAAGTCAAGCATTTCCATGGAGATGCTGGACACCGCCAACAGCTACGACGACAAGGTGGCGCTGGTTCGAATGATTGTGGCCGAGGACACCTCACGGGTGGCCAGTGTGCTCAAGAAGATGATCAAACAAGCTTAAGGAACGATCATGGCCGAAAAAATTGTACAACTGTCGCCAGCCGACGCGGAAGCTGCAGAAAAACTGCAAAACGAGCTGTCAGAACTCACAGGTGCCCAGCGTGCCGCCGTGTTAATGCTGCTGCTCGGTGAGCAACAAGCTTCTGAAATTGTGAAGTTCATGAACCCGCAAGAAGTGCAAACTTTGGGCGGCGCCATGGTGGATGTGTCCGATGTGTCGCAAGAAGCCGTGAATGCCATTCTGGACGACTTTGTCAGCACCATCAAGAAGCAATCAAGCTTGGGCTTGGGCAACACCGACTATGTGGAAAAAGTCTTCAAGCGTGCTTTGGGCGACGACAAAGCCGCCTCTGTGTTGGGCCGCATCATGCCAGGCCAAAGCAGCAAGGGCTTGGAGATTTTGCAGTGGATGGACGCTCGTGCCATTGCCGACATGATCAAGACCGAACACCCTCAGGTGACGGCCATTATTTTGTCGGTGCTCGATCACCAAGTGGCTGCCGACGTGTTGAACTTTTTGCCCGACGAAACACGCCCCGAAATTATTCAGCGTGTGGCCAGTTTGGAAACTGTGCAGCCCTCCGCCATGCAAGAGCTTGAGTCCATCATGAAGTTGCAGTTCTCGTCCAACACCAGCTCCAAGTCTTCCAGCTTTGGCGGTATCAAGGCGGCCGCTCAAATTATGAACTCCACCAAAACAGCTTTGGAAAACTCCATCATGAAAGGCCTCGAATCGATTGATGCCGAGTTGATGATGCGCATTCAAGACAACATGTTTACCTTTGAAAACCTCAATGCGGTGGACAACAAAGGCATTCAGGTGCTCATGCGCAATGTGGACAACAACCAATTGATGATTGCCATGAAGGGCGCCAGCGAAGAGGTCAAAGCCCGCTTCTTTGACAACATGTCTGAACGTGCTCGCGGCATGTTCAAAGACGAGATGGACGCCAAAGGCCTCATGCGCTTGTCGGATGTGGAAGAAGCCCAAAAACAAATCATGCGTTCTGCACGCAAGCTGTCTGACTCGGGTGAGTTGGTCTTAGGCGGAGGCGACTTTGTATAACCCCACGCTTCCAGGCAAAGCGGCCAGCAAAGGCGTGCCTCGCGGTGCATCCGTGTGGCAACCACTGGCCCCTCTCAGACCCATCGAGTTGCAAAACGCTGGGTTTGTGCAGCAAAATTATTCTCGAACATCGCCCGCCAGTTTTTCTTTGTGGACAGTGGAAGAGCAAATAGCCGCTGGCAAATTGGCAGACTCTGAAGATGGTTTGAATTCAGACATTGACGATGTGACAGCCAAAGGCGAAGACGGCAGTCCTGGGCAAGATCTCGATGCAGATGCATTGTCTGGATTGGATGCAGAGGCCCTAGAGCGCATCAAAGAAGAAGCCTACCAACGCGGTGTGCTCGATGGTGAGCATCGTGCGCAGGCAGATGCCTTGGCGCAAGTGGAAAAAGACGAATCAGAATCTTTGTTGGCCATGGCCGACAAAGCCAACCAACTGCTGGTCAACATTGAGCAGAGTGTGTTGACCCTCAAAGAATCACCCAAGCTGTGGCACGAGCCCTTGAAGCGTTTGGCTTTGCATTTGGCAGAGCAGCTCACCTTGGCCGAACTCAGCATTTCTTCCAACAGCATTCAAACCATCATTGCCCGCTGCATTGAAACTTTGGATGTGCAGGAGAGCTCTAGCGTGGTGGTCGAACTCAACCCCACCGACATGACGCTTTTGCAAAATCACAAAGCCGTGCCCGGCGAGCAAGCACCGCAATGGCGCTTGGTAGCCGATGCGCACTTGCTGCCCGGCAGCGTGCGCGTGCGCGCCGACGATGCCGTGGTGAGCGATTTGATTGAGCACCGACTTGAAACCTTGGCGCAAGCTTTGCTGTCAAACACCCAGCCTTGGCAAGCCCAAACGGCCTTCCAGCCCGAGCGCTTGGCTGCTCGCCGCGGCAAGGCCGAAGCGGTGGAAGACGCTTTCGAAAAACCTGTGCAAGCTTCGCCATTGGATTTGTCATCGCTTGATTTGCCAGACCTAGAGTTGCCCGACCCCAAGGTCATTGACGCAGACAGCAGTTCGGGAGCTTCGCATGACTAACTTTGCGGCCGAAGTGGCCCGCAGCATGTCTTTGGCAAGGGCCTCTAGCCCCGAGCGCTGCGGCACCTTGGTGCGCTTGGTCGGATTGCGCATGGAAGCGCGCGGCATCATGGCGCCCGTGGGTTCTAGCTGTGAAGTGATCAGTCAGGATGGCCACAAAATAGAAGCCGAGGTGGTGGGCTTTAACGACAAAACTTTGTACCTCATGCCGCTCACAGAGCCCGTAGGCATTGGCCCGGGCGCTTCGGTGCGCATGGCCTACGACTTGGGCACTGCCAGCGTGGGCCCCGAACTTTTAGGGCGTGTCATAGACGGCCGCGGCGAGCCATTGGATGGCAAGCCCAAGCCTGCTTGCAAAACACGATTGGGTTTGTTGGGCTTGCCCATCAACCCCATGGAGCGCGGGCCCATCGACAGCGTGCTCGATGTGGGCGTCAAAGCCATCAACGGCTTGCTCACCTTGGGCCGCGGCCAACGCGTCGGCTTGGTGGCTGGTTCGGGCGTGGGCAAGAGCGTGCTCTTGGGCATGATGACGCGCTTTACCAAAGCCGATGTGGTGGTGATTGGTTTGATCGGCGAACGCGGTCGCGAGGTGCAGGCCTTCATTCAAGAATCATTGGGCGAAGAAGGCTTGGCCAAATCGGTGGTGGTGGCAGCACCGGCCAACGTGTCGCCTGTGCTGCGCTTGAAAGCTGCGCACATGACGCACGTCATTGCCGAATATTTCAGAGACCAAGGGCTCAACGTGTTGATGCTGGTCGACAGCCTGACACGAGTGGCGCATGCGCAGCGCGAAATCGGTTTGGCCATTGGCGAGCCGCCGACCGCCAAGGGCTATCCGCCCTCAGTGTTTGCTTTGCTGCCCAACCTCATTGAGCGCGCCGGTGTAGGCCGCCATGGCCATGGCTCGATTACGGCCATTTACACCGTGCTGGCCGAAGGCGACGACGCCAACGATCCCATTGTGGACATTGCGCGCGCCTCCTTGGATGGCCAAGTGATGTTGTCGCGCAAACTGGCCGACGCTGCACACTACCCTGCCATTGATTTGAATGGTTCTATTTCCAGGGTGATGCAAAGTTTGTTGTCGCCCGACGATTTAAAACTGGCCAACAAGTTCCGGCGCTTGTGGTCTCTGTACCAACAAAACATGGACCTGATTCAAGTGGGCGCCTACGAGATGGGCAGCAACCCCACGCTGGACGAAGCCATTCGCTTGCGTGAATCGATGGAGCAGTATTTGCGCCAAGACATGCACGAGGGCAAAGACGAAGCCGGCACCCGCGATGACATTCGCAACATGATGGCGGTGGAAGCATGAACGATACCGTGGTCGCCCGCCCCTGCTGGACCATCTTGGCTCAAAAAGCCGAGGATAAAATTGCGCTCATTCAAAACGAAATGGCGCAATTTAGAACGCGCCTGGATGCCTTGAAAAGCAGCGAAGCCCGTGTCCAAAAAATGTACAACGAATACGCCAACAGCATCAACGCTTCGGACACGCCCAGTTTGGGCATGCGTGAGGCCATGAATCAGCGCCAGTTTATGTCGCAACTGCTCACCTTGTTGCAACGTGTGCGTGCCGACATTGACTACACCGACAATGCCATGATGGATGTGAAAGAGCGTCTGATTGCTGCCGAACGCGAGCGCATCAAAATGCAAACCTTGGCCGATCAAAATGCACAAGCTGTGAGAAAAGCCGAGAACACCAAAGACCAACGCCGCATGGACACATTGGGCGTGATGCAATTCAATTTAAAGTCACAAGCATGAACCTCACGGGCGGCTTGGCTTGGCATGCTTTGGCTTGGCGCTCTACCAAACTTTGGGCCCCCACACACCAAGCGCTAGAGGCTTGGCTGTTGGCGCATGCCCAAGCGTTTAAGCCCAAGGGCATAGAAGGCCAGCCCAGCTTGCTGCTCATTGGCGCTAGCGCGGGCTGGATGATGTCCCATACTTGGCTGCAGCAGTTTGCGCGAGTTGACACGTTTGACATCGATCCATTGGCGGCAACTTTGTTCAGGTGGCGTCATGGCGCGGCACTCAAAGCCAAGGGTGTGGCGCTGCATTGCCATACCCAAGATGCCCTGAACAATTTGCAGCACTTGCTAGACAGCCATCCCAAGTCTTGTGTGTTTTTTGACAACGTGTTGGGCCAAGTCCGATTTCAAAAGCCGGGTCACGAATGGCCGCAAGTCGAAAAAGAATTGCAGCGCATCGTGGCCTTGCTCAAAGGCCGTGAGTGGGGCAGTGTGCACGACCGAATGTCTGGGCCTGTGACGCACAAAATTCAGATGAGCGAGCCTTTGCCACGGAGAGATCCAGCAGGCTCTGTACAGCAATGGCTGACGCAACTGAGTGCGCAAAGCCCTTGGCTAGACCACCTCACCCAAGACGTGTTGCCAGGGGATGAAGCCAGTCGCAGAAGTGGCCGTGTGGTGAAGGCCGACTTTGCTTGGAATTTTTCGGCGCAATACAGGCACTGGTTGGAGGCCGGCTGGGTTCGGCCTTGAGGCCATTTGCTTGATTTATTTGCAAACGTGCTGGTACAAGTTCACCAAGGGCGTGTCAGGGGGAATGGTTTGCCATTCGCGCATGACTCCCTGCGAATCAATGATTTCGCCGGTCAGCATGGGGCCGCTGTGCATGGAAAACTGCAGAATGTGCACCATCTGTTTTCGGCAGTCTATTTCCATGTTGGTTCGTGTGGAAGAATAGTAGGCACCGCGCTGCGATTTTTGGGTCGTTTTGTAATCGAGCAAACTCCAAAAAGTGCGCACATAACCCGCTTTTTTTGTAGAGGCATCGTCGACGTAAATCGTGCCCGAGTCGAAGGTAACCACTTTTTGCCACTCTGCATGGGCAGCGTGCGGCATGCACAGCATGAACAAACTGGCCAAAACCCCCGCAAGGCTTTGACGGGCTAGAGGAAGAGCGCGAAACTTTGCACACCATGGGGTTAGCCGAAGGCCAAAACCGTGAGTAAAGCTTGATAATTTTGGAGCAATTTGATGAGCATTCATGCGCCCTACTATAAAGTAGCGCACTGAACTTGAAAAGGGCTACACCATGACAAATTGCAAAACATCCCAACGGACACACCCGTCGCATGGCGCATTCCCTTCGTTTCGACAGACCTCGGCACTGTGCTCATTTGGGTTGGCTGTCATTTTGACTTCCGTCTTAACCGCCTGCGGCGGCGGCGGCAGTAGCAGCACCAGCGCAGGCGCAGGCACAACCCCCGCCGCACCTACCACCATAACCCCCGGCGCATACATCGGCACTGTGAGCGGCAAAGATTGGGTCAGCCTGATCTTGCCCACTTCGCCGGCCAGCAGCGGCAACGCACAGTTTTACGCCCTGCACTACAACGTCACCGACCCCGATATTTACAGTGGCACGGGCCAAGTAGTGGGCAAAACTTCTGGCACCCTAAGCAACTTGACGGCCTACCCCTTCATTGCCACCACGGTGCGCATGGGCACCGGCAGCTTAAGCAGCGCCAGCAGTGGCGTGGTGCATGCAGATCTCAATTTTGCAGCCACCTCCACCGATCCCGCCAAAACCATTGGCCTTGATCACAGCGCTCCCAGCGGCTATACCGCCAGCACCCCCGCCACTTTGAGTGCCGTTCAGGGCAATTGGCAAGGTCGCTGGACCTATGGCCTGGGCTCTGCAGACAACTTCTCCATCAGCGTTTCTGCCCAGGGCATGGTGAGCAGTT
>Ga0209188_1002720_pt1 | contig 12778 bp, 14 predicted proteins | sample C_130625_EF_Meta_FD_187307 | JGI IMG/M metagenome (GOLD analysis project Ga0209188, IMG submission 187307) | Freshwater microbial communities from Lake Croche, Canada to study carbon cycling - C_130625_EF_MetaG (SPAdes) (version 2) | ecosystem: Environmental > Aquatic > Freshwater > Lake...
CGAATTGACCTATAAGATAGTGAAGCGTAGATTCTTGTAAAACAATGACTTGTTTTGCACCCATTGCCTTTAATGCAGGCAAGAACCTTGCAAACATAATAATGTCACCAAATCCTTGTTCCATCTGGACAGTAATTGTTTTACCAAGTAAAGACTCACCTCGCCAAACAGGTACGTTTAACGTAGGAGCATAAGGCTTATCTTGTTTTGAGGCTACCTCAGGATGCCAACGGTATTCAAATAGCTTAAATCCCTGCTCGTATCGACCAGCATGGAGATGTTCATAAGCTAACTTATATTGTGCGTCTACATTAGAAATAATAAGGCTTCCTCGTCATCTAGTTCCGCTAGACGATTAGCCTCTAATACTCGTAAGTGTGCTTGTAATCGTGCAAACTCTTGTCTATTAGCCACCGTCTGTTGGATATTATCCAATTGTCTTTCAAGGTAGCTTATAGACCGTTCTAATTCTTGTGTATCGACTGACGGTATATCAGCTTTAACCTCTTGTTTTAATTGTACTTTAGATTTCTTAGATTGTATAGGTTTTGGATCAACCAGATTGCGAATTGCTAGCTTGCGGTTAGCGTTAGCATCTTTAGCTGATTGTTCAAGTTTACGTTGTCTCTGTGCTATCTTTTGCTGAAGTCTTTGTATTCTTTTGAGTTCTTCTTGTGTGTACCAAGCATCATCTCCACCAAATTTTATATTAGTAGGCGGAGGAGGCAATACATTTATCTGAAAAGCGTTATTTTGAAACGCATTAACTTGAAATGCTGTTGCAAACATTACAGAACTACCCAGCGAGACCCACTTGCTATAGTGACTGTTTGACCACTTGCTACGGTGACAGGCCCGACTGACATACCTGCGTCACCACTTGCTATCGTATAGCTTGCAGATACAGTTTTGCTATTGACTACGATGCCATTACTTGCACGTTGTATTGGTGCAGTCTGCGTTGTGCCATCAAATGTAAAGTTAGCATTTTGGTTAGGTGTTGTTGTGCCTTGACCGTAAGGAATGTAATTAGTCGTATAAGTAAAGGCGTTAGCTTTACCGTTAAATGTAGTCCAGTCAGTAGAAGATAAAGCACCACGATTAGTCGCTGAAGCAGTTGGTACTTGTAAAGTAATAACAGGAGTTGTTGTGCCATTTGCTACTGTAGAACTAAGATCAGTACCTGTTGTTCCCAATGTTAACGCAGCAACACTTGTTACTGTGCCGTTTGTATTTGACTTATTGTTAAACGTAGTCCAGTCGGTACTTGTTAAGTAACCATTAACTGAACCTGTAGCAGCAGGCATAGATATAGCAGGAGTTGCACCACCACTAGAAACTACAGGACTTGTACCTGTAACGTTTGTGACTGTGCCTACGTTAATTGAGCCACCAAGACTTGTGCTTGTGCCGTTAATCGTAATGGCAGAATTGGCTAATTGTGCATTGGTAATTGTTCCTGATAAGTCTGTAGTAGGAATCGTGGCATTTGCAGTTAATGCACTTGTACCACTTCCTTTAACGTAACCTGTTAATGTAGTTGCACCTGTACCGCCTCGATTGACGGTTACTGTTGCACCGTTCCATGTGGCAGAAGTGATTGAGCCAGGATAATCTAATGTATTGGTTGACCAAGAAACATTTGCAGGTGTTGAATCGTGCCTATCCCAAGTGCCTGCTGCCGTAGAATTATTTAACAATACGACAGTTACATAACCACCTGAGTTAATAGTCGCAATAGTTGTACTTGAATTGTTTTGTACTGTAATTGCACCACTTGATTGATTGTTATTAAATGTAAATGTTGCACCATTGGGCAAAGTTGTAGCATTTGGTAGTTTAATAATTTGACCACCACTACCTGTAATTTGATAATTTTGTGCAGTAGATGCAGTTAATACAATTGTTGTACCACTTGCAGCTTGAGTTACATAACCTTCAAATAAACCGTTAGTTGTAATGTTTCCATTAGCATCACGCAATACTACAGAATTAGCACCACTTGAAGTAGTTACACCTGTACCACCTCGATTAACGGCTATTGTGTCACCTTCCCAAGTTCCTGTATAAGCTATCGCACTTAATACGCCTGTACTTGGCACAAAACTAAAATTTGCAGATGAAACCGTTTGTGCTAAATTGCCTGCTATTGCAGAAACAATCGTTGGATACCATTCTGCACTAGATGTTGTATTGTTTGTGATTGATGTTTTTGTTGCAGTTGCTGCATTACCACCAATATTTAAATTTGCAACTGGTGTCGTAGAAGTTACTGCAAATGGCGCTGTACCTGTTGGCACAAAACTTTGTAATTGGCCTTGTGCTTGAAATATGCCTAAAGCGTAAAGTTCTGAAAAAGCACCTGTTCCTGCTGTATCCTCTCCAATGTTTGTGTTATCAATATTGCCACCAGTAATTGATACGGCATTATTATTTTGCGTTGACATTGTGCCAAAGCCACTAATGTCGGCATTTGTTAATACTACAGTACCTGTATAGCCATTAACTGACGTTACTGCATCGGTATTGTCTACTTTTTGCCAAGCAGTACCGTTATATACCGCCCAATCGCCCACTTTCCAATCAGTAATACCGTTAAGGTTTGTGCTACCAGCAACATTGACAATATAATAGTAACCTTTAGTACCCACGCTAGAAGTAAGAGTGGGAGTGTTAGTGCTTGCATTCCACGTTCCTTGATAACTTAATGCACCGAGTACGGCAGCAGGTAACTGACTAATAGGCACAGTTCCACTACCATCTAGCGTAGCTACACCATTGGCTACACCTGCATCAAGTGTCGCAGAAGTTCCAAAGCCTGTTAAATCATGCGTATCATTCCAATTAGACGGCTGAACAATCGTAGGATCGCCTGCATCTGGTATTGCACTAACAAACTTATGTTTGACGGTTATAGCCATTACTGTACACCCAGAATCCGACCGTCTGCGCCTCTTATTACCTGTTTAGGTCTGTTTTGATTTTCACTCATTGTCTGCATAATTTGACCTAATGCCTGTGTCATTTGTTGATTACCTTGTTCAATAGCGTTAGCAATAGGCGCAAGAGGATGCTCCATTGCTTGAGCCATATCTTGCTCAGTCATATATGCTTGCAGTCCATCATCTACACCAGCAGATATTCTTGCAGTTTCTATTTTTGCACCATTATTGATGTGTGCTAACAATACTTGCGTATTACGTTCAGTCATCATCTTCATTTGGGCTACTTTTAAGTCTATCTCAGCTTGTGATCGATTACGCTGATCTTCTAACTGAAATTTAAGCTGATTTTCTTGTGCCTGGTATTCTTGTTTAGCTTTCTCTAGCTCCATTTGCATCTGAATCTTTTGCTGTTCGAACTGTGCAGCTTGTTGTGCTTGTTGTGCATTAGCTTGCATCTTAGCTTGCTCTAGTTGCATCTGGCCTTGCAGTTTTTGTTGCTCAATAGATGGTGGTTTAGGTTGACCTTCCATTTGTTTAGCTTGTTCTCTGAACTTGTCAGCAGTTTCGTCAATGATACCTTCCATACCTTTACCAGCTTTGAACGCAGTTACACCAAACTTCAACATTTCCATGAGTAATGGTGTTAATTCAGGTGCTTGCATAGCAGTTGGTAGTGCAGTTTGCATAAATGAGCTGACTGCACTTAAAAACTCTATTCTATCTTGCTTTTCTTGTTGTTCATCTTGATAAATCATTGAATCAGATGTCACTTCTATACGGAAGTTCTTAGCAGGTTCATCTTTGAGTAACGCTAAAGCTTGTGGTATGTACTGTTGGTCACTTTCAGACAGTTGCATAGCACCTGAAATCTTGATAATCGTATCTTCAGTAAAGTGATTACAGATAATCTGAGCTTTAATAGATAACAAACTAGTAGCAAAGTTAACAACGTCATGTTGCATTGTCTTTAATCTACCTGAAGCGTTGTTACTCTTGATAATCTGTGCGCCAAGTGTTTCATTAGGATCAGTTTGCCCACGTTGTATGTCAGCAATACCCATGATTTCATAGATTTGGTTCTTGACCTGATCCATTGCTTGATATGAAGACTGAAGTGCAGCAGCAATTGGTGTAATATCTACTAAATTAATCGCACCAGCCATGCCTTGTTTCTCAGCAAATGCACCCCAATTCTTAATTGGTAGCAATGTATTGTTTTCGCCTTCAGTAAACAGTCTTTGTAAGCTAGGCTCTGACGCATCATACACACCACGCACTTTAAGAGCTTGTATGAAGCCATCTATTCTGTCTGCAAGCGTATCTAACTGTCTAGCCTGGTCTTGATATAAAGCAAAATCAGGCACAGGTATCAATGAGTCTGTTGTGATTGTTGCGTATAAAGGCTTAGGACATGGCCAAAAGTTTTCTAACTTTAATGGATCAGGCTTAGTATCAAGAATCTTACCCATTGATTTAGATAACCAAATGACTTCACCTGTTGTCTTGTCCCAAATCTCGTAGATACACGCTTCATGTGATCCTTCGCCCATCTTCTCATTAAATGTTTTAGTAGTGTCAGGTTTTGTATCCAGTGGAATACGACCACCTAAATCTTCACCAAAGCGTTCAACTAAGGCAGGTCTACCTAAATAAACTTTTCTCCAGACTGCTGTGACTTCTTCCCAAGTCCTTGCAATTGTATGACCAAAATCTCGCCATGCTACATAGTCACAAGGCGCACATTCGTACTCAATACGTTCTTGATCTTCACGATGTATACCACCTTCAGTCTCAGCATCGTCAATATCTTCTGTAATCTGAAAGCCATCATCAGGTTCATCTTCAGTCTTGCCACCTGTAATGTGTGGCTCATATCTTACCCATGACGTACCACGACCACCAAGTAATCTGTCTTGAACAGATGCTTTCATTGCTGAGTTGTAATCACCATAATGCTCAATCTCGTACTCTAAAGCACGTTCAAGCATCATTGATGCTACACGACCAACTGGATCATTATCTTTGAACCTACGGCTTACATCAGGTCTAGGAAGCCTAGCAAAGATAGCAGGTGTTATTGTTTGTACGTTTGACCAAAGAATATTAAACTTTGCATTGGGATTGTTACGACTGCGACTGTCATCACGATAACGCTTGATGATTCTGTCAGTACGACTTTCCCATTCTTTGTACGTTCTTTCGTACTGGGCTATGCAGTTGTACCAATCTTGGTATGTGTGTTCCATGTTTATATCCGTCTATTGATAATTTTAGGTGTTTCTTTCCATAACTGCTCAAGCGTTACTTCTGTTTTCCCGACATGAAGTCCCGTAATTCTGTCGTCTTTATGTGCAGGTAGTTCTTCGTCTTTCCATACAATCGCAAGATAACGCATTGCGTCTGCTGAATGGCTTGTCCAATCGTGTTTTGGGCGATCTCTAAATACTTTTTTATCATCATCCCATTCTCTCTGATATTGACGTAAACATTCGATTCCTTCTGTACATCTATTATGAAACCAAGTCCGAGTTAATGCAAGTCGTGTCGCTTGTATTCCGTCTTGTAATGACAGATTTGGTACGATTTTTAACTGTTTTATGTCAATTTTTGTAGATATTTGCTCAATTATGCTCTTACCACCACTTGCTAGTGTTTTTGCTCTAGCATCGTGAGGTAGCCAATGTATGCCATATTTGTACCCAAATTCTTCTTCTTTTTGCTTGAGTAAGCCTGTATAGAACGGTATCGCCTGGCCATTAGAGCTATGATGATCTAAGACTCGTATCTCACCATGCACGACTTGATACCACCAAATGCTGGTACTATCGTTGAAACCTAAGTCCCAAGCTGTATGACATGGAAACATAGAATCATATTCAATGTCTGTAATTCTGTCTAAGTCTGTGATTCTACGCATCTCCTGTCCATAATATGCGCCCAAGATAGCAGCCTCGAATGAGCATAAAAACTCTTGTTCGTATTGATTAGCTGACATTGTTGATTGTGCGTCTAATAGTTCGCTTTGTGGGATTAAACCAGATTGATCAGCTCGCAGCGTCTTGACGTACCAATTTTCATGTTTCTGTGCTGCGTTGTATATATCGTAAAAACTGTTATGGCCTTTAGGTGTGCCTATAAACGTAGCCCAGCCTTCACGATCTGTAAGTAACGGTCTAACAATTTCACCCCACATTCTAGGTTTCATATCAGCGTATTCATCCAAAACTACACCATCAAGATACAAGCCTCGCAATGCGTCTGGATTGTCAGCACCAAATAGTCGTATCTTTGCACCATTGACTAATTCTACCCATAACTCTGACTGATTAGCTTTAACAATGGCAGGTTCAGCAAACTTTAAAAGATAGTCCCATGCAATATTCTTAGCCTGTGCGTAATATGGTGCTATATAAGCGTACCTAGCATCTTGTTTGTTTTCTACGATAGATCTACGAATAATGTCGCAAATCGTAGCCACTGTCTTACCTGCACGTCTGTGGGCTACTAATACAGCCCATCGTTCTTTACGCTTGTGAAATTCTTTAAAAGCATCTCTAGGTGAGTAAGGATACTCGTAGATGTGTTCTACTACTTTCACTCTTTAAACTTGTGTATGTGTTCGTGACGTACTGGTGCAGTTTCATCGCCTGAATGTTCTATTCTTGCTAGTTTAGGAATGTGATATTCCATTACCGTTTGTAGCATACCAAAGGCTTTTTCAGGATTAGGTAAAACGATATATTTATCTTCATCGTTTTTAACACCACTAGCGACCTGTTCTAGCCATTCTTGCATTTTGTGAGCATTGCCATCAACAAATCGTGCAATCGCTTCACGAGCCATTGTGGTTGATTTATTGGGTACTCCAGGCTTGCGACCAACATTTAAATTGGGGTGTTCGCTATTTTTCGCTAGTTTTTTTTCCATATATTCTCAAGTGGTTGATTTATATAGTGTTAATTCTACTCTATTTTCTTGATTTGTTGCTCAATTATCTCTTTACGACTTGGTTGACCATTCTTTTCTAGTATTTTGACTTCTTTAGGATCAAAGACTACAAAGTTAGATGTTCCTTTACCTGTATCACGACTTGTAGCATCTAAATAACGCATACCTTTTACACCTAATTCATTAAGCATTTTTTCACCAATTCCAACTTCACCAGTAGGATGTATGATTTCCATAGTGTTTAAAAATTGAACAGGTGTTATATCTTTGCCAAATAGCAAATTCATATCGCCGCCCAATTCCATTTTCATATCAGGTGTAATTTGTTTTTTAATATTGTTTAATGCTTTTTTAACTATTGCACTTTGTTGCCCTAGTGGTTTGTCATAATCCATCATGGTAGGTATGTATTCATCAGGTATATCTACTTTGTATAAATTGCCAGCTAAACCTTCAACAGTTTCCCATTTTTCTTTTGGAATTTTGGCATTTACTCTAATCTCAGGAATAACAACATCTTTTATCATATTGTTATATTGATCAATTGTTAATTGACCTTTATTTTTCATTCTTTCTAATGCTTTAGCTGAACCTTCGCCATCATTAGCATATTTAATCATTGCTTCATTAACAGGCATTTCTGTGTCGCCAATTTTAATTCTATCAATCCATTTACCTAAAGCACTTTGATAACCTTCGGCAACTTTAGGATTTTCAGCAAAATACATACCATGACCATAAGCCTGTGCGCCTTCCCCAGTTCCTACTTTGCTTATATCAAATCCGCCTTTAATTTCATGTGGCGTACCATGATAAGCAATCATATTGCCAATAGGCATATTTTTAGTCGCTGTAGCACCTGCTCTTAACAAAAATGGCATAGCTGGGCTTATTAATCCACCAACCATTTCGTGTTGTTGACTGCCTTGATAATCAGGATTTATTCTAGGTACTTTAGCAAGGATTTCTTCAGATGTTGGCGCAGTTCTATTACCAAATGTGTTTTGCATTGTCTCAGGTATAAACTGTCTAGCAAGTTGACTTGTATCACCAGGTAATGCAGGTAATTGAACTAATGCACCACGACCTAATGATTCAACAACGCTTGGAATTACTTTTGCTGTGTTTTGTATGCCCTGACCGACCTCATTCCATGATTGTTTTTTAGACAATCCACGCAATAAATCAGCAACTGTTTGACCTAAAGAAGCTTCATTCGGATCATATTCAGGATAAGCCACAATTACTTGACCTCTTTATCCAAGTCTTTAAGTTTGTTAGCAATAGCAGCTCTACGTTCTAAACGTAGTCTTTGGTTCTTTTCTAATGTAGATTCTTTATGTGGGCGCAATAAAGCATCTTCTTTCTTATATTTTCTGTCCATGTGCTTCATTCTTTTTCCTCAACGTACTTGTTATAAGCTTCTTCTAATTGAGATTTTCTTGCACCTTTGGCTGCTTCACGTTGTGTATTTAAAGCAATTGCTAATGCTTGCTTTTTAGGCTTGCCAGCAGCTTCTTCTGTCTTAATGTTCTCACCAACGGCTTTAGAACTAGCTGATTTTACTAATGGCATGATTAACCTTTAAATTTGAGTAGGTAAATTGTAGTATCTATTTCTTGGGCAATGTTGTCAATTAACTGCACAATTTCAGATTCTGTAGGCAAATCGCTTCTTGCATCTTTAACAAAGCGTTGCAATGATTCTAAATAACTTAGTGGTGTGCCTTTAGGCAAATGATAACTGTCAGGAAAGTTTTTAATTTGACCATAACAACCAAAATAAGCTTCAGCCAACTGATCTGTAAGTTCAATGATGTTTTCGTAAAACTTACCTAATGTTTTGTGCTGGGCATAGGAAGTTGTAGACCAATGCATCAAGTGGGCATTAGTGCCTGAATGAAGCAAAGTGGCTAAAAAAAGTGCCATCGATTTTTCCATGAAAAACTCCTATTTAACGCTTAGTATAAAACAAATTATTTAATCCCAAAAATTATTTTTTTCAATTGTTTGAAAAGATGAACAACGCATTTTTACACTAGGATGCCAAAAAGTTTCACCAGCAAAACATTTTTGAGCATTTGGCCATTGTGGGAAATTTTTACAATCGAGGCATTGCACTCTGTCATCAATCGCATCTTCGATTTTTACACATCCTATTGCTAAAAGTTCATCCAACATTGATTTCTCCTTAAAAGTATTAAGCAACGCATGTAACGCATGTAACGCATCTTTTTCTAAAAGTTTTCTGTAACGCTGTAACTCATGTAACGCATGTTTTTCTATTGTTATCCCAATACATATATATATATATATTTACTTCTATTTTATATATAAGTGTTACAAGAGTTACAAGAGATACAACATTGATTTTAAAAGATTTTTTTTGTAACGCATCTTTAATTTGTAACGCATAAGTTGCGTTACAAATTTCTTTGAGCAAACTTTTAATCTTTTGTAAACATTCTTGTAACACGACTTTGTATCGCATCACCCACCTTAACTTGCTGCCTAATTGACTTGTTTTTGTACCCCAATTTAGTCATAATTCTGCCAATTTGGTTCTGTGCTTTCTTGTCAAATTCCTTAAATGGGTTAATTGAAGTCCAAATTTCTTGTCCTTTAAACTTAGAAAAGTGTGCATTTTGAACCAAATATTCCACTACAGATTCGTGTAAAGGGTCTTCACTAAAGAAAGTTTCACGCACAGGATCAGCTAATTTTTGAGCTTCTTCCCACAAAACTCCATCACGTTTATAGATGTAAATCGCCTCTGCCCAGATTTGTAAACAATCTTTTTTGATTAAATTTGCTTGAGGTATTTTTACAACAATAGGCAACCATCTACGATTTCCTGTGTGATCACTTAAGAATTCATAGTTATTGGTTGACCCCCAAAGTGTCAGCCTACGCTTAAATGTCTTGGTAAACTCCATGTATTTTGGAGTCCATTCTTCTGTTGTTCTAGACATCCAGGCTTTAATATCTTCTGCTTCTTTAGTCTGTAAACCTGATAATTCAGCCAACTCACCAATAAGCTTACCCCTCAAATGCCTTGATAAATCTGCATCCCTAGTCTGTAAACTAATCTCCACAAAGTTATCATCAAATGGTGACAATGCTTGTATAGCCATCGTCTTGCCTACCCCTTGCTCACCCACAAGCACTATAGCAGCGTCAGCTTTAACTCCTGGCATCATTAGCCTGCCACCCATCGCTGAAGTAATGTACATAGATGCAGCAGTCGAGTAAGCATTTTCTTCAGCACCAAAGTAGGTATGAAGCAAGTTCTTACAGCGTTCTATGCCATCCCATTGCAAGGACTCACCCCATTCAATTGCTGAATCATAAGGATGGTTCATACATAACATATGCACGTTATCCCTAATCATCTCTTTAGGCATAGCCTTAAAGCCCATTTTCTCAGCAATATACTGGATTCTTGTGTAATCCTCATCCTCGACTGGCCTTGTCGTTTCATCAATCGTAATCATGGATGCAGCCCTAAAGTTGTCATAACGCAGATCGTACTGACTCAGTAACTTGAGCAGGTTGCCTTGTGTCTTATCAATCTTGCCATTTTTATCAATAACAAAATCAGGCAAGAGTTCAGTATCACTATTAACCACTAGGCCAATCTCTTGCTTAAACTCCTGCAAGCCAAAAGCTGCATAAGCACTATTGACCAAGTTAGGAATATCATTAAACCTATCTGTCCAGCGTTGATCCTTTACAGTAATGACATTCATCATGCCTTCTAAGATTTCAATTGCTGAACCTCTTTTAACTCCAGTAGCGACATAATGACAAGCCAGATCACGCAAGGAGTCGTGCCATTGCTCACCATTTAAAATATTGCTCACCAAATGCGCTAAATCTAGTTTAGAACGAATGACCTCACCAGCTTCATTCTTGATGATAGTTTTAGATGCTTTATAAGTCGGTTGCCAATCATTGACCTTAAAGTCAATGTATTCCCCATGCACCCGAATCACTTGGTACGGTGCGTCAGTTCTGCCAATAAAGTAAGACTGCGACAGCGTAAAACTCTCAGGAGCTAAAATACCCCCAAGTGCTGTATTGAGCATAGCTAGGTGCAGCTCTCGTTCTTCTGGTTCTTTGGCAGCACTAAATGGGCAGATCACACGCCACTTAGGAAAATCCTCTTTCCAACTTGGGCTAGTGTAAAGTAGGGCCTCAATGCCATGTTTTTCTAGTCTAGCTTGTGCTTCTTGAATAGATACAAGACCTGCATCATAATCGCCTTCAATGCCATAAACTTCAATGATATTGGCATTATTGCGTAAACTCTTGCCTTCTGATCTAATATCACCAAAAGATGCCATCTTGATAAGTGGCATATGTTCTTTGGTAGGATATATTTTGGGGGATTCTACCTTCTTACAAAATTCATCCCAAGTCCATTCATACTGTTGTAATTGAAAGGCATTGTAATCTTGGAAGATGGTAAAAATAGCTGATATTGTGTTAATATTCATAGACGTGAGAAGTAAAAGGGTTGTAAAAAAAAGCCATGATTGAGAGTCGTGGCTTTTTGCTTTAGATAATTAGTTTAGCATTACTTACTACGCTTGAGCGAACTTGCTGACAAAGATTCTTCAATAAACTTCTCTGGAATGTCAAAGCCATCTTTTTTGAGTTGTGCTAAAGACTTCAAAGTATACAAGCGTTGATTGCCTTCAAAGTGCGCTATGACCTCTGTCTCATTACGAATCTTAGACATCTTGCGCCCTTTAGATAATTCCCAACCAGCAATAAATGCGCCTGTACTTAGCAAGTCTTTAGCCGATTCCCTAACGGCATTAATCCATCCTTCTAAGACTTCTGCCGTATCTAGTAGCTCTGGAAGATCAAACATATTCGCTTGAGAATTAAAATCTAACTTTGCAGTCTTGATTGCTAGGCCCTTAATGCTCGGACATACAGTCTTGCCATTGCAATATTTACACGCTGTGTAAGTCGGTGTTGGTTGCACAAACGGATCAGTAGCCTGTTCAATGATAGCCAATAATTTTTCTTCAAAGTCTAAGATGTCTTGCACCGTATACTCAACAGGAATAGAATGATTAAACGGTTGCACAATATGAGCAAATAGTCTTAAATTTGGTCTGCCGAAATGAATCCAACTACCAAGTAAATACATCTTAAGTTGTATGGAATCGGGGGTTACTTTGCCTGCGCCAGTCTTAAGATCAATACAATGCAATTCAGTATCATTGATGATGATACAGTCAGCATGGCCACCACAGTCAGGATGAACCGTTTGTAGAGCTGGGGCTAAGTCAATCTCAATGTGTTTCTCACCATCAATGCCACTAATGTAAGCAACATAATCTTTAGCAATTTGCAAGCCTTCCTGGTCAGGAGCTGGGGGATTAATGGGATCACCATTAAATAACTGTTCTGCCACTAAATGTATGGCTGTACCTCTGAGAGCAGCAGGATTAGGCTTATTGGGCATACCCATTGACATCTTAAAGGATGCTGGACACTCAAAGATTCTTGGTAGTGCTGATGCTGATATATTTGCATGTATTGCCATTATTCTGATTCCTTCCATGTAATATTAATTTTGTCAGCGTCATCACCCATGATTTCTTGAGCATTGACAGGGTTTTGATATAACTTAGCCTGATTAAAGTTTGGCACGCCTAACAAATCAGGCCTCAAGTCATAGGGTTGAAGTCTGCCATCGGTTAACTGGGCAATTTCCTTCAGGTATTTGACAGGAATACCTGTGTTCTTCCAATGGTAGACAATGCTCTCAGAGACCGATAAGGCATAGGCAATGCCCTTAACTGTCTTAAACTCAACTAACAGTTTGTTAAAATTGTTGGGGGTTTCCATATTTACTCCTTTGTATTA
>Ga0209188_1002724_pt1 | contig 12770 bp, 14 predicted proteins | sample C_130625_EF_Meta_FD_187307 | JGI IMG/M metagenome (GOLD analysis project Ga0209188, IMG submission 187307) | Freshwater microbial communities from Lake Croche, Canada to study carbon cycling - C_130625_EF_MetaG (SPAdes) (version 2) | ecosystem: Environmental > Aquatic > Freshwater > Lake...
GCAAAACACGAGTCTCGGACAATTAAACCCGAGGCTGCCTGAAAGGGTTTGAAGGTTTAAGTCCTTCTCTGAGCACTACTTTAAAAAAACTAAACACAAAATTTATACACCTATAATTCAATGGTAGAAGGTTGGCTTCCAACCCCAGCTACGTGGGTTCGATTCCTACTGGGTGTGCCATTTTTAAGATCAGGGGACACGTGGGCAAGGTGACACGGTGACAAGGGGAGATGTCAACTGAGCGCGCTAATTTCTAAACAACAACAAACATTAACAACACAAACAAAACACAAAATCTTTAACGTACTTATAGTTCAGTGGTAGAACGTCGGCTTCCAAACCCGACTACGCGGGTTCGATTCCTGCTGAGTGCGCCAATTTAAAAAACATCAAAAATAATATTACAGGGGGTTAGCTCAATTGGTAGAGCGACGGTTTCCAAAACAGTAGGTTATGGGTTCGAGTCCCTTACTCCCTGCCAACTTACAACAAACAACACGACATAAACACACATTCACTTTAGAGTTAGCATATAGTAGCAGACAAAGATAATGCAAGCTTGAGCCCCTTATGGGGGTGACCTTAACACGTATTAAATCAAGAAAAACCCTCACCGTCTGCAAGGGACTCTAATTCACTTTAAAACTAAAATAATTATTAATGCTCCCGTGGCAGAGAGGTTATGCGGTGTATCGCAAGTGCACATTATGTCGGTTCGAGTCCGACCGGTAGCTCCAATTTAACAAACCAAAAAACAAAATGAACCAAAACGAAATAGAAAACCTGATTGCGTCACTGAAAATCAACCAAGACGAAATGGAAAACCTGGAGGCGTCACTGTTTGTAGCAATGCAAAAACACGAAGAAATAATAGAAAAAATGGACGAAGAAGAGATGGCAAACCTAATGATGCCACTGCTGGTAGCCGAGATTGAAAAGCTTAGAAGTAATAAACACTAATCCACTGGGGGGCGAAAGCCCCTTTACTTTCAAATTAACGCTACCGTGGCTAGAGAGGTTATGCAGCGGATTGCAAACCCGCTTTATGTCGGTTCGAGTCCGACCGGTAGCTCCAATTTAAGATCAGGGGACTCCACTTGCGATTTTTCGATCGAAAAGAAATTATTAATTACGATTATGAAAAAAAAGAAAAAGAACACAAAGGCAACTAAGGCTGTCTTCGTTAATGCTAAGGATAATACATTATCATATGTGTACATAAAGCATTACACAGACATATACAAATATTGCAAATTCGACATGTTCAACACCGTCAATATTGCCAAGGGCGATGTAATGTACGTGGATGATGAAGGAATAACCAACGGAGTCGATTTTGGCGATATCGATGGTTATCAAATAATCAACGGAACTAATTTTGGTTTCAATATTGATGGCTACCCTGCACCAATCATGAGTAATGCCATTATCATGAGCACCAATAGGTTAACCGGTGATGCTACTAATGTTAAACACTCCATTAATCAAATCGCAAAAATGGTTAAATGTTTCCTTATTAAAGATGATGTAATCGTTCAACATAAGTTCACACAACAAATACTAAAATAATAAGAGAAAAACACAGGAGTAATATCCTGGATGCGGGTTCAAATCCAGCTGATCCTGCCAATTTAAAATTTATGAATAACGAACTATATCAAAAATTATTATCGGAGAAACGAATTCCCGATAACACGCTCATGCTTGGTAACATGGGATCGCACAGTCATGGCACTCACATTCCTAGCACCGATGCTAACTCGATTGATGATATCGATTTAATGGGTTTCTCTTTGGGACCTGTGGAGTCTTATCTCGGTTTACAGAAGTTCGAGCATATGGTCCACAAAGAAGGAGAGTGGGACATCGTCGTTTACGAGATCAGAAAGTTCACACGACTGCTTCTTCAACAGAATCCTAATGTTGTCGGACTACTCTGGCTGAAAGATCATCTCTATATTCATGACGATATCCAGCGTCAGTATATTGAGAAACGCGATATCTTCTCGTCGAAGTTAGCCTATAGAACCTTCATCGGTTATGCCTATTCACAAAGGAAGAAAATGATGATGAGTACCTTCCGAGGCTACATGGGAGCTAAACGAAAAGCATTGGTGGAGAAGTACGGCTACGACATCAAGAATGCTGCTCATACGATCAGAATTCTGCGAATGGGAATCGAGTTTCTTAATACATCTCAGTTGAATGTATTCAGACATGATGCTGCTGAGCTCATGGAGATTAAAACCGGTAAGTGGGAACTTAATAAAGTCCTCTCGCTAGCCGATCAGCTCGTTAAAGATGCCGAGCTTGCTTATCGATCTTCGAAGCTGCCTGATGTTCCAAACGAAAAAGAAGCCGAACGCCTACTCATGAAAGTGATTAAGGAGAAGATGTTAAAGTAAGGCGACAGGCCCAAATTACAGGGGCGCGAGATAATCGCGCCCCTTTTTTATTTATACCACTTAGTACACGGTCACGTGCCGCTACACCTACAAATTGAGGGGACAAGTGGGCAAGGTGACATGGTGACAAGGGGTTGTGTTAGGACGCGACGCAGTCGCGCCCTTACCTACGCCTGGAGAATGAGTTCCTTACGACGTGAGAAATATAATCACTTGAATTGAATAGATAGGGCTTCTGCTTGTTTAATTTGTTGGCTATTCAAGTACTTTTGAAGCATTTCTCTGTTAGGTCTAGCCTGGTCACTTCCTTTTCTTTCGGCGGTTAACCAAAGTGCATAGGCAAGTATTTCATCTTTCTGAACGCCGTCCCCATTTGCATGCAGTATCGCAAGACTGTTTAGGCAATTAGGGTCACCACTTTTAGCTCCCATTGAGAAATATTTAGCCGCTAAGACTTTGTCGCGTGGTATGCCGTCGCCGTTAACACATTGTATTGCAAAGTTAAATTGTGCTTTGGGATCACCTTGGTCTGCAGCTGCACGAAACCATTTTGCGGCGATAGACATATCTCGATTAACTCCCTGAGCATGTGAATACTTTATTCCTAGATTGTATTGTGCTTTACGATGTCCGCGTTCAGCCGCCATCTGATACCATTTAAGTGCTTCTTGATGATCGATTGGGTAGTCATCAACTATATCGTGTAAGTTCCCTAGGTTACACATTGCATCTGCGTGACCCTGTGCGGCGGCTAATTTCCATAATCTTTTCGCCTCAATATAATTCTTGGTGAAACCTTGGCCTCTAGCATAGAGTACTCCGAGTCTAGTCTGTGCTAGGGGGTCTCCGGCATTGGCTTTAGCTACAACGTCCGAATCATCCATATTTGAAAATGTGTCCATATAATGAGTATTTTAGTCTAGATATGGTGTAGCTTTAATAGTCTTATTAATTTCTGAAGCACGTTCTTGTGCTTGTCGTATTTCCAGTGTGTTAAGCTCACGAAGTAAATTTGCCATAGGTTGAATAATTTCGTTAGTTCTTTGTTTAGCTAAATTGTACCATGCAAGAGCTTCCACTAAATTAATTTTCACTCCACGCCCTAAGTGATAGAATTGTCCCATCATTACCATTGCTTTAGAGTCATCATTGTATGCAGCTAACTGAATCCACTTCATCGATTCGTTGTAATCCTGCCTTATTCCATTTCCGTAGTAATACGAAATACCAAGATTGCACATAGCAGAACAGTATCGCTTTGCCGCGGCTAAGTGCCAAAGTCTATTAGCTTCTACGATATTTACTGAGCCAAGCGCTCCGTTAACGTGACGAACTCCCAAGTTATATAGACCTTCAGCATTTCCAAGTGTAGCTGATTTTTGATACCAGTATAATGAAAGCGATTTATCCGTATTACGGTAGTGCCAACCTAGGGCATTCATCGCATATGGATCGGGTTTGGCTGCCTGGACCTTAAGTTGCTCAACCGTAGAGTTTTCGTAGTCAAAATTTTTATCGCGCATATTTATATAAATAATTAGATTTCATCAACTATTTCGCCGGTTTTGGTATTGCGCCATCTTCCATCGGGAAGCATCTCGAATGTCACATTAACTTCATCGTTATCGAAAACTGCTTGGTAGAATTGAATTTTGTTTAGACGGGGAAAGGAATCAAATTTGGCTGTCCGTCCCTCACGTTCATGAGAATCGCGCAGTATGCTAACTCTAATATCACGACGGAAAGTACCGGCGTGGTATTGTGCACGGGTGGCTTGGTTGGATAAACAGCGATATCCCTCTTCAACTAAGTGTAACATAATGCCACCGTGTCGTTTAGCTTCAGGTAGAACGCGTTTGTAGGCTGATTCTATTTCTGTTTGAGTGCTGTTAGGAGAAACGTTTAGAAAAACGTAGTATTCGTTGTAGTCATTCATGGGTTTTGATGGGGTTAAAGGTTTATAAATTTATTGAGTATTAACTTCTAATTGGGCTTATAATTATTCCTTGTTGTCGACTTAGGGTATCCAGTTGTTGAATGAGTGGTTGCATCTCTTTACTGGATTCAGCGACTGATTGTAGATAGACGCGAGTAAGGCCTGGTGCGATGGCACATGATTCATTGAGTATAGAGATTAAACGGTCGTTGCTTACTTGTTGGCGGTTTTTTTCTTCGGTATCTTCCATGATTATACTCAAACATTTTGTAATGATATCATCCGGTGCAGTGCAGAGTCCGTGTCTTAAGTTCGTAAGTTTAATTTTAACACCTCGTGTTGCAACGAATGCACATAGCCATCCACTTAGTTTATTCAGCTTGTCGGTAATCTCCTGACGTGCGATATTGTCTAATAGGGTATCTATCTCAGAACCAAGTGTAGTGTTTATTTTATCAATTGGTTCGCCTCCAGTTTGACCTATGGCATTTCGATAGGCGTCGGAGTTGGAGAATTGAATCAGCGCTTTCGCGCGTAAACCAGCAGGAGGGTGGGTTGCGAGTAGCCACTGTTTTGCCAAATCCGATGATTTTGATGCTTCGCGCCACTGTGCCACAACGGCTGAGGCATCCATTCTAAGGTTTTTATTAGAGAGGCCGCTAAGAATTTTAAGTTCAGCAGAGAAGGCCTTATCAACGTTTCTACAGGCAACTAGGCCAATACGATCCATAGTGAATTCGCTATAGCGGGAAATCATACATCCTTCGACATTAGGAGTGAGTTGTCTGACGTTAGCCTCCGGAAATAAATAATGCCCTAACTCGTGACCTACAACATAGGCTAATTCATCACGATCTGACGTCTCAACAAGGTATGAATTGAAAATAACTCTAACTCTATCTCCATCCCTACCGCAGAACGCATTATTTTCGTACTTTGGTCTAACGTAAACATCGATAATTTCCCGGGGGAAGCCTAGATTATTGCATGCGTATTGAACCGCGTCTTCAAGTGTCGGGGTAACTTCTGCAGTCACTCTTAGCATATGCGATGAGATTGAGCCATCGCGTTCATTTTGGGTTACAGAAAGTTCCTTACATAGTGCGGTTGTAGGGATTCTAAATAGGCATGATTTCAAACGGTGCCGACATTCATTAACTTTTTCTTCAGTGTTATCCATATTTTTTCTTAAGGCGTGAGCATGCATCAATACATTCTTGGTAGCGCTTACGTTTATTCGAATCTTTTTCGATATTAAGATATCCGTTATAGCGACTGAAAGAGTTTCGTATTTCTTTTCTTATCTCATCAATTGGGAGGGTGGTGTTAAGTCCGATAAGTAGTTCGTCTGACAGTTTACCGCTATCGGAAGTTGTAATGGCAGAAGCGGCATGTTTATCGACTAGGCCTCTTAGTTCTTTATTATCAATTCCTAGTAATTCTCTAATTCTATTCAGTAGTTCAATTTCGTCTTTATTAATTATTCCGTCCGCAGCCATAATAATTGTACAGAGCTCAAGGCCATTATATGCAGAATTTTTGATAGGTGAATTACGCAAAGCGTTTGCGGCTGAGAAAAGATCTATTTTGCCATGTGGTGCAAGATTAACGGCCGCAATCATCTCTTCATTTAGCTTTTTCTTAGCATCAGCTTGTTTGTCGTCATCGAGATTATCAACCTGTTGTTTCAACCAATTCTTTATTGCTGCGGCTTCAGTTTTGTGGAATTCACCATCTGCAAAAGCTACCGCGACACCAAGGTTTATAGTTGCTTTCATTGAATCGATTCTCTTTTCGTCCCATTCTTTATATCCAGTATCTTCATATTTATGGAGTATTTGACAGTCGTTTGAGACCAAAGGTTGTCTACGATCAGCTGATGTCTTTTGCGTTAAAAAACTATAGAATTTAATTATCCTATTTCCGCTACGAGGAAAAACGAGGGCCTCGGTGGGAGCGAATGCAATGCCAGACCAATCGGAATAATAATTATCGGGAGAAAGTGCTCCAATGTTTTTTACATATTCGAAAACATGATTATTTTCATTTTTAAAGCCATCAGCCTTACAGAATATCTTTTCACCGTCGGAGTCATCTGTCGTATCGAGTGCAAAAGTAACAAATTCCACATCCATCGTATAGTTAACGGTTAGATTACCACGTGCCTCTATAATAATTAAAGGTATGTCTTTATCATCTCCAGCCATTATGTGGCGTGCTCTAATTTGAAACTCTCCCATATAGTCCGATGTATTATGATGATTACTTCTAGCTCTTGAAGGCTGTTCAGGTGAATTAAAGGGTGCTGTATTGTGATAATCTGTCGAAGAATCTTTGTTTATTGAGTCAGATATTTTACCGATTATATATAGTACTATGCAAATACCTATAAAAATTTCCATAGTACTTATTCTAATGTGTAGTCTTTAATATTTAAAGATGTACCAGGCTTCTTAGTATTATTGGAATTTTTTTCATCGAATGGATCAAACTCGATTTCGATACCACTATAGATGTCCCTGACTTTAACTTGCATACAGCCGTTCGAATCATACGTGAAGATGACTTCTATTTCTTGATCATCATTCACTGGTGGTAAATTTTTAAGCTCAGTGGTGTGAATAATTTTTACAAAATGGGGGTCGGGTTCTGGATTTATAGATTCGGTAATATGAATAGGGATACTTTCATCATGGTGCGGCCCTCGACTGAATGACTTACGTTGTGTATAAGGTAAGGGTCCTGCGTTTTTTGGAATAATAGTTTCAACAAGTTTTCTACCTGTTTTACGATCTCTGTAAATCGTTCCGTAGTGATGAGGGGCAACAGTAACGACTTTCTTCTGATTGATTGCTACAGAAGCAGCTCCCGACAGCTTATTTTTATTTTTGATAGCAGCGTAGATACATGCACCTAGCGCCACTGAGCCAACTGGGTCTCTGGAAATTGGCTTTATCTTCAGGTGATTTTCTACGCTTTGAGCGACTGCTGGTACGAGTGTTGTGCCACCTGCTAGAAATACTCCACTTAAATCTTTAGCGCTAATATTTGCGTCAGAAAGTACATTATCTACCATCAACTCAGCGGATGCAATCAGAGTTGATATTGCCTCATTGAATTCATCTCGAGTTACTTTAATGCGATAAATTTTGTCTAATCTTAGTACAACATCGATACTGTCTCTTGCGGAGAGCATTTCTTTATGTCCTTGGATTTCCCACCGGGACATCTGTAGACCGCTTAAATCTTCAAATTTATTTCCGCTCATTTTCGAGTATTTTTGTCCAATGAGATTTATCAATTTTTCATCTAGATCTTTGCCGCCTAGTTTTTGAACGCCCATACTTGTAAGAACACGTATATCATCCCCATTAACCTCTAAAATTGTTGCATCAAACGTACCGCCGCCGAAATCGTAAACGAGGTACTTACCTTTTAATTTGGCTGTGCTTGCATAGTAAATAGCTGCGGCTGTAGGCTCATTTACCAATGAGTCTTCAGTTAAGTTATAGCCAGCATCTTTAGCTGCTTTAATGGTGTCTACGCGTGCTTCATTAGTGAAATTTGCTGGTACAGTGATTACGACTGCATCGATAGGGCCATTATTGGATTCAAAGTGCTCACGTATTTGGCGTAGTACAAGCGCGCTAAAATCTCGAGGCGTCCATTCTTTGTCAAAAATCTTATATATTTTCTCGGGATTTCCTATGTCACGTTTGTATTCAATAAATATTTTATCTGGGTCAACCAATCCATACATTTGGAAGGCAGGAGTTCCGACAATCACCTTCGTTTGATCCTCAAACCATACAGCAGAATGAGTATATGGTTTATTTTCTTTATTGGGGAATATGCGTGGTTCACCGGACTCACTTAGTTGAGCTAAAAGTGTAGTTGATGTGCCGAGATCGATTCCAATGATGTTAGCCATAGTTATAGTTTATATACGTTGATTTTGGATGGTGAAATAAAGTGTAATTCGTTTTTTTCATCACGAACACATAATGCGCTGTTGATCACATCCTTTACGGTACCAGCTAAGCCGCTAGGAGCATCACTATAGATATTTATGATCGCAAAACTACCGTAAGGCAAAGATGAGATAGGCGTGCCTGGTATGATATTATAATAATCTATTCCTAGGTCACTAATCGCAGACGAAATTTCTAATCGCAGATGTTCGAGCGCATCTGCCGTGGACATTTTTTTATCTTCAACGCTCTTAAGGATATAGCCTAAAGTATCATTGATGGATGAAATTCTTGATAGGCTACGACGAAATTCACGTTCAGACAGTTTAGCGCGAACTAAATCAATTTCTTTTTCTTTGAGACGCAATTGCTTGGTTAATTCTAAAACTGCATCATGTAGGTACTGTGGGTTGTTTTGTTCTACTTGGTCCGAAGTTATAATAGGAGTTTCGGTTTTTCTTATTTCATCACGTGTTTCGCTATCGATTGATTCTATATCTGGTTTTTGGTTTAGTGCACAACCTATACCAAACCAACTAATTAAACCTATAATCGATAGTACGACGTAATGTTTGAATTCAAAACTGAATTGAGTTCCAGTTAGGTAGAATAAACCTAAAATACAAATTGCTACTATTGCTGAGAAAAACCAATTGGTCATAGTTTGTAGGCTTTAATTTTTGCGGGTGCAATGAAGTGTGGTTGTCCATTGCTGTCAGTGACATAAACAGCGCTTGAAATTACTTCTTTTACTGTACCGGCTGAATTTTGGGACTCAGGCATTTCCGAAACGCCAAGTATTTCAAATGAACCGTAAGGTAGTTTTGCAATTTTTGCACCAATTTGTATGGTATAAATTTGTAAGCCGACATCATTAAACATTGAATCAATTTCTATTAACAATTCTTCCACTGAGTCCTGGTTAGACATTTTTTTGGTAGATATTGATTTACGAATAAAATTTGCTGTTTCATAAGCAGAACAAACTCGTGATAATGTACTTTTTTGATCCTTTTTAATAATAATCTCGCAGAGCTTTTGTGACTCTTTTTCTAATAAACTAACCTGCTTCGATAATGTGGTAATAGACTCATTTGGATTGGAAGCCTGGTTGATATTTTTGAAGATTTTTAATTCCGAAATTAAATTTAGTATTAATTTATTAACCGTAATTATTTGGTCGGTGCATTCTGATTCCCTTTTTTCTTCTTTTGTAATAGTATTTTTAAGCTGATCTAAATTTAGTTTCTTTGACCCGCTTTTATTTAGAGTAAAAAGAATCAATATTAAAATGCTTACAAGAAGGATAACGCTTATCGTCATCAATGAAATATCTCGTGCTGTGTCACATTCCTGTTTTTTCTCTGTCACAGTATCGGCAGTGACAGCTGTTGCCGTTACGCTACTTGAACCTTTAGTTTGAATAGCTTCATTTACTGTGCTTGTTGCAACGCCATCTGCTTTTTGAATATTAGTTTTAGTAGATAGAATTTCTTCAGCCTGTGAATTTTTATTCGTTTGACGGCTGCTGCATCCGGTCAAAAGCAATACAGACACGATGAATAATAAATGTATTATTTTATACATAAATTGGGGGCCTATTTACTAAAATATTATACAGTAATTGCAAGTGCCTATATCTAATTAATTCTATTAACTTTATACAGTACTTTTAGATATATACGTTATTTAACCTATTTTCAAAATTTCCTTAGAACTGATTTTTGGGGGTGAGCACCCGCGGAGCAGGCGAGGCGGGCTTCAAGTTGTGAGGGAAGGCTTCAGCGCTGAACGGGTAGCTAGGGTCAGCTGCCCCTACCTACAAGTTGAAGGGGCGAGTTAGCATGTTGGCACGTTGGCGAGGGGTTGTGTTAGGACGCGACGCAGTCGCGCCCCTACCCGAACAGGCTTGTAAGGGTGGGGAATAGGGATACATTCTACTATATTCCTATGAGAAATCTATCCTTGGTATTGTTTGTGGGTCTTTTGGTTGGTTGCACGGCGGCCCTTGAGGTGGGCGACAAAATCGAGCGTGCGGTGACGCCTCCTGATGCGGTTAATTTTTATACGACCCAGGCTGATGGTTCATTTAAGTCAGTGATCAACGATAGCCGTATTGCTCGTAAGGTTGAAGTGACCGCGATGCGTAAATCTAAATCGAACAATGGTTACAATCAGTTCCAATTCGATTTACGTAGCGAGTCCTACCTCGCCCACACCATCAAAGTGAGCTGCGAATTTTTAGGTGCTGATGGTGCCGTGGTTGAAAAACAAGATGGCTGGACCAATCTGCCTTTTCAACCTGGCGCCATGCAGACTTTCACCGCGATGGCTTTAGATCCTAAGTCGGTAGAGTGTCGCATGAAGTTGATGGATAAATAAGAGTCTTTTGTTGGGCGGGAGTTGACCTTTTTAACTGTCTGACCTCTCTGACTGCATGGAGGTAGACTACATCATCGTTGGCCAAGGCTTGGCTGGGAGTTTGCTCGCCAGTGCGCTCGGTCAGCGGGGTCAAAAGGTCCTAGTCGTTGATAATGGCTGGAAGAACTCGGCCTCCAAAGTCGCTGCAGGATTAATGACGCCGCTGACGGGTCAGCGCTTCACGCTCACTCCGGAATACCCTGAGCTTTTTAAATTCGCCCAAAAGGATCTGACGGCTCGCGGGGTGTTCCGTCCGATTAAGGTCTACCGAATGTTCGTGGATGCGGAACAGAGAGGGAAGGGACTTAAACGCAGGGAGTGTAAGTCCTGCGCTGAGTTTATTGAGACGATTGCTTCAGACCCGGGTCAGGTATCGCCGGTATGGAATGACAAAGAAGGAGGCGCGTTGATGCATGGTGCGTGGGTGGATTTACCTCAGCTGATGGAAACACTTTATGCTGAATTATCTGAGTCAGATTCCATCCGCCGAGATGAATTTAAATTATCGGATTTAAGTTATGATGATGAAGGCGTGAAGTGGCTCGATGTAAAAGCTCGCGGGATTATTTTCTGTGATGGCTATCGTTCTGCGCTCGAAGGACCTTTTAAATATCTGCCGTGGCAACCCGTTAAGGGTGAAGCGATTCACTTTAAATCGGATGCGCCTGATTCCTCGGTTGTTTTAAACCGACAAGGTTGGGCGTTGCCGTTGGGGAATGGACAATGGCGATCGGGAACGAATTGGGATTGGTTTGAGATGAACGAAACACCGACGCCGGTGCAGTCGGAGAAATTTACGAAGAGGTTTAAGGATTACTTTAATGTCGAAGTGAGTGTGGAGGTGACTGGCCATGTCGCAGGGGTGCGTCCGTGTACGAGCGATAACCATCCGTTCATGGGCACACACCCACAGCAACAGCGATTGCATTTATTCAATGGATTAGGGCCACGGGGAACGCTCTGGGCGCCCACTTTGGCACATGAGATGGCTGAGTACTTAGTTAACGGCGGAAAACTGCGGAGCGACTGTGATCTCAATCGCTTTGCGTTCCCGGCGTAACTTTACTTTTTCTTCTTAGACTTGGCTGGCGATTTCTTAACCTTCTTGGAAGCAAGGTAATCAATCGCGAGCAGGTAGCCTTCGAATCCGAGACCTGTGATCACGCCCACGCATGCGGACGCGGTGACGGATTTATGACGAAACTCTTCGCGCTTATAAATATTGGAGATGTGCACCTCGACGGTGGTGAGACCGCTGCCCGCAATGCTGTCGCGTAGTGCAACGCTGACGTGGGTGTGACCTCCTGGATTGATGACCAGAAATTTCACACCGTCGTCTGCCCACTTAGCGATCGTGTCGATAATTTTACCTTCGTGGTTGGACTGAAAGAAACGAGTTTTGGCGCCGGCTTTTTTGGCGTGGGCTGCGATGAGCTTTTCGAGGTCGCCCAAAGTTTGCGTGCCGTATACCTCCGGCTCGCGTTTTCCGAGTCGGTCAAGGTTAGGTCCGTTGATGATGCCAATTTCCATAGTGCGTGTTGTATCTATTGTTTTCGTTGGCACAAGTCACATTCGATTTTGCCATAAAAAAGGGCGGTTTTACCCGCCCAGTGAAGAGAAACTGAAGTTAGTTCACTTCAGAATCTGACGGAGAACGTAAGGGAGAATACCACCGTGACGGTAGTATTCACCTTCGATGGCGGTATCGATACGTGCCACGAGAGGGACGCGATCGACGGTGCCATTGGCGCGATGAACGACGAGGGTGACCGCTTGGCGTGGTTTCACTGGATCCGTGACGCCTTCGAGGTCGAAGGTCTCAGTTCCCACGAGATTAAACGACGCGGCATTTTTTCCGTCGACGAACTCGAGAGGAAGAACACCCATACCGATTAAGTTGGAGCGGTGAATGCGTTCGAAGCTTTGAGCGACGACGGCTTTGATGCCGAGGAGGGCGGTGCCTTTAGCGGCCCAGTCGCGTGATGAACCCATACCGTAGTCAACTCCACCGAACACAATGAGACCTTCACCGCGTTG
>Ga0209188_1002725_pt1 | contig 12769 bp, 11 predicted proteins | sample C_130625_EF_Meta_FD_187307 | JGI IMG/M metagenome (GOLD analysis project Ga0209188, IMG submission 187307) | Freshwater microbial communities from Lake Croche, Canada to study carbon cycling - C_130625_EF_MetaG (SPAdes) (version 2) | ecosystem: Environmental > Aquatic > Freshwater > Lake...
GACTTCAGAATTTCAATAGATTGGCTCATTGTAAATTTTTTAATTTTTAAAGAGTAAAATTCAAGTTATGGGTAAAATAAAAATTGCAACATTAAGTGATATTTAAATTCTTAATTTTTACAACTCTGAATTTGTATTTCCATATATTGACAATAACAAAAATAATCAACGTTGCCTTAAATAAATGGCCTAAGATTGTTTGCAATTCACAATCAGGTCGTATTGGATAATAAAAAACCACGGTTGCAAATAAGATAACTATGGGAAATTCTTTACTTTTTTTTTGAAACAATTTAAGAAAATAGCTAAATAACAAACCATAACAAAACATAAAAATGCACCCTCCCCATACACCAAAATTAATATATGCATCACCTACAGAACTTAATCCCATTGAAGTTCCTGATATTACGGGAATTCCAGAGTACTTCATAAAAATAAATCGATCCCCTGCATTAAGTTTATTGGGAGCAATTATTCTTGGCAGAAAAGCCGCTTCAAGAATTTGTAATAATTCATTTCCATTCTCAAAGGCAACTTTATCAGGAACCGTTTTCATGATATTGGTGATAATATAACCTTGATTAATTCTAAGATTACTATTACCAATATTTTCCGCACTAAAAACACCAGTTGTTTCATCCTTTTTTTTTAGTGATTTTTTCATTGTCTCCAAATTGGCAACCTCACCTTGGCGCCAGGTGGCTTCTCTGTAATCTCCTTTCAGCTGTTGTATTACAATAGCAAGAATTGCAAATATGACGACAAATATTGTTTTAAAGATAGCTTTTGGTTTTATTTTTAAAGCATATATAGAGCCTAAAAAGGTTACCCAGGAAATGAGATCGAAGAACATTCCCTGCGAAATAGAAGAAACGATAATTGAACCATATACCAAAACTAGTGGCAATGGTTTAATGTATTTATTTCCTAAGATAATAATGAAAACCCCAACAAATTTAAATCCACTCAGTATCAGAAAAACAAACGCAATATCGGCACTAAAAAACATGTAGAAGGTACCTGTTAAAAAACCAATTACTATAAAAATGTAGGGGATTTTTGGATTCTGATTAAAATACGTTTTAATTTGATATATATCCGGCTTTTCTCCGGGGTGGTTCTTTGTAAAGATATTCAGCCCTGCAATAAAAAACAAAACTGCTGGAATAACATATCTGAAATATTCAGATTCAGGAATCTGCATTTTGGAAAATCCTTCTTGGTATTGGTCCAATCCATTATAGGCAAGAGCGGGCCCAACAAGCATCTGAAGACACATCAATAATCCTGCAAGATATCTAATAGGAATAAAACTATTAACACTTACAAAAACCAAACAAAATTGATATACAGAAATCAATAACGCGAAATAAGAATACCAACTTAAATCAGAAAATAGAAGGTATAGGAGCACAGCAAATAAGAAGAAATATTGATTGTTAACTTGTGCTGGTTTGTTCATGATGTTTATTCTTGATGTTGATTAAAATTTATAACATCATTCATAAATGCAGAAAAGTGATTAATTTTGAGTTTCTATTTTTTTAAATATTTATTTAAAAAAGGTATGGCGATATCGAATCCGCCTTCAAAAAGAGAATCCTCAATGTTTTTATCTCTTATTCTCTCATGGATATGTTCTGGATGCATTATAATGGGAGCATCCGACAAAAAACCCGACCAATATGAGAATGTGCTGCTAGTAGAAATAATTATTAAACTGCTTTTACTTAATAATATCATATCTTCTATATCTGTATTCCCCTCTACAATGTTGATATTTTTGGGGATTAACAATTCTTCAAATTCTTCTTTATAACCATCTGTAAAAATACTTACAGACATTGATTTTCCAGAAATTTCATTTACTCCTTTTATTATTTTTAAAAAATAACTTTCGGGAGTTCTAACATGGCCGCCTTTGAAAATTTCACCAGGAGCAAGTTTTCTGAAATCTCCCATTCTAATGTGTACGCCAATTTCGGGAGCCTTTAATGCAGCTACTTTCTTTAATTGTTTTTCTGTAATCAAATTCATTAATAAATTCAAAACTAATGGACGGTGTGGTCTTAAATGAGAAAAATAATCCTTATAGTCGGGTATTTTTTCAAATAGAAATACTTTATTGAATTTTTGTTCTTCTTTAAGTTCAAGAAGTTTAGGTTCAAAAATAACTTCAGATTGACGCAACCACTTTCTGACTTTTAATTCATCAATAAAAGCACCAATTAAATCCTTTTCAAATTTAAAAAATCCAAGGTAGTTCCGCTTAGATTTTTCTTTTCTAAGATATGGACCAATTTTTAACTGATGATAACCAATTACAGTTAAGGGTATATTATTTAATTCAGAAAAAACTGCAGCATGCATCAAGGGAAACAATTGATTCCCTAACCCTGCTTTTGGAAGTCTACAAACTACATGACTCATCTAGTAAATATTATGCGCTGGTAGAATTAATTATTTTCTTCTTCGTTGCAAAAATCATTTTATAACCTGTTGTAATAGGTTTATTAATTTTCAAATATTTCCCATTATTGGTTAGATAAAGATCGTAACCCAAAGTAAATAGAATTTCCTGAGCATCGCCAGCTTTGTAAATTCCTGTAGATTCCTCAGCCCAATCAAGAAATTCAAATAAAATATCGGGAGCATCATCTTTACTTAATAATCCTTTGCCTCCGTTAAAAACTGAGCATTCAAAACCCTCTACATCTATTTTAATGATACCTATATTTCGGTAATCTAAATCAGCTGATAATTTATCAAGTGTTATTGTATTTACAATTTCAGCATGATCGGTGAATACATTTTTCATTGATCCTTTACCATATTTATCATCAGGACTATAAAAATTAACCTCTGTGTTATCAATTTCTGAAACGGCTTTGTTGATCAAAATAACATTATTCAGATTATTTAATTTACAGTTCCTTTCTAAATAGGAAAACATTTTGGATGAAGCCTCGATGCAAATAGCCGTAATATCATTCCTTAATTTACAAATTGGTATACAAATTGAACCGATATTGGCACCAATATCCAACATGATCGAATGCTGAGGTAAGTTTTTCAAAATCAATTGAAGATTTTCTGTTTCGTAAATGCCATCAATAAATATTTCAAAACCTATACTCTCTTTGATATTAGGCAAAATATAAGAACAATCATATTTTCCTTTAACTTCTAAATCTCTTAATTTTTCTATTTTATTTTTAAAGATAAATCTAGCGAGGCTTTGCTTCCCTTTAAATTTACCTAACAGTCTAAATAATTTCTCTGTCATAAAATTACGATTATAAAAAACTCATCTATTTTTGAGTAACCAGATTTAAAAATCCAGTATATACCGATTGTGAATTATATTTTGAAATAAATTGTTCGGGAAGTTTATTCAGCTGCTTCCCACTCTCTAATTGAGTTAAATTTGAAAAATCAACAATTTTTAATTGTTCTAAATTATTATTTTTTTTAAACTGCACTGTTGTTGTAAGTTGGCTACTGCACCACACTTCCAGCCCAGAAGAAAGATATTCAAGTACTTTATTTGGTAAATTAAATTGATAATTAGGACTTGTTCCTTTGTGTAATACTACCCCAATATCATATTTATACAACACCTTTGGCAAATCAAAATAATAGATTTCTTCATGTAGGCGCAAACATTTATCTGTTGAAGCAAAATAAGACCTAATTTGATCCGAACAATTGAGTACATAAAAATCACAGGTCGCGTTTCCATTCTGAGAAATAATAAATTCTGTAAATTCTTTTAAAAACATATTCTCAGTACTCAAAACTCCACAATAAACAAATCTTACCGGAAATGTAATTGTATGTGGCACAACATCATAAAAACTCAAAGGAGGATAATTGGGCAATACTTGTAAACTTTTGAATGTAACAGATTCATTATCCTTTCGAAATAAATCGAGCCTCTCTTGGTTAGTATGGGATATCCAACATGCATTCGGAAACATTTTCTTTTCAAGTCTATGAAGCAATTTGTAATATCTGGAACCTCCTGCAGTTTCCGATGGACTGGTATATTCATGGTAATGAATCATCAGTTTTTTATTTTTAAAAAACTTTAAATAAAAAAAAGCAGGGAAAACTGATATGGTTTCATAAACCATAACCGAATCAGGATTCATGATGATCAGGCTAATGAAAGTTCTGATATTAAAACTCAAATAAGTAAAATATCTTTTTATGGGATTAAAAGAATTCTTTCCATAATGATGTATCAAAATTGAATCTTTGGAGTATTTATTTATCCCGGTATTTTGATGTGTTGTATATAATTCTGTTGTTATACCCTTTTGCGCCGAAATGAAATTAAGCAAATTCATCAGTGGCGGATATTTCTCTGGTGGATTAAAATGTAAAACAGATAACTTCATTACTTATTTTTTCAGTTTAATTAAATCTGATTTAATTGTTAATCTTACTTAATTCTGTAATGATATATTGTAAGCGGTGAATATAAAGTTGTGAGTTTTCAACAAGTTCTTGTCCTTCTTTTCTAATCAGATTTGCTTGATCAGTATTTTTCAATACCCATTCAATATTATCTAACATTTCTGTTTCATTTTTTGAATAGAGTAAATGTTTTTTATGAATAAACGTATTTTCCATTTCAGGGGCTAATGTTGTTACCTGTAATCCTCCCGACATGCAAATTTCAAAAAAACGCATATTTGCTGCCGGAAAATTGGTATCATCAATTACATTGATATTCACTCGTGATGTTGAAAAATATCGGGCCATATCTTTTCCCGTGATTCCGTTTCCTTTCCACTTTTTTAATACGGCCTTATCTTTACAATCTCGTTTCCAAACACTACCGTAAATCTCTATATTCAGATGCCCTAAGTTCTCAATTATTGATTTCATATACCTTTCTCTTTCCGGGCGCCACATACCTACAAAAGAAACATCTCTTATTAACGCTGTTTTTTCTTTTTTAATTGAATGCAACATAGAATCGCCGGCAAGAGGGACCCAATGAACATTATTAAACCCTACATGCTCAAGGTATGGCAAACTACCGTTACTATAAGTTGCCGACAAATCAAACAATTTCCTGCTGAAATAATTATTTTCATTTAAATTCAACGGAGAATCCGGCCAAATCCAAACCATTTTTGCTTTACTAGTGGTTTTAATTGTAATCAATGCTCCGTATAACACACGGGCGCTGGTAAAAACCATTATAAGATCAGGTTCAAATTCCCTTACAGTAATAATTAAATCTCGATTAACTTTCCTGTCCCATGCTTCTATTGGAAGAAATCGGTGCAATTGTTTTCCAATAAATCCAAACTTTGAATATTTTTCAGAAACAATAATTGGATCAAACATCTTCACTTTTATTCCTAAATAATCTGCAGCTCTTGCATAAGATTGCTCAAGAGCAAAATCATAAGTCACGCCAACGATTAATATTTTATCTATCTTTTTTTGCATGTATTAACTTATTTCATTTAGCCTTTAAAATACTTTCGGAAAGATTCTTGACTATTTCTTTATTATCATGAATTTCAAGAATTCGAGAATTTAATTTAGTTTGTTTTTCATTTTCAATAGAACCATTTAATATTTTCAAAATACCATTGCTCAAATCAGTGGTATTTCCCATTTCAAAAATATATCCATTCTGTCCATTAATAACCAGATTAGGAACACTTCCTACAATATCAGAAACAACAAGTGGTATGTTGAAATTGAGTGCCTCGTTAATAGAAAGACCCCATGGTTCAAATTCAGAAGACATTACAAACACATTGGAAATGCTATAATATTTGGAAATTAGACTTTGATTTACAAAACCGGTCAAATAAACGTTTTTCAGATTATGGCTCTTTATATAATTTTCCAATTCATTTCGGAGTTCACCCTCACCTACCATGACTAGAGAAATATCTGGCAAATTCAGTTTTTCAAAAGCCATAATCAAATCAAGGGGGCGTTTGACCGGAATGTATTTTGCTGAATATAAAATCACTTTATGAGTAACTGGTAAATTCAGCTCTGTCAAAATTGATTCTCTTTTATTTTTATATTCTTCGTAATAAGTTTTAAAAAAAGAATTATTTACTGCATAAGGTGTGTAAATTAATTTTTTGGCCGGAACACCGTAGTATTCAAAAAAGTCTTTACTCTCTTCTCCTATGTAAAGAAATTTACTTACTAATTTGAAAATAAAGTTTTTAAGAAAAAACTTTTTTAGAAATAGATTTTTTTTCGATTTTTTCAATTCAGATCGCAACGGATTTTCAGATCTCAACCAAACCGATTTACCCAGTATTCTTCCTGTTATAATTACAAGAATATTTGAAAAATAAGTCCAACCATTAATGATCAAAACATCAGATTTATCTTGTGCAATTTTTTTAATGACTCCAAAATTTACTGCATCAAATGTTTTGTTTGATAGAGAATCACTTTTTGAATAGTTTTTTAAAAAAGTATAGTTATACCCATCTAATAAAGGAACATCCCATTTTATTTCACGACCGAAGCCTTTGTCCATTCCTCCTTTAATACTGGCATCAGAAAAATAATAAACATGTAAATCAAATTCCTTGGCCATCTCCGCCAATAATGGCGAAAAATACTGAATTGGATGGCTTAGAAAGTAAGATATTTTAGGTTTATTGGACATTATAATTCAAATTAAATTTCACTAATTATTTAAATATTGATTAACAGTAGATTCAATTCTCGAAATCTGAATTGGATATGTATTGTCCTCAGCAAATTTCTTTCTGGCTTGTTGTTTATCTTCCGAATTAAAAAAAGAAAGATTTGCAATAACCTCTTTAAATAGACCGGGTAATTCTGCATTATCGATGTAATTGCTAGTCATACTAATTAGGTCTTTTTTATTGTAATAAGGACTCATATAGTTTGAAACAATTACTTTTCCAGTACTCATAAATTCAAGTACTTTATGATAGTTTGGACCCAGCTTGTTTTTGGCATTCAGGTTATAGCAAATCAAAAAAGCATTCATTCTCTGGTATTCTTCTGCTAATTTTTGTGTGGGCACAACCCCATGCATAATCACATTGGGAAGACTACTAATTTCTTTAATAAAATTAAGTTCAATTGAAGTCACTTCTGTTTGAACATTTGAATGCTGTAAACTTTTAGTTCCCCAACATTCAAACACACATTCCGGATGTTGTTTTAAAATTAATGTCATCACATTATGGTCAATATCATGACGTAAAAGATTTCCTGAAATTCCAATTCTGGGCATTGTGTTTAACTGCGAGTTATCTTTCCTGTTGAGAAATACTTCTGAAAGTCCGTGATTGATAATACTTTTGGGACAATTAAAATCTTTATACAAATCAAGAATTTCGCTAGCTGTTGAGAAAATAAAATTCGCACCAATTGCAGCTTTTATAGATTGTGCATCTGAAGGAGGATCAACTGGATGAAAAATCTTTACTGCTGATTTTGGAAAATAAATCAACGGATATACATTCGCTAAATCAAAAGACCAAATCAAATCAATGTCAACCTCCACTTTCTTGATGATTTCTTTTATGTGAAATTGTATCATAAAATGAAACAACTTTATAAAATGAAATTTCAAAAAATAAGGAAAACTGATCTTGTTGTAAATAATATGAAGAGAAGGATGTTCTTTACTTTGAACAATTTCTATTTTATCTTTTAATGAATCACTTTTTTCATCGGGTGGATTTAGAAAAAAAACTTGGTTTCCCATTTTTGCCAGCTCCAAAGCATAATGATGTTTCGAAACAAATAACTTACTCCAGCTTTGTTGGGAAATAATGAGAATATTTTTTCTATAAAAAGTCATTGTTATATTAAAATAAAATTGAAATAATTCAATTAGTCATTAACTCCAAGTCTAATTTTACAAAATAGGTACATCCTCAATAGCTTAAATGATGTTCTGAATTTTAATTTTAATAAGCATTTCATAATGCTGGATATCGCTGAAAAATGATGAGAAACTAATACCTTTTTCTTCAGCTCTTTTGACAAAGGAATTTCCTCATTATACTTAAAATGATTTATAGTTGCAATCAGGTATTTAAAATTAACCGTTAGATCCTGCCTATTCTCATTCATTTGTTGTTGATCGTGCTCTCTGTACCAGACCATTCCCTGTGGTAAAACAACCACATTAAATTTTAAAGCTAAAATATTCCATAGCTCAAAATCACCCAAATGCTTTTTCCCTGAAAATCCGTTAACTTCTTTGAAAACTGAATTTTTAATGATTGAAGAAAGAGGAGCTCTGCTAAATATCCCCAAACCAAAATAATGAGACTTATAGGCCATTTCGGGAGTTAGCACAAATGGATATATTTTGTTTTTGTCTTGTGGTTGAGAACAAAGTCCCCATGAAGCTTCTGGAAATTTCTCCATAGTTGAAACTAATATTTCTAAACCCCATGGATAAATCAAATCATCAGAATCAACATACTTAAGGTATTTCCCTATTGCATATGAAGCGGCTTTGTTTCTATTAGGGTAATCACCAAGATTTTTTTCGTTACGATAAACTCTTACTCTATTATCTAATTCTGCAAATGAATTTGCGATTTTAAGGGTATTATCAGTTGATCCATCATCCAGAATAATAAGTTCAAAATCTTTGAAACTAGAATCAAGAACACTCTTTATTGAAATTGCAATATACTTTTCTCGATTAAATGAGGTCATCAAAACACTCACCAATGGATTTGAATTCTTTGCCATTTAATAATTCTGATTAGTTGAAACAATCAACATCGATGAATTTCACTGGATTACTTTCATAATGATTGCCTACATAACAAACTCCCAAAGTACCAGCATAAACAGTGAATTTTTTCCCGTAGTCTTTATCCCAGAGCGTCATTGCTTTTTTTTCGCCATCCCTGTTCACATCATCTAAAAATATCACATGCTCTTTTGCAAGATTTTCAAATAAGAAAGGCATTGCATAATATCTGCTTAAGGCAAGCTTCTTATTAAAAGCTGTTGGCCCATCAATCATTACCAAATCAAAAGGATCACTATTTTTTAGTATTTCTTTCAGTCTTTCATCATCATACCAATGATTCTCAATTCCTTTAAAGTTCCGTCTAACAACAGGAGCATAAATAATCTCTACATAACCATCAATTCCTTCATCAACTAAAATATTTTTAACCACATTTACCCAATCTTGATTTTCTTCAATAGATATAATTTTTACCGTAAGTTTATTTTTTTTAGCCAGTCTAGCCATCATAATTGTTGAAATTCCTGCCCCAAATTCAAAAACTGATATCCTTTTATTAATCAACATCTCATTTAAAAGGAACGCCAATGCATAAGGCCTTAAAGACATAGAAGTAAAAGGAATATAATTCACTGCTTCGGTCATTTTATTTAATAATTCCAGGCTGTAAACATCTTCAACATGTCTCAATTTATTACTGTGATTATTCAATAAATTGTTGAACATTTTTAGTTTTTTAAATACATTCATTTTGAAGTTTTTTTGTTTTATAACAGACCATAAAAAAAATTGATTTACAAATATCAAATTTAAAAAACAGATTTAACGTACAAGTTGATATCTGTGTAAAAAGTTCAACCCGCTACTCCATATACAATTTAAGCATCAGCCATTTCCAGTTGGTGAAATCAGCTTCTTTCACTTTTTTCCCACCAGTAAAGTCGAGATAATTTGATTTCTTTTTAAAGCCTTCATAAAAAGGAAGTAATTTCTGCAACCATTTTTCCTGTGGAGGCTCATACCCTACTTTATCTTTACGCCAGGTGATATCATCTGGCACAATCCCTTCTATAGATTTCCTCAGAATATATTTTGTCCAGCCCTCATTAAAAATAAAATCGACTGGCAATGAAAAAATAAATTCAGTAAGATGATGACTAAGAAAGGGAACTCTTATTTCTCGTGAGAAAGCCATTGAATTTCTATCACCATACCTCAATAATGATTTCAAATTAGTTTGGGTTGAATCTTTAATCAATAACGATCTTATGTCAAGATCAAATTTATATTTCGTTCCCAATATCAATTTGCCTAGATACCACAGAGGCAATTTCCTAGGAATATGGTAAGGATAATTTAACCCGTGAATATTCTGATACCCTTTTCTTTCATAAATAAAAGACTTAGGATTTTTGGTAACCAGATAACTCAAATAATGTCTGTAATAATGATTGTATCCCCCCAATTGCTCATCAGCACCCTGACCTTCAAGCAAAACAATAGTATTGTTTTCTTTGGCAAGTCGCATCACACAAAATTGATTGTATGTACTTGCAGAATAAACAGGCTCCTCCTGAGTATAAGCAAACAGATTGATATCCTCCATAAGCTGGTCGGCAGTTGGATAAACCGAATAAAAATTTGATCCATTTATTTTTTCGGTAACCATTTTTATATATTCACCTTCATCTTTATCGAAATCTTTAAACCTTGCAGAAAAAATATTCTCTAGCCGGTCTCCACTACTAAGGCTTTTTGCAATCAATGTAATTGCACTGGAATCAATACCTCCAGATAGACAGGAGCCAATTGTAGTATCGGTTCTCATTCTTTTATCTATCGAATCAGTCAACAACCTTTTGAATTCTATAATTGCCTCATGAAATTTTATATCATTGTTTATTTTTACATTTTCTAAATCCCAATACTTGCATCTCTTTTCAATTTTTGCTTTCCTGAGGATAAGATAATGAGCAGCATCTAGTTGACGGATATTTTTATAAAAAGTACTTTCTGTAACTTCTTCATCGATTAGAATATTGGAATCAAGATATTTAAAAACTCTATCGGGTGTTGCTACTTTTGAAATTCCTAAAGAAAAAAGGGCTTTCATCTCTGATGCAAAAAAGAAAGTATTTTCAAAGAATGTATAATACAAAGGTTTTTCACCAAACCGATCTCTTGCGATAAAAAGCTCTTTTTTTACATCATCCCAGATTGCAAAAGCAAACATTCCATCTAACTTCTTCAAACATTCATACCCTTCATCAGCATATAAGGCCATTAATACTTCCGTATCCGACTGCGAAGAAAATGAATACCCTTTTTGTTCTAATTCTTTTTTTAATTCAATATAATTATAGATCTCCCCATTAAATGTGATGGTGAACCGATTTTGATAATGCATAGGTTGTTTGGCTCTTTCAGTTAAATCAATGATAGAAAGACGCCTATGAGCAAAACCTACTCCTTCATTTTCATGTATCCAAAAACCTTCCCCATCCGGACCTCGATGAATTAGCTTATCAGCCATCGTTTTCAATTGCTCAAAACTGGCTTTTTTTTCTGGGCTGTAAGAACCCGCTATTCCGCACATGTTGTCAAATATTTAATTTTAATTTTCTAAAATGTTCAAATTTTTCGGCTGGAAAATAACCAATATAACTATATCCCATTTCATATCTGACACAATTTTCTTTTTCAAGTTTTCGTAATACTCTTGCAGGGTTTCCGCCAATTACACAATACCCTTCTTCAAAAGAATGGGTAACAATTGCTCCTGCTCCAACAATGGTAAAATCACCTAGCACCACTCCTGGTAAAATTACCGCATTCATTCCTAACCAACAGTACTTGCCAATTTTGACTGGTGTTGTTGTTGTTGTTTGGTTTCGCAAATCATATAAATCATGATTCCCGCTCATGATTCCAACATTGGGGGCAATGAAAGTATAATCTCCTATAAAAATTCCATTCACGCCATGTAAATAACAACCGGGATTATAACCAGGAACCACTCCTTTACCTATGACAATTTTATTTGCAAAACTAACCAAACTAGATGAATGCATGGGCCAATAAGCTCCTGAATTATTGCCAAGAACTTTTTGTTTAAACCAAATAGAAAGTGTTATTGGATATTCATCATTTTTTGTTGCTTTGAAAAAACGGAATATAGGAAAAAGTGAAAGCACCCATTCAATAAATAACCTAATTTTCCTCAACAAACGATAAGGTTCATATATAATTGACAGCATTTTATTCATACTTTCTGAATGAGTAAATAAGAGCTTTCAACAAATTCATTCCCGATAAACTGAGTTTTTCTTTTGTATTATTTATACTTCTTTCTACCAATAATGATCTCAATATCCCTCTCGCTTGTGATCTTTCTATTTTTCTGATCAGTAATTCTCTTTCATGTTGAGGTAGTGGACAATCAATATCTTTTAAGCTATCTAATTCTACAATTGAATACTTAAAGATAATCACACTGCTTTGCCTATTCATTTGAGATTCTTGGCCAGCATGTATTCTACACCAAATTATTCCATGAGGCATCAACAATACATTTTGTTTCCGGGATAACTTATGCCAGAATTCAAAATCGCTGATGTTTCTATTAATGTTGAATCCTCCATATTGTTTGAATAGCTCATTTCTAATAATACAAGAAGATGGTGCCTTGTGAAAAACATATGATTTAAAATAATTACGCTGGTATGTTTCGAGAGGATTAAGTATGACAGGAAATGGTTTTTCTGGATCAGGCTCAATAGAGTCCAGTCCATATCCCGCCTCAGGAAATTGCTCCATATAATTAACTACCACTTCTATTCCCCAAGGATAAATAGTATCATCTGCATCCAGATATTTTATGTATTTGCCTTTTGCATAACTGGCCGCTTTATTTCTATTGGGATAATCTCCGAGATTTTTCTCATTTAGGTATACGCTGATTCTATGATCCTTGTTAGCATAATCTTTAGCAATCTGTAAAGTATTGTCTTT
>Ga0209188_1002727_pt1 | contig 12763 bp, 16 predicted proteins | sample C_130625_EF_Meta_FD_187307 | JGI IMG/M metagenome (GOLD analysis project Ga0209188, IMG submission 187307) | Freshwater microbial communities from Lake Croche, Canada to study carbon cycling - C_130625_EF_MetaG (SPAdes) (version 2) | ecosystem: Environmental > Aquatic > Freshwater > Lake...
TAATTAACGATAATTGATCAACGAATGATATTATGACGGAATGAGACAAGTAGAAGTTAATCGTAACACCTCGGAAACCCAAATCCAATTGAAAATCAACTTGGATGGTACAGGCCGCGCTGAATTAAATACAGGCGTGCCATTCCTCGACCATATGCTCGATCAAATTGCTCGACATGGCATGGTGGATTTATCCGTCACAGCCAAAGGTGATACCCACATAGATGATCACCATACGGTAGAAGATATTGGCATAACCTTAGGACAAGCTATTGCAAAAGCCGTAGGCGATAAAGCAGGCCTTACGCGTTACGGACATTCTTACGTTCCTCTGGATGAAACCTTATCTAGAGTTGTGATTGATTTTTCTGGTAGACCAGAACTCGAGTTTCATGTTCCTTTTACAAGAGCTCGTGTTGGCACATTTGATGTGGACTTAAGCATTGAGTTTTTCAGGGGTTTTGTGAACAATGCAGGCGTTACACTACATATCGATAACATCCGTGGAGTGAACGCTCACCATCAAATTGAGACCATATTTAAAGCATTTGGCAGAGCTCTACGAATGGCAGTCACCATCGATGAACGCGCCTTAGGAAGTATTCCATCCACTAAGGGAAGTCTCTAAATCGACCATTCATAAGGTATGAGTTTTGTCTAATATCGCGATCGTTGATTATGGGATGGGCAATATTCGCTCAGTAGCGCAAGCCGTTATGAAAGTTGCTCCTGAGTGTCAAGTCGTCATTGCCCATCAACCCGAGCAGATCCAACAAGCCGACCGTATTATTTTGCCTGGCCAAGGCGCTATGCCCGACTGTATGCAGAATTTAAAAAATTCAGGTCTTTATGATGCCTTAATGGATGCCATAAAAAATAAACCACTTCTTGGAGTTTGTGTCGGTGAGCAAATGCTTTTTGAGCAAAGTGATGAGTCACATACGGCCAATCAAACAACTTCTTGTCTTAGCGTATTTCCAGGTAAGGTGATTCGGTTTAAACCTAATCTGATGCAAGAAGATGGTAGCCATCTCAAAGTACCGCACATGGGTTGGAATGAGGTTTTTCAGCAACAAACTCATCCTCTTTGGGAAGGAGTACCAAATCATGCACGTTTTTACTTTGTTCACAGTTATTATGTAGTTCCTGACAATAAAAATCATGAATTCGGAACGACCAATTATGGCGGTTTGTTTACTAGTGCGATTGCAAAAGATAATATCTTTGCGACACAATTTCATCCTGAGAAAAGTGCAAAAGATGGACTTCGAATTTATCAAAACTTTACACGTTGGAATCCTTAAATGTTGTTAATACCTGCAATTGACTTAAAAGACGGCCACTGTGTTCGTTTAGAACAAGGTGATATGAATAAAGCAACCGTGTTTTCTGAAGATCCTGCCGCAATGGCCAGACACTGGGTTAATCAAGGAGCTAGAAGATTACATTTAGTCGACTTAAATGGAGCATTTGCCGGAAGACCAAAAAATGAGTCTGCCATTTTATCGATTCTGAAAGAAGTCGGCGATGAGATACCCGTTCAATTGGGCGGCGGTATTAGAGACCTTGAAACCATCGAACGATTACTTGATGATGGTCTAGAAACCATCATCATTGGAACAGCTGCAGTTAAAAATCCTGGATTTTTACAAGAAGCCTGTATAGCGTTTGGTGGACACATCATGGTCGGCCTTGATGCTAGAGACGGAAAGGTTGCAACAGATGGCTGGAGTAAATTAACTGGTCATGAAGTGATTGACCTCGCAAAAAAATATGAAGATTATGGTGTTGAGGCCATTGTGTATACGGATATAGGTCGAGATGGCATGTTGCAAGGAATTAATATTGAAGCAACGCTTAGATTGGCACAAGCCGTATCGATTCCGATCATTGCAAGTGGTGGTTTGACCAATATGCAAGATATTGATGCTTTGTGCGACATTGAAGAAGATGGTGTGATTGGCGTTATCGCTGGTCGTGCTATTTATAACGGCAATATCAATCTAACAGAAGCGCAAAAATATGCGGATGAAAAAAATCCGCCAGAGTATTAAGTCCCTATGCTAGCTAAGCGGATTATTCCTTGCCTCGATGTCACAGCAGGGCGGGTTGTTAAAGGAATTAACTTCCTTGAGCTCAAAGATGCGGGCGACCCAGTGGAGATTGCTAAACGCTACGACGACCAAGGCGCTGACGAAATCACGTTTTTAGATATCACCGCCACATCAGATGGTCGTGATTTAATTCTCCACATTATTGAAGAAGTGGCTTCGCAAGTATTTATCCCGTTAACCGTGGGTGGTGGAGTGCGTGAAGTTGCGGACGTTAGAAGACTTTTAAATGCAGGCGCAGATAAAGTCAGTATGAACTCCTCTGCAGTAGCAAGGCCAGATTTAGTTTCTGAGGCGAGCGCTAAGTACGGCTCACAATGCATTGTGGTGGCCATTGATGCGAAACAAACAGCACCTAAGCGTTGGGAAGTCTTTACCCATGGTGGACGAAATAATACAGGTATCGATGCGATTGCTTGGGCAAAAGAAGTCTGTGATCGTGGTGCTGGTGAAATCTTACTCACGAGTATGGACCGAGATGGCACCAAAAATGGTTTTGATTTAGAACTTGTCAGGTTAGTCAGTGACACGGTATCCATCCCTGTCATTGCATCAGGCGGAGTTGGCAACCTACAAGATTTGGCTGACGGCATACTTCAAGGGCATGCGGACGCTGTATTGGCAGCAAGTATTTTCCATTACGGTGAGTACACGGTTCAAGAAGCAAAGCACTTTTTAGCTCAACAAGGAATCACCGTACGCTAGAGTTTCTTTAGCGCATGCAATAGAATGTTTGCATGAAGCCATTAAATGATAAAAACTGGGTAGATCAAGTCAAGTTCAATGAGCAGGGTCTCATACCAGTTATAGCCCAAGATTCCACAAGTAAAGAAGTACTTATGATGGCGTGGATGAACGCATCCTCATTACAAGAGACCATCGAACTGGGACAAGCTGTCTATTGGTCAAGATCAAGAGGGCGTCGCTGGCATAAAGGTGAAGAGTCAGGACATTTTCAGAATATTCAACAAGTTCTATTAGATTGTGATGGGGACACCATTTTGTTATTAGTTGAGCAAGTTGGCGGTATTGCTTGCCATACTGGGGCACCAAACTGCTTTTTCCAGCCTCTTATTAAAGAAAATAATGCTTGGTACTGGCAAAACCCATTGGGAGAAAAAAATGAGTGATACCCAAGAAAATCTTAGTCAAGTACTCCAGCAGGTTGCTGATGTGATTACATCACGTAAAAAACAAGTGAGTGCGGGCGATCAGCTCGAGTCATCCTATGTAGCGTCATTATTTAAAAAAGGTGATGATGCCATCTTAAAAAAGATTGGTGAAGAAGCTTCGGAGACCATCATGGCTGCTAAAGATGCACGTTATGCTAAAAACCAAGGATCTTCAGATCATCCTCAATCCTTAGTTAATGAAGTTGCAGACTTATGGTTTCATTGTCTTGTTCTTTTGGCACAATTTAATTTACGACCTGAGGATGTCCTACAGGAACTCCAGCGTCGAGAAGGTGTGAGTGGCATTGCTGAAAAAGCATCGCGACCAAAGTAAAACCAAATCATTATGGAGAATTGAGTGAAGCACGATCCTGATTGCATATTTTGTAAGATTATTGACGGTAAGATACCGAGTAAAAAAGTCTATGAAGATGAAGATGTCTTAGCTTTTCATGACATCAATCCGGCCGCTCCCATCCATTTTTTGATAATTCCTAAAACGCATATTTCGATGCTTGCAGATGCTACTAACGAAAATCAACAAATACTAGGTAAAATAATGTTGTTGGCACCAAAATTAGCATTAGAAGCTGGTGCGCGTCCTGGAAAATCAGGTGGTTTTAAAGTTTTAGTAAATAACGGTGCAGATGGAGGCCAAGAGGTATACCATTTGCATTTACATGTGTTGGCAGGGCCAAGGCCTTGGAAACACGAATTACCAGGTTAATTTAACTTATCTTATATAGGGAGTTGTTATGGGTGGAATGAGTCCAGTTCATTGGCTAATCGTATTAGCTGTCGTACTATTAATTTTTGGAACTAAAAAATTAAGAAATATAGGCTCTGATATGGGAGCTGCAGTTAAAGGCTTTAAAGATGGTATGAAAGATGGTGACGCTGCTAAAACAGAAACAACACAAGCAACGCAACAAGTTGCTCAATCAGCACCAACTCAAACAGCTAAAGATCCAAATACTGTTGACGTTAGCTCTAAAGAAGTACGTTAATGCAGGCTAAGCTGTACCCAAATATTTTCGGAGAAGTCTGATATGTTTGATATTGGACTCTCCAAAATTGCCTTAATCTCTGTCGTGGCTTTGGTCGTATTAGGGCCAGAGCGCCTGCCCCGTGTTGCAAGGACAGCCGGAAATCTTTTTGGTCGAGCACAGCGTTATATGTCGGAAGTTAAAGAAGAAGTTAGCCGACAAATGGAGCAAGAAGAGCTCAAAAAAATGAAAGAAGCTGCAACTGAGGCTTTTAATAGCGCAAAAAATGACTTCAAAGATCTAGATCAAGTGATTTCATCGCAAGTAGCCGAAGTCAATTCCACGATGAATGAAATCTCTTCATCGATCACTACGAATACAGATAGTTCTTGGTCAGAAAACGAGAATCGTATTTACACCCCCAGAATTGATACCTTTGAGGCTGGACAACGTCAGGGGCGTAAATCCTGGCGAAACAAAAAAGGTGCTGTACCGATGTGGTTTAAGCACTCGAACGGCATTAAAGTCCGCGTTCAATCGGGTGCAGCAAGAGTAAAACGATTCAGAAGAGCATCGATTAGCTCTTCCTCAAGTAAATCATTTTTTGGGTAATACAAGCAGATGAGTGACACTCCGCAGGACGCAACCCAACAAGAAGAGACTTTTTTTAGTCATCTTGTTGAATTAAGAGATCGCATCATTAAGGCTTCTATTGCTGTTTTAGTCGTATTTTTGAGCATGGTGTATTGGGCGCCTGATATCTTTCATTTATTAGCAGACCCGATGTTGAAAGTTTTACCTGCGGGTGCGCATATGATCGTAACGGATGTCACTGGATCATTCTTTGTCCCGATCAAGGTAACTTTTATGGCAGCTTTTGTAATCGCTTTGCCAATAGTCATTTATCAAATTTGGGCATTTATAGCTCCTGGGCTATACCAACACGAAAAAAAGTTAGTTCTTCCTATCGTCATCAGCACCTACACCCTCTTCTTAATAGGCATGGCATTTGCTTACTTTTTAGTATTTCCAACCGTTTTTGGCTTTATGGTTCAGTACAACGCTCCCTTGGGCGCTGATATGAGTACAGATATTGATAAATACCTGAGTTTTGCCATGACGACCTTTTTGGCGTTTGGATTTACCTTTGAAGTTCCGGTGGTGGTAGTGGTTCTTGTAAGAATGGGTATCGTCACTTTAGCTAAATTAAAAGAAATGCGCCCATATGTCATTGTTGGGGCCTTTGTCATTGCCGCGGTAGCAACCCCCCCAGACGTCATGTCACAGCTACTTTTAGCTATTCCCTTATGTGTTTTGTTTGAGTTAGGGCTAATTATTGCCAGGTTCTACCAACCCAAGCCAAAAGAAGACAAAGAAGACTTACCAAAAGGGGCAGTTTAAGCCCAAGAGGCTTATTCTATATAAGTGTAGAAGTTTCAGGGGAAGAGTTTATTGGGGCATTTGATGGGTGTAAAAACAACAAAAATCGTTGTCTTTTAGCAACGGAAACCCCTTAGTTTGCTAAAAATCCACAAAAAACAACACTTCTATCTAAAGTTTAATGAAATAAGAACAAGTTTAGTGGATGATTAGGATATTCCTTGATGTCAGGGAAGAAGTTTCTTAAATAGTTTTCTTTTTTAATATGGAGATTTACGAATGAAAAAATCGCTATTCGCACTCGCCGCTTTAGGCGCATTTGCAGGCGCAGCACAAGCTCAATCTAGCGTTACATTGTTTGGTACGATGGACGTTTCTGTTAACTACATCAGCAATGGTGGTGTTGACAAGTCTGGAACTACAGCTAACTCATCTATTGCTAACGGAACTTCTACTCCTGTTGCTGGATCATGTGCAATCTGTGTAGTTGATGGTGCTATTGCAACTACTATGTGGGGCATGAAGGGTACTGAAGATTTAGGCGGCGGTACAAGAGCAGAATTCTACGCAGCTGGTGACTTATTAGCTAACAACGGTACAAACCACAGTTCAGGCATGTTCCGTCGTGGCGCTTATGTTTTAGCTGGAAACAACAGCTTTGGTTCAGTATCTTTAGGTTTAAGATCTAACCCTGTTACTGATGGCTTTTCTACAACATTACCATTAATGGGTAACACAGTTACTCAAGTACGTAACGTTATCGGCATGGCTTCAGGCGACTTCATCAAAAACAGCATTTCTTATCAAACTCCTCTCTGGTCTGGTTTTCAAGCTCGTGCATCTTACGGTGCTTCAGACACAATCGCTGACACAAGCGGCGGTTCAATCTTAGCAGCAGCTGCATCTTACACGAACAGTGGCTTCACATTAAATGCTGGTTACAACAAAGCTAACGCTGTAAACTTGGCACAAAGTGGTGATCCAGCAACAAACACTTCTACAGCAATTGGTGCACCTGCAGCCAGCGCTTCAGCATCTGCTGCTTGGGCATCTGCTTTAGATCAAGTTGGTTATTTTGCTGGTCTTAAGTATTCAATGGGTGCATTCTCTATTGGTTACGCTTTTGCACACGGTGAATTCACCAATAACACTGCTGGAACAGCCGCAACTACTGCAGCAGGTCCTGGTGGTAACGTTGCTGGTAAAACTGCAAATGCAAACGTAAATATGATTGGTTTAGGTTATCAAGCAACTCCAACATTATTGTTGGGTTTAAACTATATGATCACTACAGCTGATTCAACATTTACAAACCTCCAAGCTCGTTATAGCTTAAGCAAGCGTACAACTGCATATTTCCAAGGCTCTTTAGCTAAGAATGGTGCTGGCGCTGCTTCAGACGGTACAGCTTTTGGTAACTTTATGCCAGTGAGTACAAACTCTTCTACATACATCAGAAACGTTGGTGGATATGGTTTAGTTAGTGGTTCAAGCTACACAGGTGGTCTTCCAAATACTAACTCAACAGCTTTAGGTGTTGGTTTGATCCACAATTTCTAATTTAATGTAGGACCTGTTCCTATTTGATTTAGAAAACAAGAAGTAATTAAAACCCACTATGTAAATAGTGGGTTTTTTTATTCAAGTTTTAATTGTCTTGATACTGCTAGCAAATTATTAATGGCGTAAGGATTTTGTGGAACAATCCCTTGTTCAAAGGAGATATGACCCCAAAATAAAGTATCAAATTTATTTAATAAAAACGTTTGTAGAGTTTCAATGTTTGGATGTGTATATTCATTCTCTGGTTGAGTTGAGTTTGCAACCCAAGCATATAATCGTAAGCCTTTTTGTTTTATGGCTTCTGCCGTTAATAAGGCATGGTTGATACATCCCAACTTAATATCCACGACGAGTATCACTGGTAATTGAATCTCGTGGGCAAAATCACCTAAAGTAAGATGCTCATTGATGGGTACTAAAAAGCCACCAGCGCCTTCAACTACAACCACATCGGCAGTATTTTTAACGTATTTGTATTGCTGAGTCATAACAGCCATATCAAGAGTAACACCTTCCTTTGGTGCAACTAAATGAGGTGCCGCTGCATCTTTTAAAAAGTAAGGGCATATATCCGATGCTTTTAACTCTGGAAATTCTCTTCGACTTACCATGAGTAGGGTCTCAATATCTTCATTGACGAGAACACCTTCCACTTCTCGCATACCTGCAACAACTGGTTTATAGCCAATCGTTTTTAGACCCATAGATTGAAGTTTTAAGATTAAGGCTCCGACAACTAAGGTCTTTCCGACTTCTGTATCAGTACCTGTTACAAAAAATCCTCGGTAACTCATCTGAAAGTTCTCTCAATCCGAATGAGTTGATCAATCAAAGTTTGGACTTGCTCTTGAGTATGATCTGCATTAAGAGTTACTCTTAATCGTGCAGTATTTTTTGGCACGGTTGGCGGCCTGATTGCAGGAACCCAAATATTTGATTGTCTAAGTTGTTCAGCAACTTGAAGGGCTTCTTCATTTGATCCAATAATAATGGGCTGAATTGCTGACGTGGAAGGCAAGCATTTCCATTGATGGAAATGCGCATTTTGACGCCAATATTCAATCAGATCAAACAAGTTCTTTCTGCGCGATTGGCCTTCTTTGGATTCAATTAACTCGATACTTTTTAAAATGGTATGAGCTATTGCCGGAGAAGGGGTCGTAGAGTAAATCACTGGCCTTGATTTTTGAATCAGCCAATCAATCCAGATCTGATTAGCCGAAATAAATGCGCCAGATACTCCTACTGCTTTTCCAAGCGTACCCATATAAATGATATTGGGCGAAGAAATATTTAGGTGTTCCAGACGACCATGACCATTAATGCCAAAAATACCAAATCCATGAGCGTCATCCACATAGAGTAACGCTTGATGACTCTCAGCAATTTGAGTTAATTCATGTAAAGGAGCAAGGTCACCATCCATACTAAAGACACTATCCGTAACGATAATCTTCAACGGGTTTTGATCTTGCTCCATTTTGCTTTGAAGTGTCTTTATATCATTATGAGGATAGATAAAAACAGAAGCCTGAGATTGGGCTTTAGCCATTCTTACGCCATCAATAAGGGAAGCATGATTGAGCTCATCCGAATAAATCGAGATAGCACCAAGACTTCCTAGAGCAGTCATCAAGGCAATATTTGCCATAAATCCAGTATTCATCAGACATGCACCTACGTTGGGAATATGTAAAGATTGCGTTTGAGCAAGTTTATTCTCAAGAATTTGATGTGCCGTTGTGTGACCACTAATCAAAGCGCTTGCCCCACTACCAACACCATACAAATCAGCACCTTCAGACATCGCTTGTTTTAATAGGGGGTGATTACTCAATCCTAAATAGTCATTACTACAGAAAGATAGGAATTGCTCACCATTGATTCTAACAACGGGAGCATTTGGAGTAGATCTGAGTTTTAATTGACGTACTAATCCTTGATCACGTAAATCATGATTCGCTGCGTCAAGTGACGTTAGCCATGGACTATTTAAAAAGGACATACAGAATTTAAAGTAGATTGAACCATAGATCCTAAAAATTGAACTTGTTCATGATTCAGAATATAGGGTGGCATTACATATACAGTATTACCTATTGGGCGAATAAGAAGGCCATGTTCTAAACCTTTTGCATAAAACTCTTTAGAAAATCGAGGTGATATCAACTCTGACTTAATATCAAAAGCTAATATGGTGCCTAATTGACGGAAGTTCATTGCGCGTGCATCTTGTTCCACCCAAGAAAAAGCATCTTTTAAATCACTCGCAAGGAATTGGTTCTTGGATAAGTAATCATCATCTTCAAAAATAGATAAGGTGGCTAATGCTGCAGTACATGCCAAAGGATTACCTGTAAAAGAGTGAGAGTGTAAGAATCCTAAGCGGATATTGTCAGAATAAAAGGCATCATAAATGGCGTTACTAGAAAGGACGACGGATAGTGGTAAATACCCACCAGAAATGCCTTTAGAAAGCGTCATTAAATCAGGCCAAATATTGGCATGTTCACAGGCAAAAAACTTTCCGGTTCGACCACAACCAACAGCAATCTCATCTGCGATTAAATGGACTTGATATTGATCACACAACAATCTTAGGCCTTTTAAATAGTCGGCAGAATACATGGCCATACCCGCCGCACATTGCACCATTGGCTCAATGATGATGGCCGCAATTTGAGAATAGCTCGATTGTAAAAGCTCCTCTAGCTCAGTTAAACAACTCTTGGCATATGCCTGTTCAGAAACCCCCTCTGGAGCTAAACGCGCATCAGGTGAAGAAACAATGATGGGTTGACGGGTCAAAATACTATAGGCATCAGTAAAAATTGGGATGTCTGTGACAGAGAGTGCACCTAGAGTTTCACCGTGATAACTATTCTTTAAACAAATAAAGCGATTTTTTTCACTTTTACCTAGGTTACGCCAATAATGAAAACTCATTTTTAGTGCGATTTCAACGGCAGATGCACCGTCAGAGGCATAAAAGGCGTGACCTAAATGGTGATCGGTAAGGGCCGAGAGTTTTTCAGATAAGAGCACGACCGGCTCATGTGTCACACCAGCCAACATCACATGCTCGAGTTGATCTAATTGAGACTTAATCTCTTGATTAATTCTTGGGTTGGTATGACCAAATAAATTCGTCCACCAAGAGCTAATCGAGTCTAAGTAGGAATTGCCTTGATGATCATATAAGTAGGCCCCCGAAGCACTTTTAATCGCCAATAAAGGAATTTCTTCATGACATTGCATTTGTGTGCAGGGATGCCACACCGCTTTTAAACTTCTTTGTGCCCAATCATCACTCATCATGCATCGATTATAAGTGCCACAACAGAGTCAAGAAATAATTCTATTTACGCACTTCCTTTTGAGTAGGTCGCTTACCAATTGCAATCGATAGGACAACACTTTGACCTTTTCGATCTACGACTACCTTAGCATTATTTCCTGGAGTTAAGCTTGCAACGTTATTTAGTAAGCTACGGACATCTTTAATCGGTTCATCATTAACTTCCTTAAGGATATCTCCCGGTTTAACACCACCTAATTCTGCAGGGCCATTTTTAAGAACCCCTGAAATCAAGACTCCTTTTGCATCTTTTGGTAATTTAAATGCTTCGATAATTTCTGGAGAAAGATCTCGTGGCTCAACACCCATCCAACCCCTCGTCACTGAACCATTCGTAACAATTGACTCCATCACTTGCTTTGCAAGGTTGACTGGGATTGCAAACCCAATCCCCATGGATCCACCGCTTTTAGAAAATATAGCAGTATTGATGCCAATCAATTGACCTTTTGTATCAACGAGACCCCCACCAGAATTACCAGGATTAATGGCCGCATCCGTTTGAATAAAGTTCTCGAAAGTATTAATACCTAAATGATCACGACCGAGTGCTGAAACAATCCCAGCGGTAACGGTTTGTCCAACTCCGAAAGGGTTTCCAATTGCAAGAACGACATCACCGACATGAACATTGGACAAATTACCGAGAACGATAGGTTCAGGTAAATCAGGTAAATCGATCTTAAGTAAAGCGATATCAGTTTCTGGATCACTGCCAATTAACTTAGCAATGGTTTTCCTACCGTCACCTAAAGCAATTTCAATTTTGTCTGCACCCTCAATGACGTGATGATTAGTAAGAATAAGACCTTCTTTACTCACTAGAACACCCGAGCCAGTACTAAATTCAGGTTCATCTTCTGGTGGGCCACCTTGAGGATCACCAAAGAAAAAATTGAACCATTCTTCTTGATTTTCAGGGGTTGGTTTACCTTTTGGTTTTGGGCGTTGATGAGGATTTGTTTTTGGCTTAACTGGAGCAGCATTTTCATTTTTACTACTGAAAACGTTGACAATGGCAGGCATCGATTTTTTAACTGCCTCATGATAAGAGCCAGGAGTTACCTCATTGGTGGCCGTTGACTCTTTGACCGTAATGGATTGAAGAGGTCTACTTGAATTACCTAACCAGCCTGGCTTTAAAGTGGAAATAACAAAATAACCAGCCAAAAAAACAGTAACTGCCTGTGCAAAAATTAGCCATAAACGTTTTGCCATCATATTATTTCTCTTTAGTCTGTATTAAACTTCATCCATGAAAACGAAAATCGTAACTCGTAAGTCTATTGAATCATATCTTAATGATTTATTACGAATTTCTCATTTTAAAGACTATTGTCCAAATGGGTTGCAGGTCCAAGGAAAAGTGGATATTAAGATCTTGGTAACAGGGGTTACAGCTTCCTTGGCTTTAATAGAAAAAGCCATCGAGTTCAATGCTGATGCCATTTTGGTTCATCATGGCTGGTTTTGGAAAAATGATGATCCTAGAATCGTGCGTCAATTACATGCAAGGCTCAAATCATTGATGGAGCATGACATCAGCTTATTCGCCTATCATTTGCCGCTGGATCAACATCCGGAATTTGGGAATAACGTTCAACTTGCTAGGGTATTGGGGTTTGAGATCCAAGGACAAAGTAAAGAAAATGACTTGGTTTGGTATGGCAAACCAAGTCAAGGTTCACGGAAAAAAAGCTTACGAGAGATCAGTGAACATATTGAAAAAAAATTGCAGAGAACCCCATTAGTCATTGGTGACGAAAGCCATCCCATTAAAAAAGTAGCATGGTGTACTGGCGGAGCCCAAGCTTATATCGATGTAGCTGCCAATTTAGGGGCAGATGTATTTATCAGCGGCGAGATTTCTGAGCAGACGACCCATGCTGCGAGAGAATTAGGGATTGCTTATATCAGTGCAGGTCATCATGCAACTGAGAGATATGGTATCCATGCATTGGGTACTCATATTGAAAAAACATTTGGGATTAGGCATATCCATGTTGATATACCTAACCCAGTTTGAATTTATTTTTTCAGGTTATCGCGAATTTCGCGCAGAAGAACAATATCTTCAGGGGTCGCTGGAGCTTCCGCAGCTGGTTCATCACCCTTGAGGCGATTCATGACTTTGACAAGTTGAAAAATCACAAATGCCAAAATAATAAAGTTCAAAGCAACGGTAATAAAGCT
>Ga0209188_1002729_pt1 | contig 12751 bp, 12 predicted proteins | sample C_130625_EF_Meta_FD_187307 | JGI IMG/M metagenome (GOLD analysis project Ga0209188, IMG submission 187307) | Freshwater microbial communities from Lake Croche, Canada to study carbon cycling - C_130625_EF_MetaG (SPAdes) (version 2) | ecosystem: Environmental > Aquatic > Freshwater > Lake...
AATATTTTTAATCGTTCCACCTTGTAAATTCTTAATTCCTTTCGAAGCCACCATGGAACCCGCAATTCCCGAAGATAACACGTGGGTAGTTGAAACAGGCCATTTATAAGCGGTTGATAAACCAATCGTAATGGCCGCAACTAATTCTGCCGCACCCCCTTGGGCATAAGTAAGATGCTGTTTCCCGATTTTTTCTCCAACGGTTACTACAATCCGTTTCCAACCAATCATCGTTCCTAAACCTAACGACAAAGCAATCATCCACATAACCCATTGAGGAGCAAAATCAGTTAATGACGACAAGCCACTATTAGCATTTTCGAACGTAAAGAATGGTGCTTTTTTGCCTATCGTGGCAGTTTTTAAATCTTTTTTGTCATCTTCACTTAGAGTTACCGCATCACTTTCCATCAATTTTTTAGAATGCTTATTGATATTCAAAACATCTTTCCGTATTTCTAATTTGGTTTCAACGGTTAAATTCTTGGCATTAAGTGTTTTATTCTCAAAAATTACACTTAGGCTTTTTGTTCCTTTCAGAACGCTTGCATAACTCTCTTTTTCTGTTGAAGAAAGCTTGTTTGTATCAATTTTAGCGATTATTGTCTGCACTGTCGACACTTCTTTTTTTAATTTAAAAGGGTCAACATCAATATTTATGGCAAAGAAGTGTGGTAGAAAAGCAATGAGGACCAGCATTACTAAACCTATACCTTTTTGTCCATCATTACGTCCGTGAAAAAAACTTACTAAAGTACAAGTCATTACTAATAACCCCCTAATCCAAAGCGGCGGAGGGGTATCTTTTTTGGGTTCTTTGAAAATATCTTTATTACTAATTGATTTTCTTAAAATATACATAAACACAATTGCGACCGCAAAACCAAATAGCGGGGACAACAGCAATGCTTGACCAATTTCAACCGCCTTATCCCAGTTTACCGTTGAGATTCCTTTATTATTTTCGGGTAATAATGCGTATCCAACACCAATACCAATAATTGAACCAATTAACGTATGAGAGGATGAAGCTGGAATGCCAAAATACCAGGTTGCTAAATTCCAAATAATGGCAGAAATCAACATAGAGAACGCTAAAGCCATGGCGTGATAGACGTTAGGGTCGATGAGCAGTTCAGTAGGCAACAATCCAATAATTGACATGGTTACACCCACGCCACCCGTAAGCAAACCCAAAAAATTCATCAATCCAGACCACACTACTGCCTGCGTTGGCTTCAAGGTATTTGTATAAATAACCGTTGCAACTGCATTAGCTGTATCATGAAACCCATTGACGAATTCAAAAGCACAAGCTAAAAATAAGCAAAGGAAAAGTAGAATAAAAAGGGATATATCTAGTCCAAACATTTTTAAATTTGATTAGTAATTTTGTGGATAAACATTCAAGCATATATTTGCAAAAATACTACATTGAAAAACCTTATGAGCATTTTTCTGATAAAGTAAATGTTAACAAGAAATCTTTACAAAGTTATTCAAAACAAAAATAGATAGACTTTATATATTCAATGTTAAGGAATCATTAAATATACTATTTGCAAAAACGTAGCTAACGATAATAGATGAGCTATGAAATTAAAATGCCCTTCAAATAATTTTGGAAGGGCATTTTAATTTTACAGCATTTGTATTTGTGGTTTCAAAACCAAAGGTTTATTTTGGGTTTAAGTTCTCTCACACTTTCTGGCTATAGACTCGTAATCAATTTATCAAAATTTTCTTCTTTACCCTGTCCCCGCTTTCGTTTATTTTGATTCACTTGTAACAATTTAACAAAATAATTGGGTGGATAAAAACCTTTTAAGCGTCCTAACACTTTTGCGTTATAATCTAAAAAAAGCGTTGTTGGAAATTGTGTTACTTTATGTTTTTTCCCAATTTCTAATCCATCGATATTATCTACATCAACTTTGTACGCAAAATATTTCAAACTTATAATCGAAGCAGTCAATTCATCTGAATAAGTATCACGATCCATTTTTTTACAAGGCTCACACCAAGAGGCAGAAAAATCTAAGATAATCGGTTTTTTCAAGCGTTTAGCTTCTTGCAATAAATCTTGATAACTTCCTGTAAAAAACGAAGCTGAAATGATATCTTGGGCTTGCGTTGCTCTAGAAATCAATAAAAAAGCCATTATTAACAATTTCTTTATCATAATATATTTGATGAGTTAGTTTAAAAATTTCGTACAACAATAATCAAGCCAAATATGATTTTTTTAACTCACAGGTAACTAGTTATCAAAATTTAAACTACAAAAAAGTCCTAAGAAAATTTCTTAGGACTTTTTGCTTAAAAATTAAAAGTCTTAAAGAATTACTCCTAGAGCTTTTAACGTTTCAATACTTCGATAATTGCCAGTTGCTAAGTTTTTATCTTTTTGGAATTGTAAGATAGCAGCCTTGGTTCTTACGCCGATGATATCATCAATCGGACCAGGGTCGTAACCTTTTGCTTTCAATGCTTTTTGGATTTGAATAATCATCGCAGTGGTCAAATTCTGATCACAAAGAACCTCCGTCCACTCAGCATAAGAGTTACCCGACGTTTGAGCGGTGGTGGTATAAGAACCATATTCAGCAGGAATATTTGTTTCAGTCGTTTTTGCAGCGGCTTTAACCACAGTCTTAGTGATTGTTTTGTATTCCGCAGGAATTTCAACTTCACGAGTTTGGGCAAGGCTCCCCACAATTTGACGAGTACGTGTTCCATACTGTGCAGGCGTCTCGATTACTTTAGTCGTGGCTGGAGAAACCAATACTTGTTTTGATCGAGTAGCATATTGAGCAGGTACTAAAATTTCTCGAGCAGCGGCGGCGGAAGCTACTACCTGCTTGGTAATTGTTTGATAACAATTGACTTCTACAGCTACTCTATCAGTACCCGTTGCATAATTACTACCACGATCTCCTGGACTTGCACATGGTGTTAGGACATCTACCAAACGGACTGTTGCTGGTGAAACAACTACTTGCTTAGTACGAGTTGCGAATTGGGCAGCAATTAGTTGTTCTTTTACCTCAGCATCTTTCACTAATACTTGTTTTGTGATCGTAGCATATTCAGCTGGAATTGTAATTTCACGGTAAGAAGCAGCTTTTGCTAAGACAGTTCTTGTGATGGTTTTGTATTCAGCCGGAATTTCTTTATCTATCACTCGAGCAGGCTGGTCAACAATTTCACGTGTAATGGTCTCATATTGAGCAGGAATCGCAGTAGAAGTAGCGAAGCCAGTGGCATTAGGCGCTACGATAACTTGTTTTGTAAACGTGGCATATTCAGCAGGAATTGTAATTTCACGAGTCGATGCTGGAGTTATAACCACTTGTTTAGTAATTGTTTGGTATTGAGCAGGAGTTGTAACTTCTCTGGTTCCGGCAGGAACCTTCAATACTTGTTTTGTGATGGTTTTATATTCAGCTGGAACGGTTACTAAACAAAGAATACGGCAATCTTCTGGGTTGGCAGATAAACATCCTGGGTCGGCTTTACCTCTTTCATATTTAGTGAATTCGTCACGAATTTTAATTCTTTCAGTTACTGTTTCATACACTGGTGGCGTTGTAACTAAAGCAGTTGACGCTTCTTTCAACAATGTTTGCTCGGTTATAGTTTTGTAAGTCGCTGGAACAACTTCTAAACGTTTAGAAGCCTCTTTCACCAGTACTTGCTCAGATACCGATTTATACCCAAATTGTTGAGCCGCTAAAACCGTTGAAGCATCTTTTACTAATCGTTGTTCCGTTACTTTTTTGAAAGTACCAGAAATAACCGTCAATACTTTTGAAGCCTCTTTGATCAAAACTTGCTCTGAGGCGGTTTTATATTCAGCGGGGACGGTTTCCACACGTGAGTAGGCAGGCTTCACCATGTATCGTTCAATCTCAGTTTTATAAACGGCGGGAATAATTGTATAGGTTTTTGTTGCAGGTTTAGAAACATATTGCTCAGTTTCTGATTTTAATATTGCTGGCACAACTTCTTGTTTCTTACACGGACTTCCCGATACGACGGCTCCATCCATTGCGATGAATGCTTTGCGAGTATTATCCCAAGAACCTGCCAAAAAAGAACCCGTTGGGCAACCACCGACGAAAATATTTTCAGTGATAGTTTTGTAAGTTGCAGGAATTATTTCCAAACGCTTAGAAGCTTCTTTTACCAAATAACTTTCTGTTTCTGTTTTGTAAACTGCCGGAACAACTGTTACCGTTTTACCTGCTTCTTTTACCAATACTTGCTCTGAAACTGTCTTGTAAGTCGCAGGAATTACTTCCAAACGCTTAGAAGCTTCTTTCACGAGGATTGATTGGGTTTCCGTACCCATAGTTGCAGGGATAACCGCAAGGGTCTTTCCCGCTTCTTTGGCTACGTACTGCTCAGTTTTAGTAGTGAACTGTGCAGGCTTCAAACATTTTGCATAACACTTACCGTTAACCGGGTTAGGCGGCAGGTCATTTTGGGCAATTGCCGCAGTACTGACCAAACTGATGTTTACTGCTGTATAAAGCAGCGAGAAGTTGAGTTTCTTCATGTTGTTGTTAGAAAAAATAAATCAGTGCTAAATTGGGTTCAATTTAACAGACAAATATATGGGGGTTTTGGTAAAATGCAAAGCAATCAATAGCTATCTATTGTGTCGAATATATTCATTTTATCTTTGAACGAATTTAACCAGATAAAGTAACCAATATTCATCTATAACATATAATATCTATAGCTCCATTTTACGGCGGGAAGCTTTGTTAGGAATACGCTATTGTAGCGTATAAAGAGCGGAAGTAATAATTCTTGTGTAAATTTGTGGATAATCCACAAACATTGCAAGTTTTTAATAAAAAATGATCTGTGCTTTCACCTATTTTTGTAAATTATTTCAATAATTATCACTTATTAATAGTTTAATTACGATTTTGTCGAATTTATGGTGAATTTTTCACCACAATCCCGTAATAATAGGATAACTTTTATTCGTGGCTCGTTGCCAAATTTTATATATTTTTAGATGAAAATATCAGACGCAATTTTTATACAAAGTAATACGGATTATCTAAAATGTCCAAAGCCCGATAAACCAGAATATGCCTTCATTGGAAGGTCTAACGTAGGGAAATCATCGTTAATAAATTCTATTGTTCAGAAAAAGAATTTAGCAAAAACTTCACAGACGCCCGGAAAAACCCAACTAATCAACCATTTTGAGATTGATAAAAAATGGTATTTGGTCGATTTACCTGGTTATGGGTACGCAAAAGTTAGCAAAACAGACCGTGAAAAATTTGAAACGATGATTCACGAATATCTCGAAAATCGGGAAAATTTATTGTACACTTTTGTGTTGGTAGATGTCAGACACGAACCTCAAAAACTTGATATTGAATTTATCAATACCTTAGGTGAAAGAGGAATTCCATTTTGTATTGTTTTCACAAAAGCTGACAAATTATCAAAAACAGCAGTGGATAAAAACGTGGAATTATACCAACAGAAAGTATTAGAAACGTGGGAAGAAATGCCACAATTTTTCATAACCTCCTCCGTTATTGGAAGCGGACGTGAGGAGATTTTACACACGATTTCAGATTTGAATAAAGCGTTTTAGCAGTGTGTTGGATGAGAAGTTTGGATACATGTTAACATATTAAGAAGCGCTGATTTTCTTTGTACATATTTAGGGAGTATTTTTGTCAGATAATCATAAACAAACATAAAAACATGGTCTTGCGTAGGTAGTGAGGGAAGAATAATAAATTTTATGGATTACTTATCACTCCCCACTTAATGCTTCATCACTTAATTAAGAAAAATGGAATTATTAAAAGAAGTTGCGAATATCTCAGGACAAAGTGGTTTGTATAGAATTTTGAAACCTACTCGCTCTGGTGTAATTGTAGAAAGTTTAGACAGCAAGAAAGCTCGCTCAGTTGTAGGTGCAAATGCTCGTGTATCAGTTTTGAAGGATATTTCGGTGTACATGGCGAATCATCAAGACAATGCCATTCCGTTAGGAGATATTTTCTTAGCAATCAAAGAAAAATACGGTGAGCGGGTAGAAATGGATGTGAAAAATTCAACCGATGCCTCCCTCTTTGATTTCTTGGATTCTGTAGCCCCAGATTTTGACCGTGAGAAAGTGTATGCTTCCGACGTGAAAAAGATGATTAATTGGTTTAATATTCTTTCGGAAAATATGCCGGAGGCATTTGAAAAAACCGACCTGCAAGCAGCTGAAAAAAAGGAAGAAGCTTAATTATTTTAAAAAAATTGAAACCCTACTGATTCATCGAAAGCTTTTGTAGAATTAATATTTCTCAATACCTTTTATAAAGTAATTTAGGTTTTTATTTGCGACGATTAATTTTCAACGATCATCATTAATTATATGAAAGCTGTACTTTGCAAAACTTATGGATCTCCCGAAACCCTTGTGGTTGAGGAAGTTATGGCTCCAACTGCCACAAAAGGAAAAGTCGTTATCAGCGTAAAAGCCTGTGGGGTAAATTTCCCTGACACCTTAATTATTCAAGGAAAATATCAAATAAAACCATCAATGCCTTTCTCTCCCGGGGGTGAAGTTGCAGGAATTATCAAGGAAGTTGGCGAAGGCGTAACAGACTTAAAAGTTGGCGATAAGGTATTTTCGTTGACAGGTTTTGGCGGTTTTGCTGAAGAAGTTGAAACTGAGGCAAAAACAACGTTACTTATGCCAGAAGGCTTGGATTTTGTCACGGCTTCGTCGGTGATGTACACCTACGGTACGTCCTATCACGCTTTAAAAAATCGTGCAGAACTGAAAGCGGGTGAAACACTTTTGGTGTTGGGTGCTGCAGGTGGCGTTGGACTAGCAGCGGTTGAATTAGGAAAAATTATGGGAGCAAAAGTAATTGCGGCGGCATCCACGGATGAAAAATTGGAACTTTGCAAAAAATATGGTGCCGATGAAATAATTAATTATTCAACGGAAAATTTAAAAGACCGTGTTAAGGAAATTACAGGTGGGAAGGGCGCAAATGTAATTTATGACCCCGTGGGTGGTCAATATTCTGAACCTGCATTTCGTTCAATTGCTTGGAAAGGCCGATATTTGGTGATTGGTTTTGCAGCGGGTAATATTCCGAGTTTGCCTTTAAATTTACCCCTTTTAAAAGGTGCATCAATCGTTGGCGTGTTCTGGGGCGCTTTTGCCGCAAACGAACCGAAAGAGAGTTTTCAAAATTTCAAGGAATTATTAGGCTTTATTGCCCAAGGAAATTTAAAACCGCACGTACACGCCCAATATTCACTCGAACAAGTATCGGATGCGCTTTACGAAATGCTGAATCGAAAGGTGATGGGGAAAGTGGTGATTGTTAATTAATAGTGAATAGTTATCAATTAATAGTAATCAGAAAATACAAAAATACAGATTATGAATAATTTCATTCGCTTCTAATCGGTATTTTTAAAACTGTTAATTATTAATTGATAATTGTTAATTCAATTACCTCAATTCCCTCTTTTCATCTTTCAGGGCATACACAAACACGACTTTTTTCCTTGATACATTTTCTATAAACGGTTTTAGGATTTGTTCGGCAGATTTTTGTGTTTGTTCTAAAATGCCCATGTCCTTGGCATTTTGTTCAATTTGACTTTCTGCTTTTTGAAAGGCATTATCAACTAGCTTTGCTTCATCCAAAAAAGCATATTCTGTGCTGTAAACCTTTGATTTTGAATGGTCTATTTTATAACTGCAAATTTCTGGTTCGGGTAAATGAACAACCAAAACAGTATCTTTTTCACTAATATCACCCAATCTAATTTTGGTTAAATCCAAACATCCCGTGGCTTCTCCCGAAACGATTAAAAGCACTTTTGCATCGGGTAATAAATCCTTTTTAATTTTGCTTTCAACCACATCTCTAAAATTATATTTTACCAATTCCAACTTACCCATGGACGAAATTTGTTGTAGCAAAACATTGTGTGAAACCTCCACTTCTCGGCTACTAAAAGGGTTTTTTAAATCTTTCATTTTTTCCCAAGCATAAATAGCAAGGGCAATCACTAAAAAAAGAGGAATTAAACGAACGAGTTTTCTAAGCATTGGTATATATTTTTGTTTAAGCTCATGAGGACGTGGACATAAGTTTACGAAATAATAGCATACAATTGAGACCTGCGACCCTAATAATTCTTATAAATACTTAAAATCTAAAGGATTAGTATACAAAAACTCATAATTAGTCCGTGAAATTAACTTTTCTGGACTAATAATTTTAAATGGTATTTCTTCAGCTGGCTCCTCAAAAATGGGTTTCTCTAAGGCTAATTCTTCACAATTTTTAAGGTAAATTTCCTTCCGAATCGGATGAATTGGCGAAACTACGTTGAAGGTCTCATGCCAAAAACCTTGCTCTAAAATCATGGTAATTATTTGAATCAGATCTTGCTGATGCACATAGTTTACTGGTATTTTTCCGGTATTAATCGTCTTTCCGGTAAAGTATTTTGCGGGTATTCGGTCACCGCCCATTAATCCACCACAGCGAAGAATCGTAACATTTTTTGAAGTACTTTTTAATAAATTTTCAACTTTAGTTAATGCATGATTTTCCAAAACTTCATCCCGTTCAGTAACTTCACGATTGAGGTCTGGATAAACGGAAGTGGAGGACGTATAAATAATGGATTTGATGCTGGATGAAGGCAAATATTCCATCAAAGATTTGATTTGTTGGGCGTGAAAATCTTCCCCATATTTGCCTGCTCGTGGAGGAATGCAGATGATTAAAATTTCAGAATTTAGGAAATCAATAATGTCTTCACTTTCAATTTGAGGAGAAAATTTCAACAAAAAAGGCTTAATTCCTACCGCCGAAAGGTAGGTCATTTTGTACTCAGAAGTGGTTGAACCTTTCACTGAATGACCATTTTCAACTAAATGTTTTGCTAGGGGCAGGCCGAGCCAACCGCAACCCAAAATGCTAATTTTCATACGGAAAAAAATTTTTTCCACAATATATATTCTTCTACTACTTCTGGTACCATATATTTTATGGATTGCTTATTTTTTATACAATCTCGAATAAAGGTCGCTGAAATATCCAAAGAAGGTGAATTGATAGATTTCACATTTGGATGATTTTCTAAGTCACTTTTCACAGCATCGGGCCTTGGATAGACGTATAAGCCAAAATATTCCAAGATTTTATCATGATTTTTCCAGTTGGGGAATTGGGCTAAATTATCACCGCCAATAATCAACTTAAATTCATGCTGCGGGTGTTTTTCCTGTATTCTTATCAGCGTATCAATCGTAAAAGATGGTTTTGGCATCGAAAATTCAATATCAATTGCTTTGAATTTTGAATTGTCGGCAATGGCTTTCTCAACCATCGTTAAACGATCAAATTCATGCAAAAGGGAATTATTTTTCTTGAATGGATTTTGTGGAGAAACGACAAACCAAACTTGTGCTAAGTCGGTGGTAGTTGCCATTACATTCGCCACGATTAAATGCCCAATATGAATGGGATTGAAAGACCCAAAGAATAAACCAATTTTCATTTGTTTGGGGGTTATCGGATTTATTGATATTGGGGTTTTGGGATTCAGGAATGTACAAACCCTGAATCCCCAAACTCCTAAATCCCTAACTCTGAATAAATTCGTCAAATAATTTTTGCGCCTTCCTGAATGCCGTTGTAAGATCGTCATTGATTAAAATAATATCAAACTGGTCTTGAAAAGCCATTTCAAACTTCATCTTGAAAACTCTTTTTGAGATAGAATCTTCCGAATCCATTCCACGTTCACGAAGACGTTTTTCCAACTCTTCCACGCTGGGTACTTTGACAAAAATTGAGAGGGCTCTTTCTAAATAATATTCCTTCAATTTTACGCCTCCACGCACATCCACGTCAAAAATCACGTGTTTTCCAGATGCCCATAATCTTTCAATTTCTGATTTCAAAGTCCCATAATAAGCTCCTGGATAAACTTCTTCCCATTCCACGAACTCATTATTAATAATTTTTTCTTTGAATTCATTGGGTGTCATAAAGTGATAATCCTTGCCATTTTCTTCATTACGCCCACGTTTATCACGGGTGCAAGCAGAAATTGAAAAGCCCAAGTTATGGTTATTTGCCAAAAGATGTTTGACAATAGTGGTCTTTCCCGATCCAGATGGGGCGGAGAAGATGATAAGTTTACCGTTTTCCAAGCCTTAATTTTATGGTAATACCCCAATCCAAACTTACTAAAAAGCGGAATCAGGATTAGTTGAACTTCTACAAAAATAAAAAGTTATCAAGCTAATCCGCATGCGACGAGTAACTTAATAACCTAACATAGTTCTAAAAATAATCTTATAAACGATTAACCTTCTGATTGATACAATCAATCAAGTTGGAAGGAATACATTTTTTTTCTAATCTCAGTCGTAGTGTTTCTTTGATACATTTTTCCAACTCATATCCTGTTTCACAAGGCAAACATTTATCCATACTCAATTTGAATTGATGAATTTCTTCTTCGCTTGCCTGACCATCCACAATCAGTTGTACCATTTTCATGCACTCAGCTTGATGCTCACATGATATTTTTTTTTGAATTTTATCAGCCTCGGAAACCATTTTTTTTTAAATTTTGCAATATTTAATATTGGTCTAACTCTTTGTTTATTGTTTATCATTCAAGTAGTTAGTAAACAGGGGGTGTTTTAAAATAATTCCCGAAGAGATAAAAAAAGTTAGTGGTTATCGTTGCTGGTAAAGTCTAGAGCGTAGTTGATGAATGGTTATATGAGATGATCAAAGGAAAAACGATTGTGAGGTATTCATATTTATGACAATCCACACGATCATCAAATTCGAATAATCTCAACTATTCTGCCATACTGGCAGCATTGACATCATAGCCTAGCGATTTGGCATACGATTTTAATTTCTCCTTCAACAACATTCTCGCACGGTGCAATCTTGAACGAACTGTTCCGATGGGAATGTCAAGAATTTTTGCCATTTCTTCGTAGGTGAATCCTTCTACGTCACAAAGGATAATAACGGTTCTAAAATCGACTGGAAGGGCGTTCAAAGCATTGGCAATTTCGTCGCCAATCAGGTCTTGAACTGATTCTACCCGTAAATCTACCGTTTGATTAGTTTCAGCATCCTCCTCCGAATTGTAGGTCGTTTCAACATCTTGATAATCCACTTTAGTGGGTTCTTTAGACTTTTTCCTAAAATCATTTATGAAACTATTTTTCAAGATTCGGAACAACCAAGCTTTTGCATTTGTTCCCTGTGAAAATGAGTTAATAAATCTGAATGCTTTAAGATATGTATCTTGTACTAAGTCATTTGCATCGTCTTCGTCATTGGTCAAACGAAAGGCAAAATTGTACATAGAGTCAATATGAGGCATAAATTCTTTGCCGAAAACACGGTGTTTTTCGAGGTCAGAATAGGTTTGAGTTGCTTGGAGTTCTTCTTGTTCGTCCATTTTGTTGCTGAGAATCGTCAGTAAAAATAAGCCATCCTTTTTGATTTACAAAGAAACATGGTGCAAATCAGTGAACAGGTATTATCATAAAGATAAACAAACAACTTGCCAAGGATGTTTTAATTCATTTTCCTGACAAAAAGGCGCAGGTTAACAGCGCAGCGAATGCACTTTTTTAATAGAATTATACGGATTTTTGAATTTATCTGTCTAACTCGGCAAGATTTAAAAAATCTGGGGTTTAATTTCTGCCAAACTATTTCATGTAACTTTTTGCTTCAAAAACCGTGGTTATGCCCTTTTTGGAAAGCGTGTAACTGAATCCTGGCTGAATTGAATAGGCACCGTATTCACCTTTTTTGTTCAAGGCCAAATATCCAATCTGAAATTCTTTGTAATTATATCTTTTTACAATTCTCATAATGGCTTCTTCGCATGCCTGTTGAGGATTTTTCCCATTTCTCATCAGTTCCACAATCAAAAAAGAACCCAAAGTTTTCAGTACGAATTCGCCTAATCCCGTGGCACAGGCTCCACCTACTTCATCATCACAAAAAACTGCCGCTCCAATAATCGGGGAGTCTCCTACTCTACCATGCATTTTGAACGCTAATCCACTGGTAGTACAGGCACCTGAGATCTCGCCCTTATTCCCTAGCGCTAATAAGCCGATGGTATCGTGGCGTTCTATATTGATTTTGGGTTCGTATTTTGAGGTTTTCTTCCAGTCTTCCCATGCTTTTTTAGCCGTTTCAGTCAATAGATTTTCTTTTTTAAATCCCTGTGCAAGTGCAAATTGAGAAGCTCCCTCTCCTGAGAGCATTACATGTGGTGTTTTTTCCATGACCGCCCTAGCAATAGAAATAGGGTGCATAAAATTTTGGAGAAAAGTTACCGACCCAGCATTGCCTTTTTCGTCCATAATACAGGCATCGAGGGTGACAAAGCCATCTCGGTCGGGAAAGCCACCGTATCCTACCGATGTATCATTTGGATCTGCTTCCGGAATTCTGGCCCCTGCTTCAACGGCATCTAAGGCTCTTCCAGATTTTTGAAGAGACTCCCAAGCGGCATTATTGGCTTTTTCATTCTTCCAGGTAGAAAGAACAACGGGAAAACTGGCAGTTTGAGGCTTTATGTTTACGGTGGATATTGCCGTAAGAGCAGTTGTTTGTTTGAGGAAAGTTCTACGTTGCATTGATTTTGAGTTTATTGAGCTAAATTTATCGTTAAAATT
>Ga0209188_1002731_pt1 | contig 12743 bp, 8 predicted proteins | sample C_130625_EF_Meta_FD_187307 | JGI IMG/M metagenome (GOLD analysis project Ga0209188, IMG submission 187307) | Freshwater microbial communities from Lake Croche, Canada to study carbon cycling - C_130625_EF_MetaG (SPAdes) (version 2) | ecosystem: Environmental > Aquatic > Freshwater > Lake | place...
GAGGACGACCGATCCGAGGATGTGGATCCCGCGGAAGCCGTGCCGCAGAAAAAACTCGATGCCCCACCCGGGGGAGAGAGCCCCGATGACCTCAGGCTCCTCGATGATCTGCCGCAGCCCCAGAAGAGCGAGCGTCGTGAACCAGACGAGCATCACCGGGCCGAACAACTTCCCGACATCGCCGGTGCCGCGGGGCTGGATCGCGAACAGGCCGACGAGGATCAGGCAGGTGATCGGAACGACGAAGCTCTTGAGCGCCGGACTGGCGACGGCGAGCCCCTCGACGGCCGAGAGAACGGAAATCGCCGGCGTGATCACGCCATCGCCATAGAGCAGCGACGCGCCGACGACGGCCAGGAGCGTCATCCCGGAGACACCCCCGATCCCATGGGCGGAGTGGCGGTAGCGATCGGGGACGAGGGCCAAGAGCGCCAGGATCCCCCCTTCCCCGCCATGGTCGGCCCGCATCACGAAGACGACATACTTCACCGTGACAACGAGGATCAGCGCCCAGAACATGAGCGAGAGGATGCCGAACAGATCGGTGCGGTCGACGGTGTCGCCATGGGCGGCGGCGACATGGAGGCACTCTTTGAGCGTGTAGAGGGGGCTCGTGCCGATGTCGCCGAAGACCACCCCGAGCGCGAGGAACGCCAGATGGAGGAGATTGCCCCGACCGCCGGACCCATGGGCGTGCGGGGGGCCGGAGTTGGTGCCATGATTCATCGACGTCTCCTCGGGATCTGGGGAGGCCAGTCTATCGGTCGGCAGGTCACCCCATACCCGTCACTCTGACACGGCAGACACCGGGGGAGAATCGGCCGGCACCTGGGGATTACCTCACGGAAACTCGAGGAGGCAATCGAGGAGGGGCGGGCGTGATCGTCGTCGACACGAACGTCATCTGTGACCTCCTTGTCCGGAACGTGCCGTCGCGCCGAAGTGAGATGGGAAGCCCGGAGTGGAAAGGACTGAGGCCTTGATGCTTTGACATCACCGCAACCGGTGCTACGATGATCTCCATGAGAACGACCCTCTCTATCGACGATGACGTCCTCGACGAGGCGAGGGCTTTGGCCATGCGTGCGCAGAAACCGTTCCGCGCGATCGTCAACGAGGCGCTGCGAAGGGGCCTGAAGGCCTTGGCGGTGCCAGAGCCGCGGAAGCCCTACGTCACGGAGCCACGGCCGCTCACGCTCCGATCGGGAATACAGATCGACAACGTGCAGGAGTTGTTGTCACTGCTCGACAGCGAAGGGCGGAGCTGATCATGATCCGCGGAGCCGATGATGATCCTGGTCGATGCGAACCTGCTTCTCTACGCGGAGGACTCCAAGGCTGCCCGGCACGCCGGGGCCCGCGACTGGTGGGATGCGCAGCTTTCGGGCGATGATCCCGTCTGCCTGTGCTGGACCGTGCTGACGGCCTTCGTCCGCATCGGCACCAATCCCCGCGTCTACGCGAGGCCACTTTCGGTCGAGGAGGCGGTGGAGCGCATCGAGAGCTGGCTCGAGCAGCCGTGTGTGCGCATCGTTCACGCCACCGGGCGCCATCTCGAGGTTTTCGGCCAGCTGCTCGCGACCGGTCAGGCCACGGGTAATCTCGTGCCGGATGCCCATCTGGCGGCGCTCGCCATCGAGCATGGCTGTGTGCTCTGCTCGACCGACGGTGACTTCGCCCGCTTTCCCGGGCTTGAGTGGCAGAATCCCCTCGCCTGATTCCGGGGAAGGCACAGCCCTGTCGGCAGTGCCTCACCGCGGTCAGCCCGACGGGACCGCGACCGCGATTCAGCCCCGGAAAAAGAACAGCCAATCCCCCGGCTCGTTCTTCCCCTTCGAATCCTGAGTGCCGCCGTCGTCCTTCAGGTCGGTCCCCACCGAATAGACGACCGGCACCTGCCCGTTCATCGTGAACCGCATCGGCTCGCCCGAAAAAGCATCGGTGGGCACGGCCGTCAGCCCCGCCTCGCTGCAGGCGGCTGCCAGGTCGGCCGGAGGGCCGTTGTGGACGGCGTAGTATCGCCGTAGCGCCAGCAGACACTCAAGACCGGCGACCTTGGTCGCCCGTCGGGCGGCCCCTTCGATTTGCGGTTTTTGGTCAGCCATGAACAAAGCGTGAGCGTAGAGGATCGGGAAGCGATCGGCCGGATAGCGCGCCAGCGCGTCTTCCACCGACGTGTCGGTGATGGCTTCGCGGTAGGGCAGATCCGCGTTGCGCAGGATCACCGCGAACACTTGATCGAGAGCCGCGACCTCGGCGTCGAGGTCTGTCTTTGCAAATGCAGACCGCTGTGCCTGACTGTACTGTTGCTTAAGATCCGACATGTCGTCCTTGGAAAACTTCTGCGACTTGACTTGGTCGATCAAGGCTCGCAACGCGAGATACTCCATCCTCATCCCTTCCAGCCGCCACGGAGCAATCGCCTCCTCGTGGGCGACAAGGAGCGCCACCAGGCGATCTCACGCAACCGAGTCGCATTGCGGCTGACCGAGCGTGATCCCCTCGATCGAGTCGATGAGGTCCGCATCGATGGCATTGGCTACGCGTTGGCACACGCCAAACCCCCTCGGACGCAGGTCCCGTGACAGCCGGAGCGTGCGGGCGATCGCGCTTTCGGCGGCGGAAATATCCCCATTGAGCCGGGCCTGATGGAGTTCGAGGGTCGAGAGACGGACCCACCCCTGGGCAGACGAGATATGCGGCACAAGGGTGGAAATGCCGAGGCCGGTGACGAACACGCACGCCGGCTTCTCCTGGGCACCCGCCAGGGCCTCGATCGCCGGCCTGGCCGATTCGAGCACCCGGGCTACATCAGCCGACGGAATCTGTCCGGCGCGCAGTCTCTCGACGTAGGCCAGGCGCCTGATGTCGGCCTCCAGGGCCTTCGCTTTCTCCCAAGCCGGCGTCTGCACATGCCAGGGCCAAGAGGGTGGTCCGCTCCGATACATTTCCGGACCAACCACTGCCATGGCCTGGAAGTAGAGCGGGGCAGCATTGTCGGCCGGGGCCTCGCGCGAGACAAGAAACTCGCGGACATCGAAGGGCTCCGTCTTCGACTGCCCCACCCATGTAGGGATCGAACCGTCGGTTTCCCACATCATCTCCATCAGCGACGGCTCCGGGGCTTTCGAGCCCATCGAAGCTTCGGGGGCCTTGGGAGCCGACTTCGTCTTCGGAGGAGCCGCCCAAGCCTGCGATATGACGGAAAGCATGAGCCAAACGACAAGGGCGCGTGTGATCATCGTGCGCACAATCGATCTCCCGGAGCGTGTCGAGGAAAAGATCAGGTAAAGCCTATCGCACGAGGGCGTTTGACCGGCGGCGACAGGGAGCCCGGAAAGGACCCCGTGCCCTGCCCTACACCAAGATCCCCTTCACGACCTCGCCGTGGATGTCGGTGAGGCGGAAGTCACGCCCCTGATAGGGATAGGTGAGGCGGAGATGATCGATCCCCATGAGATGAAGGATCGTGGCGTTGAGATCGTGGACGTGGACATGCTCATCGGGCGTCGTCACGTTGTAGCAGTAGTCGTCGGTCGCTCCCCAGGTCAGCCCCCCCTTGATGCCAGCGCCGGTGAGCAGCGTCGTGAAGCAGCGCGGGTGATGATCGCGGCCGTAGCTCGTATCGCTGATTCCCCCCTGCGAATAGATCGTCCGGCCAAACTCTCCCCCCCAGACGATGAGCGTCTCGTCAAGGAGGCCGCGAGCAGAGAGGTCGTCGATCAGCGCCGCGGTCGCCCGGTCGGTGTCGCGGCACTGCCCGCGGATCGCGTCGGGGAGGCCTCCATGATGATCCCACCCCATGTGGAAGAGCTGCACGAAGCGCACCCCTCGCTCCGAGAGGCGCCGGGCGAGGAGGCAGTTGTAGGCATAGCTCCCGGGGCGCTCGACGTCGGGCCCATAGGCCTCGAGCACGTGCTTCGGCTCGTCGCTGATCCGCACGAGATCGGGCACGCTCGTCTGCATCCGGAAGGCCATCTCATACTGGCTCGTTCGGGCGGCGATGTCGGGATCTCCGACGAGCTCGGTGCGGCGGCCGTTGATCGCCGCGATCCGGTCGAGCGTTGCCCGGCGCGTCTGCCGGGCAATCCCCGGCGGATCGGAAAGATAAAGGACCGGCGCACCACTGTTGCGGAACCGCACCCCCTGATGCTCCGTCGGCAAAAACCCTGCCCCCCACAGCCGGTCGTAGAGCGGCTGGTCGTCGGGACGGCCGCTGCCGAAGCTCGTGAGGACGAGATAGGCGGGGAGATCGGCGTTCTCGCTCCCCAGGCCGTAGCTCGCCCAGGAGCCGATGCTCGGCCGGCCTGCCAACTGACTCCCGGTCTGAAAGAACGTGATCGCCGGATCGTGATTGATCGCCTCGGTGTGCATCGAACGAATCATGCACCACTGATCGGCCTTCGAGGCGATCTCCGGAATCAGATCGCTGAACCACATCCCGCTCTTGCCGTGCTGGGCAAAGGGGAAGATCGACGGCGCCACCGGAAAGCTCGATTGGCCGCTCGTCATCGTCGTCAGCCGCTGCCCCTGCCGAATCGACTCAGGCAGCTCCTCCCCGCGCCTCGCGGCAAGCGCCGGCTTGGGATCGAAGAGATCCATCTGCGATGGCGCGCCTGACTGAAAGAGATAGATGATCCGCTTCGCCTTCGGCGCGTGATGGGGGATTCCCGGCAGTGCCGCCACGGCTGATGTCTGCGGAGTGAGCCCGGCGACGGCTGCGGCCAGCGTTCCAGCGGCGCCGCCGAGGAAGACGCGGCGATTGAGCGCGTCCTGGAGGTGGAAGCCCTTCATGAGACGATCCATCGATTCACTCCCGCATCACGAATTCGTCGAGGTTCAACAGCACGTTGGCCACGAGGCACCAGGCGGCGAACTCGTCGGCCGCAAGGCCCGCCGTCGCTTCCGCCACCGGCCTGCCGGCAGCCCCGGCAACGATAAAGGCCTCGGCCGATGTCGCATCGGCTGCGAAAGCCCCTTGATCGACGGCCAAGCCGGTGAGGAGCGTCTCGAGCTCGGCCCCGTCAGGTGCCCGCCCGAGCGCGAGCGCATAGCCGCGGGCGATCCGGGCCGCGGGATCGGCCCCGCCTTCGGCGACCATCCGCCGGGCGAGCCCCTGGGCCGCTTCGAGGAACGTCGTCTCGTTGAGCAGCGCCAGCGCCTGCAGCGGCGTGTTCGTCCGCGAGCGCTTCACGGTGCAGGTCTCGCGGTTGGGAGCGTCGAAGAGGAGCATCGTCGGCGGCCCGGCCGTCCGCTTCCAGATCGTGTACATGCTGCGCCGGAATCGCCCCGGGCCGGTGTCGGGCACATAGCCGCGGAGATTGCCATACTTGCTCGTCTCGTCCCACACGCCTTCAGGCATCCACGGCCGGACGCTCGGGCCGCCGATTGCGGGCACGAGCAGCCCTGCCGCGGCGAGCGCCTGATCGCGGACGATCTCCCCCGGCAGCCGCACCCTCGGGCCCCGCGAAAGCAACCGGTTGGCCGGATCGCGGGCCAGCCCATCGGCCGTCACCAGGCTCGACTGCCGGTAGACGGAGCTCGTGAGGAGGAGCTTGAGCAAGGCCTTCATGTCCCAGGGACGGGCCGGGGAGCCCGCCACCTGTGGCAGATTCGTCCCCTCCATGAACTCGGCCGCGAGCCAGTCGAGCAATTCGGGGTGGCTCGGATACTCGGCCTGACTGCCGAGATTCTCACTCGTCTTCACGAGGCCCATGCCGAACAGCCGCTCCCATTGGCGGTTCACCCACACCCGCGCCGTGAGCGGATGATCGCGGGAGACGATCCCCTCGGCGAGCGCCAGCCGATCGGCTTTCCTTCCCGGCGGGAGCGGCGGGAGGAAGGCGGGCACCCCCGGATCGACCTTTTCCGCTGGCTTGTCATATTCGCCACGCGTGAGCACGAAGGCATCGCGCGGCGGCCCCTCGCGCATCACCATGGCGCTGGGGAGCGCATCGCGGTAGGCGTCGAGCGCCTTCCTCGCCATGTCGCGCGTCACCTCGGCTTGCTTCACCGGCCCCCCGACTTTGTCGCGGTAGTACGCCGTGATGACCTGCTGCTGTTCTGGCGTGCGGGCCACGGCGTCGATCCGCAGCGAGTCACGCACCGGTGCCGGGACACCGAGCCCCGAGACGCCGGCAAGCTCCGGGGGCGCCGATGACCGTGCCAGGCGGAAGCGGCCGAAAGCATGCCCCTCGATCACCTCCTGCCGAACGCGGATCCGCAGCCTGGCGTTCTCCGGCACCTCGACCACCGCGGTGGGAAACACGGCCAGCCGGCGCGGCTGCCGCTTGTCGGAGAGGTGGCCGTCGATTGCCCAGCCCTGCCCGACACCGAGCACGCTCGCCGCCGGCCAGCCGGCCTGTTCGTAGTCGGCCTCGGCACGGCCAAGCGCTACCGGGAGAGCCGGTGCATCCCCCGGCGGATCGATCTCCACCTCCACCCGATTCACGACGACGTTGCCGTTGTGGTTGCGGCCAAAGCCGCCGCCTCCCGAGAGGGACGGATCGGCAAGCAGCTCGAGGCGGACGCCTCCAAACGGACCGGCGGGCAGCAGCGCTTCGATCTCGTAGGTGTCGAGCGGCGGCTTGGCCCCCTCGACGAGCCACGAGCCATCCTCGAGCCGGCGAAACGTGGCTCCGCCGGAGCTCTTCAAGGCAAGCGGCTCGAGTGTTTGCCAGATGTCGTCCGGCAGGTCGAGCACCGGGCGGATCGAACGCTCCCAGTCGGCAACCAGGGTCGTGAGATCCTTCTCGCCGGCACGCACCGCCTCGTCGGCGTCAGCGATCGTCTTCTCCAGCCTCGCGATCTCGGCGGATTGTTCGGCCGACGGCAGCGGATAGAGCGGATCGGAGTTGCCGCCGCTGCGCGTCTCGCTCCCCATGATCGTGCCGGTTTCGGGGACGTTACAGAACAGCGCGAAGAGGGCGTAGAACTCGCGCTGCGTGAGCGGGTCGTACTTGTGGTCGTGGCAGCGGGCGCAGCCGACCGACAGGCCAAGCCAGGTCTGGCCGGTTGTCTCGACGCGATCGATGACCGTCTCCACCCGCCACTCCTCGGCGATGATCCCCCCTTCGCCGTTGATCCGGTGATTGCGGTTGAAGCCGGTGGCGATGATCGCATCGCGCGTCGCCGCCTCGTCGCCCGGCACGGGCGGAAGCATGTCGCCGGCCAGTTGGTGGATCGTGAACTGATCGAAGGGGAGGTTGCGGTTGTAGGCCGCGATCACCCAGTCGCGCCACGGCCAATTCGAGCGGCTCGAATCGGTCTGGTAGCCATGGCTGTCGGCATAGCGGGCCGCATCGAGCCATTCGATCGCCATCCGCTCGCCGTAGTGCGGGCTCGCGAGCTTGAGATCGACATAGGTCTCATACGCCTCTGGGGAAGGATCGGCGACAAACGCGGCGACCTCGTCCGGCGTCGGCGGCAGGCCCGTGAGATCGAGGCTGACGCGGCGGGCGAGCACTTCCCTCGGCACTTCGCCGTTGGGGCTCATCCCCTCGGCCTCGAGCCGATCGAAGATGAAGTGGTCGACCGGCGTCCGCGGCCACTCCGTGCCACGGGTCATCGGCACCTCCGGCCGCGTCACCCTCTCGAAAGCCCAGTGCCCGCGGTAGGGCGCGCCGGCGGCGATCCAGCGGCCGAGCAGCTCCGCCTCGGCCGCCGTTACCGGCTTGCCGATATGCGGCGGCGGCATGACGAGATTGGGATCGGTCGATTCGATCCGGGAAAGCACCTCGCTTGCCGCCGCATCGCCGGGCACGATTCCCCGGCTGCCACTGTCGAGCACGAGACTCGCGCCCGCCGGTTCATCGAGCCGCAAGCCCCCCTGCCGCTTCGCGGCGTCGGGGCCATGGCAAGAGAAACAGCGGTCAGAAAGGAGCGGACGGATGTCGCGGTTGAAGTCGATCGGAGAGACTGTCGCCGCCCGGGGAGCGTTCTCCGCAGCGACGACAGGCGACCGCACGCCGACGACGCTCCACAAGCTCCACGCCAGGATCAGGAACACCATCCGTGACCGGATCAATGGGCCCTTGTGGCACAGGCGCCACCGGCTGTCATGGAGCGTGTTCACAGCGACTCGCTTTCCTCGCCTTCGTACGAGACGTTCGGCGTCGCATTCCCTCCGGGCACGGCTCCCTGCTTCTCCTCGCCTCTCCGCTTCGCCCCCTTCTCCTCGCGCTTTCGGTCACGCTTATCCCCGTCGGCATGGCCAACGCCATGCGCTTCGTGGAGCCGCCTCACCTCCTGCTCGAGGCGCTCAATCCGCTCCTGCTGCTCGGCGAAGCGGCGGCGGATGTCCTGGAAGCGATCCTGGAGTTGGTCGTGCGTCTTTGCGAGCTTCTCATGCATGTGCCGCAGTTCTTCGCCACCACCAGCCGCCCCTTTGAGCTTCTCACCGAGCCCACGGGCCATCTCTTCAACGTGGCGCTGGAGATCGCGAGCGTGCTCCTCGAAGCGGCGATTGAGATCGTCCTGGGGCATGCCGCCGTGGGGCTGGGCCTGATGTCCGGGGGGCACCATTCGACCGTGGAACTGAGGCCCCGGGCCGCCGCGCTGGGGCCCCCAAGGATTCGGACCACCGTGCGGCAGCGGCGCAAACGGCGGCTGGCCCTGCGGAGAGGGCCCACCGAGACGGGCCTCGAGGCGATCGAGCTTGCCGAGAATCTGATCGAGCTGTTGGGTGACGTGGGCGTGCGCATCGAAGGGAGCGGGAGCCATCGCCGGCGCAGGGAATGGGGTTGGGACATGCGGCGGAAGCGGCGCCTGGAACTGGTCGTATGGAGTGCGGGGACCGGGGTGCGGCTGCCCTGGATGATGTGGCCCCTGCGGTCCCTGTGGCGGCTGTGGCGGACCCTGCATCGACTGCACGTGCCGGGCGATGATCCCTTCAAGACCTTCGATCGAGTTGAGGTTGAAGCCTGCGGGTCCACCGGAGCCCTGCTTCACCTTGCCGTCCGCCCCAACTTCGACATCAAAGGAGAACACCGCCACCTTCGGCGGCAGGACGATCGCCCCCCCCTGTCCCGGAGCGAGCGGCCCTCCCCAGCCCCCCGGGGGCCCGGCTTGCTCTCCTTGATTCGGCTGCGGGGCGTGATGAGGAGATCCAGCCCTTCCTTCATCCCCCCCTTCATCCCCCCTTCCAGGCCCCCCTTCAGGATGCTGGAGGAAGTCGACGAGCTTGGCGATCGCGTCGTCGGTGGTTCGCTCCAGCCCCCGCGCGGTCACGGCCCCCCCTTCCGGCTCCGCGGACATCGCGTTTCCCGCGATCATGAAGGCCGCGCATCCGGCAGCGGTGACGGCCCGACGGACGGCGATGAGCAAGGAATCGATCGAGCAGCGCATGACAAGTCTCCTGATGGGCAACCTCGGGAGCGATGCAAAACGGCAGCACCGCTGCGAGCGTGGATCGAGCGAAGGGAATGGGGTGGAATTGGGAACGGCCCGGGGGCAACGTATCCTTGGGGCATCATGAGCCGCCCCGCTGATTCGCCACATCCCGACGACGCTGTGCTCATGGACTTCGGACGGGGTCGCCGGCTCGAACGCCTTGCCGGCGTCCTCGTCGATCGTCCCCTTCCCCAGGCGAGGCTCCCCCGTCGCCTCCCCGGCCTGTGGGCCGAATCTTCTCTAAGCTACACCGGTGGCCCGGAGGGGGAAAGCCGCATCTCGGCCGGGGAAGAGGCGACTGTGCTCCCCCGCGGCTGGCGACAATTCGGGCCGCTTCCCGATCCCTGGCGGGTGGCGATCCCGCTCCACGCCACGGTGCTCCACCTCGAGGTCCGCCCCGCCGCCTCCGGCCAGACCGGGCTGTTCTTGGAGCAGGCACCGCAGTGGACATGGCTCGAGCGAGTGACACCGCGCGCCACGCGGATCCTCTCCCTCTTCGCCCACTCCGGGGCTGCCACGCTGGCACTGGCCGCCGCTGGCGCCGAGGTCGTCCATGTCGACGCCTCCCGGCAGGCGATCAGGCTCGCCCGGCGCAATGCGGAGACGTCCGGGCTCGCAACCGCCCCGATCCGGTTCGTGTGCGAAGACGCGCGGGTGTTCGTGCAGCGGGAACTGCGGCGCGGCAGCCGTTATGACGGCGTCGTCCTCGATCCTCCCTCCTGGGGCCACGGGCCGAAGGGGCAGGCCTTCGCCATCGATCGCGATCTCCCGCTCCTCCTCGATGATCTCGCCGGGCTCGTCCCCGCGCCGGCAGCCGGCCCCCTCCTCCTCTCCTGCCACTCCGCCGGATGGACGGCGAGCCGACTGGCCGAGGCGCTCGACGTCGTCGCGGGGGGGACAGGCCGAGCGGGGGGGAGAGGCCGAGCGGGGGGGATAGGCCTGGGGATCACCTCCGGTCCGCTCACCTGCAGCGACGCCTCAGGGCGGAGCCTCGAGTTCGGCGCCCACGCCCGCCTTCCACCGCGCGGCATCAACAGGCCCCGTCATCAAGCCTCGCCCTGACGAACGGGCCCGCGGCAGAGGCCACGCCGCTCACGGCTTCTCAAGCGGGATGCAGACGAGGTCGCCGGTGGCACTGACGATCGGCGGCTTGCTGTACCCCATCGCCCGCAGCGCCTTCTCGATCGGCTGGGCCCGTTCGGGGAAGCCGTTGCGGTTGATGGAGATCGCCGCGAAGCCTCGCTTTTCGATTTCGGCGACTGCCTCCTCGAGCGACCGCTTGCCGAGTTCCTGCTGCCACGCCTCGCGCGGGCGTCCCTTCATCGAGCCGAACGAATAGCGGAGGTTCTTGCTGAAGAGATAGGGGCGGAAGTGATCGTACGGAGTCATGCCGGGAACGGGCGCCTCGGGGAACTCCATGATGGGCAGTTGGAAGACCATCGCCCCAGAGGGGAGCGCCGCTTCCATCTTCGCAGCGAAGGCGCGATCGGAGTCGATCTGCCGGGCGATGGTGGCCATCTCTTCTTTCGTCGGCGGCCGCGGCACCTCGTCCCACACGATCACCATGCAGACTGCGACCGCGACCGACCCGATCAGGCCGAGGGCGGCACCGTCCAAGACGCGCCCCCGCATAAACCCGCGTTCGAGTCTGCTTCCCCTCCGCACCGCCCACAGGAGCGTGATCGCCATGATCACGATGCTGTAGCGGCAGCCGCTGCGGAAGAGCGTGAACCCTGCCGCCCCGAGGATCGCGTTGAGACCACCAGTCGTGAACATCAGCACGATCCAGAACACCTGCCACGCCTCCATCGGCACGTCGCGCTCCCGGCGATCGAGCATCGCCCGCACTGCCTCGACGGCGAGCCAGAGCAGACAGGCGAGGCCGACGATGCCTTGATAGGAAGCACGCTCGTCGAGGAGCGGCGCCACCGCGCGATGGCTGCGGGAGAACCCGGCCAGCAACTCCGAGCGGTGGCTCAGCGGGGGGACGAAGAGGTCCTTGATCTTCAGGCCGTAGAGCTCGAGCCACTGGTATTCCCGGACCAGCGCGCCGCCGTTGGCTCCATGGGCCAGCTTGTAGGTCCAGGTGTCGAGATTCATGAGGACGAACGCGACGGCGGCGGCGGCGATGACGGCCAGCGCCGACAGGAGCGCCGGAAACGATCGGTGGCGGCGGAACTGGATGAGGGCGCCAAGGAGCGTCAACTGGCAGAGGATGTTGGTGTAGTAGACGTGGTGAAGACCAGCGATGAATCCGATCGCGATCGCCCACCACCACCGCCGCGACCAGGGCTCGATCCCCGGCTCGGTGGAGACCCATCGCCACACGAGCAGGAACAGCGGGATCGGCCAGGTGTAGGCCACCTGCATGTGGTGCGGACCATGCTGGAAGGCGTAGGGGGAAAGCCCGAAGGCGAGGGCCGCGATGAAACTCAAGCTCACGGTCCCCGAGGACCAGCGCGCGACACAGAAAAACACCACCGCCGCGAGGAGGTGACCGAGGAGCATGCTGAGGTTGAGGCCGGCGAAGAGGCCAAAGGCCCTCGAGAGGAGCGAATCGACGAAGAACGGGATCTCGTCGAGCGTCGGGAAGTCGTTCCAGTTGGCCTCGTACGGCGCTCCGAGGTTCGGGATCGACTTCCAGAAAAACGGCGGAAGGTGCCCCTCGCTCGAGGCCTTCAGATAGCAGAGCATCCCGAGGACATCGCTCTTCTCGAGATCCTCGCTCCCCGCCACCGGGTAGCTCGTGGGGAGCGACCAGGAGGACGCATCCCACGTGCCGTGGGCCGAACACCAGGCCAGCGTCACCGACACCAGGAGTACGGCCAGAGCAACCAGATCGGCCCTGGAGGGGAATCGACCCGGGGCCTCGGGGACGCCGTTGATCAGCCCATGGTCAATCGGGCCTCCGTCCCCCCCCTCGACGCCGCCGGCCGAGGTCGGAAGGGAAGCCGAGATAGGAAGGGAAGCCGAGGTCGGAAGGGAAGCCGATCCGACATCCCGATCCCGGCGACGTCTTTTCGGTGCGAACGCCACGACCCCTCCGGCGATAATCGGTCAAAGGTGAGAATCGCTGCTGTATACTCCATGAAGGCAGTCACGGCGAGGCACCTCCCGGCAATTCCCCGGACACATTCCGCCGGGCTGACGGCTCCCATCCGGCCGCCCCCCATCAGCGGAGGCCGGGGCATGGAGTGGGGTCCCAGAGGCGGAACCGAATGCACTCCTAACGGAATTTGCCACGGGCGTTCTCCGGCCAGCGCCGGGTCGGATCGACTCCAGCACCTTTTTCCTCCTCTGCATCATGCTCGTCTCCCTGGTCATCCCTGTCCTCAACGAATCGGACAACGTTC
>Ga0209188_1002732_pt1 | contig 12739 bp, 11 predicted proteins | sample C_130625_EF_Meta_FD_187307 | JGI IMG/M metagenome (GOLD analysis project Ga0209188, IMG submission 187307) | Freshwater microbial communities from Lake Croche, Canada to study carbon cycling - C_130625_EF_MetaG (SPAdes) (version 2) | ecosystem: Environmental > Aquatic > Freshwater > Lake...
TAACTTCTTGGCAGAAATATTGCACCGTTGGTATACGACCAAACGTCAATAAGAATTTGGTGGGTTGTAATAGATTGGTATTCTGTGGATTTCTGTTTAATACAGTCATTCATTTCTCCTTATACATTATTTAGGAGCCAAAAAAAAGGACCACCGAAGTGGTCCTTTTAAAGTGTCACTCTGTGGTGACTTCTTCCCATCCCGAAGGATGATTACATCAAGTTCTTTACTGCGAAAATGCGGTAGTAAACGTTGGCACGAGCATTCAATGCACCGTTAGATGATGCCAAACCTGTTGCGAATGGGTTTGCAACCATGCCGTAACGAGTTTTGAAACCAATCTTTGGTTGGAATGTAGCTTGGTCAACTGCACGAACCATTTGCAACGGTACGTATGGGCAATAGAACAAACCAGCATCATAAGGTGATGAACCCTTATAACCAACAGTAACCAATTCTTGGTTGGATGTATAACCACCGAAGTATGGGTCGATATAGACCTTGATACGACCGTGTAACATACCAGCAAATGTATTGCCTGTATCATCAACTTGTAGGTCAGCTTGAAGAGCTGGTGTGTATTGTAACACGCCAGCCATAGCCATAGCAGAAGCAACGTCTGAAGAAACAATCAGAACGTTACCTTTTCCACGGCGAGTTTGCTTAGCGATTACGTTAGCATCACGCTCGATTTGGAAAATCAAACCTTTGAAACGCTCAACAGACCAACGACCGTTAGAGTCTGTGTCCAAGTCGAAAGCACCAGCAGTAGTAGTACCATACTGAGCACCGGCTACGGCACAAGTATAGATTGTACGGATAACTTCACGGTTGATTTCAGCCAAGATTTCTGTTGACAGAATGTTTGACAATTCTGTTTCAGCATCCAAACCATGGATTGCTTTCAAGTCTTGAGCAAGTTCAAGTGAATACTCGGCCTTCAAAGCACGTGACTGAGCAGTAACAGTAACTTTCTCGATAGAGAATGCCATTTGTTGGAATGCTGGATTAGAGTCACCACCCAAGCCTTCAGCAGTAGCTGTTGGCAAGCCAATACCAGTTGTGAAACTGTTAGCAACCAAGTCAGCACCAGTGTTTGTAACAATGTCAGTTGCGTTGTTACCACGGAAGCCGTATGGATTAGCAACAGAAGAAGTACCAGAGAATTCAGTATTTGCTTCGTTGAAGAACGCTTCGTTAGTGTTCGATGGTGAACCAGATTGTGCGCTGTAACGTGCACGCATTGCGAAAATCAATCCTGTAGGACCAGTCATTGGCTGAACGCCAGCAACGTCATAAGCGATAAGATTTGGCAAAGCACGGCGAACCAAAGAAATCAAGATTGGGTCATAGTTCGAAACACCGCCAGCAACGTTAGTTGGTGTAGCAGATGAAGTTTCGTTCAAAGACTGGCGGTCTTGAGCCATGGCTTGTTGTTGGTTTTCCAAAACAAGAGCAGTAACTGCTTTCTTGTATGGGTCTTTAATGGCTTCGAGTTCTGGATGGTTCAGAACTGGTGACCACTTTTGTTGTAGTTCTTCTGTTAGAAACATTTAATGTTCTCCTTGTGAGTTTCTATATTTGGTAAATTTTATTTATTTAACCAATGTTTTAGAGATTGTTTGTGCATACTGTGCAATTTCTGCATCGACATGGCCTGTAGGCTTTTTATCGTCTTCGATTAGCACTTCTTCGTTCAATGCAGAACTGCCAGATGTATTAATTGATTCATTGAAATATGATTCTCTCAATGTTACCAATTTATCTGCGAATTCATCGTCAGTAGTAAACTCCACACCCTCTGCGAGCGATTTCATTTTTTCTACTTGAGTCTGCGTTAGGCCCTCACATACTGCATGTATAGCCTCTGTTTTTTTGGATTCGTTTAATTCTTTCTTCAATTCAACGGCAGCTTGAATCTGTTCGTTCAATGAAGTTTCGAGTTCTTCGACTTTGCTTGTTAGACCTTCAACGATGTCCACTTTTTCTTCTGGGATATCGATGTAGTGCTCTTCGAATAGACCTTTCATACCTTCAATGAAAGATTCTACGATTTCAGCACGTAGACCTTTTTCAACTGCCAAATGGTTCTCTTTCAACCATTCTTCGGCCATGTAGTTGATATAGTCATCTAACTTGGTAGCCAAGTCTTCTTTGATTTCTTCAACGGCAACTTCAAATTCTTCGAATAGAGCCTGTTCGATATCTTCCATTACAGCTTGTGTACGAGCGATAACGGCAGCTTCGAAAATTGTGGTAGCCTTGTCTTTGAATTCTTCAGAAAGATTTTCACCAGACAACAGAGCATCAACGTCTTGTTCCATTTGCTCTTTCATCTTTTCTTTCTTCATCATTTTCTTAATCATGGCTTTGTCTTGAGCGGCATCTTCGTGGCCTTCGCCTTTTTCAGATTCTGCTTCAGCGACCATTTCATCATCATATTCTGTTTCTTCTGGAACATATGGTGCAACAGCGCCTGGATTAGGTTGCATAGTTTGTTTGGCCAATTTGGCTTTCACACGGTCACGAATGTTTTCGTAAGATGTTTCAGAACCTTGATGACTTCCCATATTTTTATCTGTTTCACCAGCCAAGTCTTGACCTGGTTGATGACCTAGTTTTGCCATTGGTTGAGCACCAACTGGCGCTTTAGCACCTGGAGCTGTTGCTGATGGAACACCTTTTGTGTAATCTGGTAATTCATCGTTAACATCGTTAGGTGATGTGCCGATTTCGCCAACATCTTTAGTACCATAGGCAACTGATGAAGGCAATTTAGATGGTTTGTCTTTGCCGCCTTGCTTAGAAGAAATGTTTGAATCAAAAGATTCTTTTGCACCTTCGACTAAGATTGCTTTAGCGGCGTCTGCTAGATTAAAATTTCCCATTTTGAGAATCTCCTTGTATATAATGGATATTTATAATTAAAGTTTTTTGATGAAATTTTCGAATATTTTTAAACTGACTTGTTCAATCTGTTTTTTAGAAGCTTGACGAATTTCTTGCTTTGCTTCCTCTAACTGAACTTCAGTCCAACTTCCGTTTATCATCATCCACTCTTTACCTTCCATAATACCTTGTACAAAAGCACCAGGCGCAGAAGGGTCTGCTACTATATCTGCCGCTGTGGCTAGACAAAAATCACCTTGAACAACGTTGATACCGTTTTCCATTTTAAGAGAACCCATACCTCTAGACGATACACCTAATTGTGCACCACCTTCAATCAGGCTTCTTGCAATGTTACCCATAGGGGTTTCAAGGATTTTAGCTTTGCCTATCCAAGCGTTTCCTTCTTGGCGTAGACCCACAATTAAGTGAGACACACGGTCAAGATTGATAGATGGGGTGTCTGGATGACCCAGCTCACCAAAGGCACGGTTTTTATTAATGTATTCTTCTGTATAACGATTAACTTCATTACGCATTGTTTCTTCTTTGTACATGCGTTTGTTCTTGTTAACCGATTCAGCAACAAGAAAAGGACCTTCAATGAACAAGGTCTTCTTGCCGTCTTTTTCTTCTACTAAGTAATTTACCGATTCGGTAATTTCTTTAATGAGTTTCATTATAGACTTTCTATTATGGTCTTACGCCGTAAGAACCGTAGTTAAATGCAGCAGGATCATTAAATTGACCACGTTGATAATGTTGATTATCTTTACGCATCTCAATAACCATAGTGTATGAGTCATTAACAACCATGCCACGGGTTACAACACCGATATCACCTTTACTGCCTGATGTACCGGCTGTATTGTTTGGAATTGTTGTCCAGTTACCCATGCCGTCATATTCACCATTGCCATTCATGATAATTAATGGTAATGGTGTTACTGCATTCCAAAATAATTGAACATCACCACCTGCACCACAATCATACCACAAACGATTTAATGACAATCCATAATATGGAAGAGCACCTGTGTTTGCTGATGATGATAACAGATTGGCTTTAGAACTATCTAACGCACCATATAATGTATTTGCTTGAATACGTACCGCATTAGATTCTTGACCAGTACCATCAAAAGATGCTGTTAATTTAATAACTACATGTTCTGTGGTATCTTTTATCACTTGATATGTGAATGAGTTTGCCATTTTTGTTTCCTATTAAACTGCGGAATCTTCTACTTCAGCCGATTGAGGTTGTGCAAAAAGATTCTTTGCTAACTGTTCTTTATGGTTTTCGATATGAGCCATAACTCTATTTTGAATAGCAGAATACAAGGCATCACGCATTTCAGTTGCGTTTCCATCTTCTGCATAATCTACAATTGCTCTTGTTACTTCTGACATATTATTCTCCCAATTAAACTATTTATAATATACGTTTCAGTTTTGTGAAAGTATTCACTTCTTCTTTTTTCGCCGCTGATTTTTCTTGAGCTTGTGCCAAATCAGCTTGCGCCTTCAAATCTTCTGGATGAGTAGGTTGTTGTGATATATTTGACATCATTTGTTGTTGAGCAACGTCATTCATAACACCAACTGGTAAACCTAATCCTTCTTCTTTCTCTGAATCAATTTCAGATTGCATTTCTTTAATCTGGTCATCTGTCAAACGGAGAACATTACGTTGAATCCATGCCTGTGAGAAATAACGGCCTGTGTATGCATCAACGGCACTCAACAAACTAAGTCTTTGATTCATTAATTCGGCTTCTTTGAGTTCAGCAAAGTTATTATCTTTAATGAAATCATAATAGATATTTTCTTTGAATAAATCCCACTCTTCAGCAGTACAGATACCTTTCATCACACATTGAACACGTAATGCTTGGTCAAACACTTCTGTAAATTTGTTACGTAAACGGTCAACAAACTTTGAAAACTTTAATTCGTCACGGGTAATCTCAGAGGTCCGGCCTAATGAGAAACCTTGATTCGGTTCTAATCTAGAAATTGGTACAGATAATGCACCATACAATTTCTTTTGGAAATACTTAACATCTTCCAATTCACCTAAGTTTTGGCCACCTGGCAATGTAGTAATCTCAGTACCTTTTCCACCTTCACGGCGAGGTAACCAAAAATCTTCTAACATAGACATGTGTTTACGGTCATCACGCACTTCACCTGTGTTCGAATCATATACAAGCTTGTTCTTGTATTTTACCATAATATCACGAAGATATTGCTCCGCTTTTAATTTTGGTAGATTACCTACATCAATATAAAAGATGCGGCGTTCTGGAGCTCTCGAAATTCGGTAAATCACCGTTGCATCTTCAATCATCCGAAGTTGATTGAGAGGTTTGATAGCTTTATGTAGATAACTCAGAACGACTGCTCTACGTGAATCCATTAAACCAGAAACAACCGAAACGATTGAATCTGTCGTGATACGAATACCAACTGGTCCATAATTTGAAGATGAACCTGTTACAACTTTATCATTGTAAATATAATATTCATTAACCGTTTGCATAATATCTGCACCAGTACGGTCATCTTTAACTTTTTTAATCTCACGTACCTTACGTAGTTTACGTGGATCAATATATCTTAACTCTTTGATGCCTTCTATAGGATTATTCTTATCAATAATCACATGATAGAAAAGTCTACCGTCAATATAATACCTACGGAAAATATCTTGAGCCATGTTTTGATAATTAAACAATCTTAAAACTGTTTGAAATTCTTCTTTGATGGCTTTCTTAATCTTCTCTGGTTGTTTCAGTTTATCTAAAACAATATTTGTAATTGTACCATCATCATCTTGTACGATGGCTTCATTAATTATGTCATCTATCGCAGACTCAATTTCTGGTTGCATTGCCATTTCACGATACCGAGAGATGAGTTCAACCTCATTCTTGGCAGTACCATCAAGGTCAACGTATGTGCCATAGTAAGCGGCAGATGTAATAGTTAATGCGCCGTCATCCGAAGCCGGAGGCGAAAACGATTGCTGAGTCTCTTTGTCGAGCTCATCCTTTTCACGGGATATCGTAAAACCGAAAAGTGAAAATTTATTTGTATTGGCCATATTTTTAAGTTAATTATAAAATCAAGTAAACATAAAGGAGGGTGGTTAACCCTCCGTAAAAATCAAGTGGTTGTATTTTCTGCTTGCCACCATTGATATGCAAACGTAGTTTGATATTCTTCAATAGCGTCATTTGAACCCCAATCTAAATCAATTGGTGCCAAATCTACTGGAAATACTCCAACAAACCTATATTTTTTAAGTTCGCCGCCTGTTTTTCCATATTGAGTTACTGTTGCGTCAACTGTGTAACCATTGTTGTTCAAAGCGCCAGGGTTACGAACATTACTAGAATGACTGTTGATTGCATTCATCCATGATTCTAAAGAATTTCTAATTGTGAAATCTTCATCATTGATGATTGTTAATGTCCAGTCAGCAAATGTTCTGTTACCAGCAAATTTCAATTCACGACCAAAATAATAAACTGGCACAGTACCTACGGTAGAACCTGGTAACTGTGCTGTTTTGGCCATGAATGTTACTTTTTGTCCAGCAGCAGTACTGTTATTAGCAATAGTTGGAAAAGTTAAAGAGACTGAAAATAGATTAGGACGTGCACCGTCACCAATCATATTCGCTCTAAATTCTGCTACATTGAATGCCATTCTTTTCTCCTGTTATGTTTTATTTATTAAGCCACACCAACGATAGTGTTGAAGTCAACACCAGTTCCAACGGCTACAAAGTTCAACTGAATGAAGTTGATAGAACGAGCAGGTTTAATGTAGATATCACCAACAAATTGATTTGAGTCAATAACATTTGATGTGTTATTAGTTGAGTCACAAACCACTTTGAAGTCTGTAATACCACGGCGACCTTGAATATCACGTAAGAATGGAGTTACCAAACTTATAAATTGAGCACGTGTAAATTCATCATTCAATTCAAACAATGAATATTGTGCTGCCTTAGCAATAGACTTCTCTAATGTGATAAACAAACGGCGAACGTTGATTCGGTCGAATGCTGATGGCTTAGATTGTAATGTCTTGTCACCAAACAACACGGTACCTTGACCAGGGAAAGATACGACAGGATTGACACCTGCTGCATACAATGCGTCACGATATGTTTTGGTTGGGTTCCATGCTAACTTGATACAGTTCTTGATAGCACCACGGTTGAAACCGGCAGGTGAGAACCATGGGTCTTTGATAGAGTCTGTATAGACACATAAACCAGCAATGTCACCATTCAATGGAATATAACGATATACGTTGTTGTATTTGTCGTATTGATATTTCCAACCAGAATCTGCCATAACATAAGAAGAACTTCTGCTCAAAGCAGTTAACCAAGATTGAATATTTGTAGTTTCATTACCCGATACGTTCACAACATTTGCGCTTGGTGGAGAAATGAATGTTACACAATCAGAACGTGCTGTGGATAAGTTGTCAATAATGTATTGTTGTGTTGCAACTGGTGCATCAGCCGTCAATATTAAAGAAATATCAATAGTTTCTTTGTTTGCAAATAGACCATAACCTGTTTGAATATTGCCAGCAGTTGGTACTGAATCAACACCACCAGCTAAAGTAATTGAATAGTTACCATTTGCATATGTTGTGGAATCTATTCTAGCAAATGTTGTTGCAGCGCTAGATGAACCCCATGTAGCAGATGTATTAGCGTAATCAACTGGATCCATAGCATAGATATACTTCGAATTGTTGAAAATTACTTGTTTGTAATATGTGCTTGAACCATTTAATGTATCAGTAGACAATTTAGAAATAAATGGATATGTTTCCAATACTGTACCTGCTGTACCAGTAATCAAACCGCCACCGTCAACAACAATAATATGCATCTCATTATTTGAACCACCAGAAGCTGCTGTCTGTACTGAAGTTCCTGGAACAGCCGTGAAATATGATTTGTATGTCCAAGCATTGAACAATGTGGTATTTGCCGAATCAAAAACTTCAACTTTAATTGAATTGCCTAGAGTACCAGGATAACGTGCAGCAAAAGGACCATAAGCATTTGAAGAATTTACATTTAAGTATGCTGCTTCATAAGCATCTTCATTAGTAATTTGGATATTTGAGTTTGATGTATTTGCATCGGCATTTAATGTACCAGAACCAACAGCACGAACAACTTGTAAATTATTTCCATATGCTAAAAAGTTAGAACATGTAAAGAAAGCGGTTGCTGTGTTTGAGTTTGGTTTACCGAATGTTTGTGCTAACGTGATTTCACTATCGATTAATTTAATTTTGTTTGCTGGACCCCATTGGAATCTTCCAGCAAATGCACCAGCAGTTGTAAGTGTAGAAGGTACGACTGTTGTTAAGTCTACTTCGGATACATTTACACCTGGAGAGATTTGAAATGCCATTTTTTTCTCCTTGAATTATTATAATTTCTCTTGGCAGTTATACCATGGAGATATTTATGAAAGGTCGGATTTACATCCTATCTACCATCTTCTTTGTAAAGCCTGCGTAGGTATCGCCACCATGAGCATTTTCCCACAAATCACCACCCCAAATTTCAAACTCATGTTCTAATCCATTTTCTATTATAGGTGCTGGTAGTACATCATCATCTATTTGATTCATATTTTCTAACTGAATCTGTTTACGAATATCGTGGTTGACAATTTCTTTGAAATATTGTTGAGTGGTTAACCATGAGAACATGACCAAAGTCATTACTGCATCATCATTGGCACCATCTTCAGCCTTAAAAGTATTCTTTTGTTGAACAAAAGTGGTTAACTCTGAATAGGTATCAAAGTCATTAATCACCAACTTGTCACCTTCAATCAAGGTTTTAAGGTTTGAACAACCAATTGCCTTGACCTGAACTGACATTTTAAGTCCCATTTGAATACCACGGGCAAAACCAGCAGATAATTGTTGTGGTTTTTTGTTACCTGTAAATATCTTCCACAAGTTTTCGTATTCAAAATCTGAATGTAACGAATCTGCCACCTGTGGATTGTTGTTGATTTCTACCAAAACATAGGCATCATTATAATACCTTGCGGCATTATAGATAACCGTTGGAAATAATATGGGTGTGATTGATGAACTCTTATAAGTTGCCACTTGTCTGTATGGTGTCTGAGATATATCAATCACCGAGAATGCTGAACTATCTAGATTCTTACCTTCTGATACGTCTACACAGATACAATACAAATGGTCTGACTTAGATTCATCCACACCTTCTTTGATTGGATGTTCATAAATTTTGAGTAGGTCATGGTTGGCAATAGGGTCTTTATATACCAACTGTTGTAACTTGTAACCAGAAATCAATGTATTTGTTGAACCCAAGAATTCTGTTTCAAACTCTTGACTGAATTGCCGTTCAGATGTGTTACGAATTGTTTCTTCTTTCCACTTCTCATCACGACCTGGCACCATAGACCAATGAATTTCAAAATTGGTATAGTTATTTTTCTTGTTTAATGAATCCATCCACAGCTTGTAGAACAAATTCATACCGTTCGGTGTAGACACAATAATAATCTTGGTCTTTTTACCTGATGAAATTACAGGGTAAACAGAGTTAAAGAATTCTTCAGCAATATTGTTTGGAACGAAAGCGAATTCGTCTAAGAACACAATGTTAAATGAACCGCCTCGAATAGCAGATGATGATGTAGAAGCGGCAATAATTTTAGAACCATTCTCAAGTTCTACATTACCTTTGTTCCATGTAAGAACACCTTGTTGCAACCACATCGGTAAGTTTTCATAAGCAAGTTGATACTTAGATAAAATATCTCTTGCTAATGAACCTTTGTTGGCCAATACAGCACAGTTTTGTGTGTCAGTAAAAATGGTTGCCCACAACATATATGCCACAGTTGTTGTTGTTTTACCTACCTGACGAGGACACTTAGTGATAACAAACCTGTCTCTGGCAAATAGTTCAAGCATTTTTTCTTGAAATGGCCACATACTAAACTTGATTAGACCTTCATCTACGTTAACAATCTTAATGTAGTTCTTGGCAAAATAGATTGGATCTTTAGAACATTTAATGTATTCATCAACTTGTTCTTGTGTATACTCTACCTTGACACCTGCCTTTTTAAGTAAAGGATTGTCACGATAGGCTTCACCAAATTTTAAATCAACATTCATTCTTTACCCTTGAGAAATCTATTCAATTCAGCTGTTGAACCTACAAAGAGAGCATTATTAATTTTTGTATCAGCTTCTCTTTTTTTACCATCCATCTCACGCATTTCTTTTTGTGTTTTCAATAGTCGGTCATTTGCTTCTACCATATTTTTAAGTAGAGTACCATATACTTCAAATGCTCTTGGGTGTTGACCTGCTTTGGCAATCTGTAGGATTTCTTCCATGGCATCTTTGCCTTGTTCAATAATATCTTGTAGATTACTTTTAGATTGTTCGTAGGCATCGACCAGGTCTGTTTTAAGGTCAATCTCATCTGTCGGTGACTTGTTTGCAATTGGAACTAAAGGTTTACTTTCCTCTTGAACAGGCGTAACATCAAAGATTTTTTCCATATTTTTGTCGAATGTATTCATAGTGGTATTTATAAGATTATTCGATTTCGTTCTTTTCTTTTTCAGTTACCATATCTATGAATTCTTTATGTGTTACTCTGCCTGGTTTATGTACTTGTATTAACATAATAATTGAAGCAGCCACGTTGTTATAATGATTCAATGCATAATAAAGTTCCTTTTCGGTTATCTCTTTCGAGTTTACCTTTTCAACCCAATCATCGTTAAATACATATCTTACTTCCATAACATTAATATCAACATCATGTATAAATGCCAGATACGATTCTGAAAAATTGTTTTCAACAAGACGTTTTATTTCCAACTTATCATACATCTTCAATGTTTTTGCTGTTATTGCTTTAACATGAGTTGGATCATCTAGAAATAAATCTGACTTTGGATGTGGAACTTGAATCTCCCATACGGCACCATTATCGGAGATTCTATACATTTCTTTTATAGTTTCAGAAAAATCATTTTTTAAGTGTTCCAAAATATCTTTGGCAACAATGTGTGAGAACTCATTCTTTTCAAATGGCCATGGTGTTTTTTCTAAATCAACAACCATATCCGGATTACACATTGGTGAAACGTCAACATTTAAAAATCCATTTATCTTATTGAAGCCGCATCCCAAATTTAAACTCTTATTAACTTTCTCATAAGACCCAAACTCAATAATTGGTTTTAAATTAAACTTCAATTCAAAATCTTCGTAGATTTCTTCAAACGTTGGCTGCCATTTCTCTTTAAAGATTTGTCTGTATACTTTAATTGAGTTGTACCAGATTGAGGTATCTGATCCTCTGTCGCCTGGTTTACCAGGGGCACCTTCGGCCCAAGTATGATATGGTAGTATTGGTGTAATGACCCACGTTTCTTTACCAAGTGCTGCTGCTAGATGCGCCACAGATGTACAAGAAGAAATCATTAAATCCATGTTCAAGATTGCAGCCGCAGTATCTTCCCATGAAATAATTAGATTGTCTAAGTTTACAATATTTTCTGGTAGTTGTTCTAGGTTGTTATCTCGTTGGAAAGAATAGAACTGTATATCAGGAAATGCATTGGCCATTTGAATTAACCATTGAGCATTGAATGTTCTGAACTGTTGATGTTCAAATTTTGGGTTACCTGCCCATCTAATACCAACCTTTTTCTTATCGGTGTTGATAATACTTTTCCAAATGTTAATAGATTCTATATTCGGAGAAAGGTAAGGTTTATTTGGTAAAGTTTCAGTATCAAAACCACAAATCCAAGCCGCAGAAAAACCTGGAATCCAATAGTCATGGTCAACAGTTCCTGCTTGACTTCTATCAATTATACCATCAACAGACTCAATTCTTGCAAATAAACTGCTTAAAGAAGGATCGCATGCAATGTAAACTTTTGAAAATTTAAATATTTTTTTCAAATGTGTTGCAAATCTAACATGAATAATTTCATCACCATAACCACCTTCTAAAGATAAAATAACAGATTTGTTTTTTGATTTGTGTACTTCTGGATTGAAAATTGGTTTATCGGTTTTAAGTAAACCTCCACCATATGTGTTGAGATATCTTCCACACTCTAGTAGTTGAAAACCTTTTTGAAATTCACCTTTTTGTACTAGATGCCATCCTCTATTAAAACAATGTCTTAACCAAATGTCTTGTGTATTTTTTCCATGTACATCAAGTATCTTATCTGGTCCTAATTTTTCAAGTTTCTCTGAAATTTCCCAAGCTTCATCATGTTTACCTTCTAAAGATAATAATAACATTTTGTCAATATCGTGCATTTTAACTCCAAAATAATATATTCAATTATATATATATCAATTTATTACAATAAAACTTTCACAGCATATGAATCGTAATACCCACCACCAACCTGAGTCCAAGATGATGTTCCAATTTGTATAGGAGATGATTTACCAACGGTTGTTCCATCACCTAATTGGCCATAAGTATTATCTCCCCATACAAACAAAGCACCAGTCGTTAGTATACCTAATGAATGGCGATTACCACCAGAAACTTGACTCCAAGATGATGTTCCAATTTGTATAGGAGATGATTTACCAACGGTTGTTCCATCTCCTAGTTGACCAGAACTATTTAATCCCCATGCATATAAAGCACCAGTCGTTAGTATGCCTAGTGAATGGCTATCGCCAGCAGAAACTTGACTCCAAGATGATGTTCCAATTTGTACTGGGGATGATTTATCAACCGTAGTTCCAT
>Ga0209188_1002734_pt1 | contig 12731 bp, 24 predicted proteins | sample C_130625_EF_Meta_FD_187307 | JGI IMG/M metagenome (GOLD analysis project Ga0209188, IMG submission 187307) | Freshwater microbial communities from Lake Croche, Canada to study carbon cycling - C_130625_EF_MetaG (SPAdes) (version 2) | ecosystem: Environmental > Aquatic > Freshwater > Lake...
AAATCACACGTAATACGCCTTTACGCTTAATGATCTTGCAGTTACGGCAAATACATTTAACTGATGCCAATACTTTCATGACTAACCCCTCTCCAATTCGTACTACTTGGCACGAAAGATAATTCGTGCACGCGTTAGGTCGTATGGAGTCATCTCCACAGTAACCTTATCACCAGGCAGAATACGAATGTAGTGCATCCGCATCTTTCCAGAAATATGTCCCAAAACTACATGTCCATTCTCTAACTTCACCCGAAACATCGCATTCGGTAAATTCTCTACAATCTCTCCAGCCATTTGTATGACGTCATCTTTTGACATATTTAGACGCCTGGGCCCATTTTAAAATTTGATTTTTTCATCAGTGAGTCATACTGCTGCTGCATGAGGTAGGACTGTACTTGTGCCATAAAGTCCATCGTTACAACAACAATAATTAATAATGATGTGCCGCCAAAATAAAACGGTACTTGCCAATTCAAAACTAAAAACTCAGGCAATAAACAAACAATAGTGATATATGCTGCTCCAGCTAAAGTTAATCTTGCTAAAATTTTGTCAATATACTTTGCCGTTTGATCGCCTGGTCTAATTCCTGGTACAAAGGCGCCACTTTTCTTCAAGTTATCAGATGTTTCACGGCTGTTAAATACTAGTGCTGTGTAGAAGAAGCAAAAGAAAATAATAGCTGTTGCGTAAAGAATAATATAGACAGGTTGCCCTGGTTGCAGAGTACTCGATAGATCTTTAATAAACCGAGAGAACATGTTTGTGTTCTCTCCAGCAGTGAACCACTGGGCAATCGTTGCAGGAAATAAAATAATTGATGATGCAAAAATCGGGGGAATAACACCAGCCATATTTAACTTAAGTGGTAAGTGTGATGACTGACCGCCATACACCTTATTACCAACCTGTCGTTTTGCATAGTTCACTAGAATTCGACGTTGGCCACGCTCTACAAAAACCACAAAATAAGTAACCGCAATAACAACAAGGACAACTAATATCGAAGAAATAATACTCATGGCACCAGTTCTTACTAGCTCCAATAATCCACCTAGAGCGCTTGGTAAGCCAGATGCGATACCTGCAAAAATAATAATAGAAATACCATTACCTAAACCGCGCTCAGTTACCTGCTCACCCAACCACATTAAAAACATGGTACCAGTTACTAAAGTAACTACTGTTGTCATCTGAAACAGGAATCCTGGATCGGTCACCAATCCAGCCTGTGACTCAAGTGCAATGGCAATACCCATTGCCTGGAATGTGGCTAATACAACTGTTGCATAACGCGTGTATTGAGTAATCTTTCTTTGTCCTGATCTACCTTCTTTTTTGATTGCCTCGAAAGTCGGTATCACCACTGTTAATAACTGCATGATGATCGATGCAGAAATATACGGCATGATGCCTAAGGCAAAAATAGTAAAGCGAGATAAAGCTCCGCCTGAAAATAAATTAAACATACCTAAGATGCCACCCTTGGCATCATTAAATAAACTTGCCAATTGATTTGGGTCTATACCAGGAACAGGAATATGCGCGCCAACTCGATAAACCACTAAAGCCAAGACGAGAAACAACAGGCGATTTTTCAGATCCCCATATTTGTTTCCTGACTTCATCAGGCTAGAAGCGGTTTGAGAAGACGTTGCCATCTATTACACTTCCTCTACCAATTTGCCACCAGCCGCTTCAATAGCAGCGCGTGCACCAGCAGTAGCAGTTAATCCTTTTAAGGTAACTGCCTTAGTCAATTCGCCAGTTTTAATTACTTTTACAGACTTAATCTGCTCGTTAGCTAAACCGTTTTGCTTAAGGACAACTAAATCAATTTCAGTAACTTGTAAGCGCTCAATATCTGTTAACGTAATTTCGCCTACATGACGACGCGTTAAGGAGACAAAGCCACGTTTTGGTAGGCGACGATACAAAGGCATCTGTCCACCCTCAAAGCCAACTTTATGAAAGCCACCTGAACGAGACTTTTGACCTTTATGACCACGGCCAGCTGTTTTACCAAGACCAGAACCAATACCACGTCCAACACGACGTTTTGCATGTTTAGCGCCAGCAGCAGGTTTTAAGTTATTTAATTCCATCATTTCCTCTGTCAATTATTGGCTTAAGTCAATTCTTTAATAAGATAAGACACTTTGTTCATCATGCCGCGTACAGCAGGTGTATCTACTAATTCAGACGTAGAGTTAAGACGACCAAGACCAAGGCCGCGAACGGTTGCACGATGGCTTTCACGCGTTCCAATGATGCTACGTACTAATTTAATTTTTACGGTTTTATTTTGAGTCATGTTTATTCTCGATTCACTTAACCTAAGATTTCTTCAATAGACTTGCCGCGCTTTGCAGCAATTTCAGCAGGTGTACTCATTTTGCTCAAACCATTAATTGTCGCTCTTACCATGTTGTATGGGTTTGTTGAGCCAATCGATTTAGCTACAACGTTTGTAACGCCCATAACATCAAAAATTGCGCGCATTGGGCCACCGGCGATAACGCCAGTTCCTTCTTTAGCGGGAGACATCAATACACGTGATGCTCCATGCTCACCAATAACAGAGTGCTGTAATGTACCTTGACGCAGTGGAACTTTAATCATCTTACGACGGGCTTCATCCATTGCTTTTTGGACAGCAACAGGAACTTCTTTTGATTTTCCTTTGCCCATACCAATTCGGCCATCACCATCACCAACTACTGTCAAAGCAGCAAATCCTAAAATACGACCACCCTTAACCACTTTAGTTACGCGGTTAACAGCAATCATCTTTTCGCGTAAACCATCATCACGCTCTTCAGCTGCCATTTTTGCTTGCATTTTTGCCATGTTCTTTTCCTTGACCTTTTCTTAATCTTCTTAGAACTTCAGTCCAGCTTCACGAGCGGCTTCAGCTAGAGCTTTTACACGTCCGTGGTAACGAAAACCTGAACGATCAAAAGCAACTTCTGTAACGCCTGCTTTTAATGCACGCTCAGCAATTAATTTACCAATTTCTTTAGCGGCATTACTATTGCCACCATTGGTTAATGTGGTACGCAGATCTTTTTCCATTGTCGATGCAGCTGCCAAAACTTTCGTGCCACATGGGCTGAAAAGTTGTGCAGAAATATGCATATTCGTACGCATGATTGCAACACGCGGAACTGCAAGTTCTGCAATTTTGATACGTGTCTGACGCGAACGACGGATACGGGAGTCTTTTTTGTTCATCATATTCGGCCTCGATTACTTCTTCTTCGTTTCTTTAATGAGAACCACTTCATCGCTATAACGAACACCCTTACCTTTGTAAGGCTCTGGTGTTCTGTAGGAGCGCACTTCAGCGGCTACTTGACCAACTTGCTGCTTGTTGGCACCTTTAATAATGATTTCAGTTTGGGTCGGCGTCTCAGCTTTTACACCTACTGGCAGCTGATAAATCACATCATGTGAAAAACCAAGTTGCAGTTTTAAAGACGTACCCTGTGATGCGGCACGATATCCAACACCAACTAAATTTAATTTACGCTCAAAACCCTTAGTAACACCAGTTACCATATTGTTTACAAGCGCACGCGTAGTTCCAGATAAAGCATTTGACTCACGAGACTCATCATTGCAAGTTACTTGCAGAGTTCCATCTTCTTGCTTCAAAGAAACTAATGGATGGAGGTTGTGCGTTAATGTTCCAAGCGGACCTTTTACTGTGAGCAGCGCTCCAGCAATTTGAACTTCTGCACCCGTAGGTACTTGAATCGGCGATTTACCAACACGTGACATATTCGTTCTCCTTAGGCTACGTAGCAGATAACTTCGCCACCAACGCCATTGGCGCGAGCTTTACGATCAGTCATCAAACCTTGTGGGGTTGAAATAATAGCCACACCCAATCCGTTCAATACTTGAGGGATGTCATGACGACCTTTATAAATACGTAGGCCAGGCTTTGAAATACGCTCAATACGTTCTATAACTGGACGGCCAGCATAGTACTTGAGTGTGATATTTAAAACAGGTTTTGCAGTTTCACCAGCTATCTCAAAGCTGTCGATATAGCCTTCGTCTTTTAGAACGTTTGCAATAGCAACTTTAAGTTTTGATGAAGGCATAGTGACGCCTGGCTTTTGCACCGCTTGCGCGTTGCGAATCCGGGTTAACATATCTGCGATTGGATCGGTAAAGCTCATAATTTCTCCTAATCTTTAACTGTTACCAGCTGGCTTTAGTAACGCCCGGGATTTCGCCTCTAAAAGCGATTTCACGGATTTTTGCGCGACCCAAACCGAACTTACGGAATGTTCCACGTGGACGACCAGTCAAAGCACAACGATTACGTTGGCGAATGGGGCTTGCATTACGAGGTAACGCTTGTAATTTCAAACGCGCATCATAGCGCTCTTCCTCTGACTTAGAGGTATCTTCAATAATTGCTTTTAATTCGGCACGTTTTACCGCAAATTTAGCAACTGTTTTAGTACGCTTTTTTTCACGTTCTATTAATGAAAGTTTAGCCACGTTAACCTCTTAGTTACGGAAAGGAAATTTAAAGGCCGCTAACAAAGCTTTTGCTTCATCATCTGTTTTAGCGGTTGTAGTAATGCTGATATTTAATCCACGCAAAGCGTCAATTTTGTCGTATTCGATTTCAGGGAAAATAATCTGTTCTTTTACGCCGATGTTGTAGTTTCCACGACCATCAAACGCCTTGCCAGATACACCACGAAAATCGCGTACGCGTGGCAAAGCCACTGTGATAAAACGATCTAAAAACTCATACATTCTTTGACCGCGTAAAGTGACCATTGCACCGATAGGATAGCCTTGACGAATCTTAAATCCAGCAATCGCTTTTCTAGCTTTCGTCACCACTGGTTTTTGACCAGCAACTTTTGTTAAATCGCTTACTGCATGCTCAATCACTTTTTTGTCGGCCACAGCCTCGCCCAAACCCATATTTAGGGTAATTTTTGTAATGCGAGGTACTTCCATCACTGACTTGTAACCAAACTTAGCAGTTAATTCGCCAACAACTTTATTGGCATAGTGCTCTTGAAATCTTGTTGTCATTTTTTTCCCCTTAAGCCGATAAAGTTGCGCCAGTGGTTTTTAAGAAACGAACTTTTTTGCCGTCCACTTCTTTAATTCCCACACGCGATGGCTTACCATTTGCATCAATCAACGCCACATTCGAAATCTGAATAGGCATTGTTTTATCGATGACCCCACCTGTTACGCCGGCAGCTGGATTAGGCTTTACATTCTTTTTATACTGATTAACGCCCTCAACCAAAACCTTTTGCTCAAGCATAGCGATTACAGTTCCCTGCTTTCCTTTGTCGCGACCAGTAGTAACTATGACCTGGTCACCTTTACGAATCTTATTCATGGCCTCTCCTTAAATTACTTCAGGAGCTAATGAAACGATCTTCATAAAACGCTCAGTACGCAATTCGCGCGTCACTGGGCCAAAGATACGTGTTCCAATCGGCTCAAGTTTTGCGTTGAGCAAAACTGCCGCATTAGCATCAAATTTAATTAACGATCCATCGGAACGACGGACGCCCTTAGCTGTACGCACAACAACAGCGTTATAAATATCACCTTTTTTCACGCGGCCACGAGGAGCTGCGGATTTAACAGTCACTTTAATAATATCGCCAATGCTTGCATAACGGCGCTTGGAACCACCCAAGACCTTAATGCACATTACTTCACTGGCGCCAGTATTATCAGCGACCTGTAGTCTGCTTTCAGTTTGAATCATTTTTTTATCCCCAACTTAAATACCCGAAGGCAATCAGTCTTGGTTCCGTTAAGGGCTTTCCTTATTCAAAAAATTTTAAATAAAGTCAACCCGGATTAATAAATGCTTTTGCAACTCTTTTTTCGTGTAATTTTCAAATTTTTATTGAAAAACACACGAAGCCCTCTACTATAACAAGCTTACATTAAATATGCAAGCATATTTAAATGCCTTTTGACTCTTCTACTACGCGAGTTACAACCCAAGATTTTGTTCTAGACATTGGGCGTGACTCAGAAATCTCAACGGTGTCACCGATTTTGATCTGGTCAGACTCGTCATGGGCGTGGTATTTTTTTGAAACACCAAAATACTTGCCATAAAGCGCATGCTTTACTTTTCTCTCTACGAGTACAGTTACTGTTTTCTGCATCTTGTCGCTAACTACACGACCAACTAATGTTCTTTTTAAAGATTGAGTTGTAGTATTCATTTTTCAACCGCCTTTTGTTTCATCGCTGTTTTAACGCGCGCAATTGCTTTCTTGGTTTTACCAAGTTGACTAGTGTCTTGCAACTGTTGCGTACCTTTTTGCATGCGCAACTTAAACTGAGCCTTTAACAACTCAGACAGTTCATTATTGAGGCCTTTAACATCTTGGGCCAATAGTTCTTTCATTTCCATGTCTATATCTCCAGCTTAAGAGCCAATTTGACGAATAACAAATGCTGTTTGGATAGGCAACTTAGCTGAGGCTAAACGAAATGCCTCACGTGCAAGCGTCTCATCCACTCCGTCCATTTCATACAAAACTTTACCTGGTTGAATCTCAGCTACGTAATACTCTGGATTACCTTTACCATTACCCATACGAACTTCAGCAGGCTTCGTTGAAATTGGCTTGTCTGGGAAAATACGTATCCAAATACGACCACCACGTTTAATGTGACGAGTCATTGCACGACGAGCAGCTTCGATTTGACGAGCAGTCAATCTTCCACGACCCATTGCTTTTAAGCCAAAGTCACCAAAAGCAACTGAACTTCCGCGAGTTGCCTTGCCGGTGTTACGGCCTTTCTGTTCTTTTCTATACTTACGACGTTTTGGTTGCAACATAATTATTCTCCTGCCTTAGGTGCATCTTCAGGCTTCACAACTTTACGCACACGCTTAATTGCAGCTTTTACTTCAGGCTTCTCTTCAGGAGCTGCGCCTTCTGCTTTGCGTGGGGCACGTGGTGCACGACGTGGCTTTTTATCATCTTCTACTTCTGCAACTGGAGCAGCAGGAATTACAACACCGGTTCCTAAGGTATCGCCTTTATAAACCCAGACCTTTACGCCAATAATTCCGTAAGTTGTTTCTGCTTCTGATGTTGCATAATCAATATCTGCTTTCAATGTATGCAGTGGAACGCGACCTTCACGGTACCATTCACGACGTGCAATTTCAGCACCATTCAAGCGACCTGAACTCATAATTTTGATACCCTGCGCACCTAAGCGCATTGCACTTTGCATAGCACGCTTCATGGCACGACGGAACATAATACGCTTTTCTAATTGTTGCGTAATTGAATCAGCGATCAATTGTGCATCAATTTCAGGCTTGCGAATTTCTTCAATATTGACGTGTACTGGAACACCCATACGCTTTTGTAATTCTTTACGTAATACTTCAATATCTTCACCTTTTTTACCAATCACGACACCTGGACGTGAGCTGTAAATAGTAATCTTTGCATTTTTCGCTGGACGCTCAATCACAACTTTACTAACTGATGCATTTTTGAGTTTTTTCTTTAAGTAATTGCGAACCTCGATATCCTCTTGAAGCATGCTTGCAAAATTTGTATTGCCAGCATACCAACGAGAAGTCCAGTTTTTAGTAACCGATAAACGGAAACCATTGGGATTGATTTTTTGACCCATGACTCTTCCTTAATTACTCAAAGTCACAGTGATGTGACAAGTTTGTTTTTCAATTTTGTTACCACGGCCTTTAGCGCGCGCAGTAAAACGTTTGAGTGAAGTTGCTTTATCAACAGTAATTGATTTAACTTTCAACTCATCTATATCTGCACCAGCATTATGTTCAGCATTTGCAATTGCAGACTCAACAACTTTTTTCACAATAAAAGCAGCTTTTTTAGGGCTAAATGCGAGTATGTTCATTGCACGTGAAATCGGTAATCCACGAATTTGGTCAGCAACCAATCGGGTCTTTTGTGCGCTAATTCGTGCGCTACGGTGAATGGCTTTAGTTTCCATCATTTCCCCTTACTTCTTAGCTTTCTTGTCGGCAGCGTGACCCTTAAACGTACGAGTCAAAGCAAATTCACCGAGTTTATGACCAACCATATTTTCTGAAACATATACCGGTACATGCTGACGACCGTTATGAACAGCTATCGTCAACCCGATAAATTCAGGCAATATGGTGGAACGTCTAGACCATGTTTTAATGGGCTTTTTATCTTTAATGGCCACTGCAGTTTCAACCTTTTTAACAAGGCTAATATCGCAAAATGGTCCTTTTTTAGCTGATCGTGTCATGTTTATTTCCTCAATCGATTAACGTTTTTGACGACGTTGTACGATCATTGTCGTAGTACGCTTATTACGTCTTGTACGATATCCCTTTGTCGGGGTTCCCCATGGAGAAACAGGTACGCGACCTTCACCAGTTCTACCTTCACCACCACCGTGTGGGTGATCAACTGGGTTCATCGCAACTCCACGAACAGTCGGACGAATACCACGCCAACGATTCGCACCTGCTTTACCTATTTGACGCAATGAATGCTCTTCATTTCCAACTTCACCAATCGTTGCACGGCATTCAATATGAACACGGCGTACTTCGCCTGAGCGCAATCTAACCTGTGCGTAAATTCCTTCACGCGCTAAAAGAACAGCAGATCCTCCTGCTGAACGAGCAATTTGTGCACCCTTGCCTGGCATAATTTCTACGCAGTGAATTGTGCTACCAACAGGAATATTTCTAATTGGTAAGTTATTGCCTGCTTTAATTGGAGCTTCTGAACCATTCATAATTGCTTGGCCAACTGTCATTCCCTTGGCTGCAATCACATAACGACGCTCACCATCAGCAAATAAAATCAATGCCAAGTTTGCGGTTCTGTTTGGATCGTATTCTAAACGCTCAACTTTTGCTGGAATACCATCTTTATCGTTACGCTTGAAATCAACCATACGATAGTGATGCTTATGCCCACCACCTTTATGACGCGTAGTGATATGACCATTATTATTACGGCCGGCATGTTGAAACTGAGGCTCAAGCAATGGAGCAAATGGTTTACCTTTGTGTAAATCTGGATTAACCAGTTTTACCATTGAGCGACGTCCTGGGGACGTCGGCTTAGTTTTAATTAACGGCATTATTTAACCTCCGACTCAAAGTTAATCTCTTGACCCGGCTTCAAAGAAACATAGGCTTTTTTCACGTGATTGCGGCGACCTTCAAAACGACCAAAGCGCTTTGCTTTACCTTTTTGATTGACCACTTGCACAGACTCAACTTCTACCTTAAACAACATTTCAACAGCACCTTTAATTTCAAGCTTATTTGCATCGCGAGCAACTTCAAAAACAACTTGCTCGTTTTTGTCAGCTACCATCGTTGCTTTTTCTGAAATTACAGGGCCAAGTAAAATGCTTAACAGGCGATGTTCATTTTTGCGGTTTTGTATCATTTGAGCATCTCCTCAATTTGAGCTATCGCTGTTTTACCTACCAAAATATTGTGGTAGTGAACAAGCGATAAAGGGTCAGCATGCTTTGCCTCTACGATTGATACTTGATGCAAGTTGCGTGATGCCAAGTGCAAGTTTTCATCTACCTTATCCAAAATAATAAGAACAGACTCAAGGCCCATTGCTTTTACTTTAGCAGCTAATAATTTAGTTTTAGGAGCGTCTAAATTGAAATCATCAACGACATTTAAACGGCCTTCACGTGCCAACTGTGAAAATATAGAACGCATTCCTGCGCGGTACATTTTCTTATTTACTTTGTGTGAAAAGTTTTCATCAGGTGAGTTCGGGAATATACGACCACCTCCACGCCACAATGGTGAAGATGACATACCTGCTCTCGCACGACCAGTACCTTTTTGATTCCAAGGCTTCTTGGTTGAGTGATGAACCATTTCACGATCTTTTTGTGCACGATTTCCACTTCTTGCATTTGCTTGATAAGCAATTACAACTTGATGCACTAAAGCTTCGTTGTATTCTCTTTCGAATACTTCGGGGGAAGCTGATACGGCTTCACCAATTTTTCCATTCGCTTCTAGGAGCTTGAGTTCCATATTGCCCCCTATTAAGATTTAGCCGCTGGCGTTTTAATAGCCGGCGTAACAATTACTTTTCCACCGCGTGATCCAGGTACAGCACCTTTAACCAAAAGGAGCTGACGCTCTGCATCAATGCGGGCTATTTCTAAATTCTGCACAGTTTTTGTCACATCACCTAAATGACCTGTCATGCGCTTACCAGGAAACACTCTTCCTGGATCTTGCGCCATACCAATTGAGCCTGGTACATTGTGTGATCTTGAGTTACCGTGACTGGCGCGTCCAGAGGCAAAGTGGTATCGCTTAATGGTACCGGCATAACCTTTACCAATCGATACCCCTTGTACGTCCACTTTTTGTCCAACGGTAAAAGAATCTGCGCCAATAACTGTGCCTGCTTGAAGCTCAGCTAATTTAGATGCGTCAATTCTGAATTCGTTAAGTGCATTACCAGCAAGTACTCCTGCTTTTGCAAAGTGACCTGCCATTGCTTTGGTAACGCGTGATGCCCGGCGTTCGCCGTGAGCCAACTGTACAGCATCATAGCCGTCAGTTTCCTGAGTTTTGATTTGTGCGACTCTGTTGTTGCTTACATCAATAACAGTGACCGGAATTGAGTCACCCTCATCAGTAAACAAGCGAGTCATGCCGACCTTCCGGCCGATCAAGCCTAAGCTCATATCTTGCTCCAATGTCGACATCGATTGGTCGACGAAAATTAATTTAATGGTTTTTAGTGAAGGAATGCTTACTAAAAACCCCATTCTTTTTACTGCTAATACAAACTATCAAACGAATTTGGTAGAACTCAGCATTCTATACAGTTTTTTTTCGTTTGGCAAGTCTTTTTATTTACTGCAACTTAATTTCTACATCTACGCCAGCTGGTAAATCTAATTTCATCAAGGCATCAACTGTTTTTTCGGTTGGATCGATAATATCCATTAGGCGCAAATGCGTACGAATCTCTAATTGATCACGTGAGGTTTTATTAACGTGCGGTGAACGCAGTATGTCAAATCGCTCAATACGTGTTGGCAAAGGTACCGGGCCCTTTACAACTGCACCAGTTCTTTTTGCTGTGTCTACAATTTCGGCAGCTGACTGATCAATTAAGCGGTAGTCAAATGCTTTTAAACGAATTCTAATTTTTTGGCTTTGCATGATATTTTCCTAAAGAACATAGCGGCGCTGACGCTTAATTAAATTAATTAAAGGTTGTGCGCAGCGCGCACACAACCCGTCATACAAAACTACTTAAGCAATAATTTTAGAAACAACACCGGCACCAACCGTACGACCACCTTCACGAATCGCGAAGCGTAAACCCTCTTCCATCGCAATCGGTGCAATCAACTTCACAGTGATCTCTACGTTGTCACCAGGCATTACCATTTCTTTATCTTTTGGCAACTCAATCGCACCAGTAACGTCCGTTGTACGGAAGTAAAACTGTGGGCGATAGTTATTAAAGAATGGTGTATGACGTCCGCCTTCATCTTTGGACAATACATATACGCTGCCTGTAAACTCTGTGTGCGGCAAAATTGATCCTGGCTTACACAATACTTGACCACGCTCAACGTCTTCACGCTTTGTACCGCGCAACAAGATACCGACGTTGTCGCCTGCTTGACCTTGGTCTAGCAATTTACGGAACATCTCAACACCTGTACAGGTTGTTTTTTGTGTTGCACGAATACCAACAATCTCAATCTCTTCTCCAACCTTTACAATGCCGCGCTCAATACGACCAGTCACCACAGTACCGCGACCAGAAATTGAGAACACATCTTCTACAGGCATCAAGAACGCGCCATCAATCGCACGCTCAGGCGTTGGAATATATGTATCTAATGCGTCTGCTAACGCCATAATTGCTTCTTTGCCGAGTGGGCCCTCATCGCCCTCAAGTGCTAACTTAGCAGAACCTTTAATAATTGGTGTGTCATCGCCTGGGAAGTCATACTTCGACAACAACTCACGAACTTCCATCTCGACGAGTTCTAACAACTCTTCATCGTCAACCATGTCGCACTTATTTAAAAACACAACAATATAAGGAACACCAACTTGACGGGCTAACAAAATATGCTCACGGGTCTGTGGCATTGGGCCGTCAGCAGCTGAACATACCAAAATTGCGCCGTCCATCTGCGCTGCACCTGTAATCATGTTCTTCACATAGTCAGCGTGGCCTGGGCAATCAACGTGAGCATAGTGACGGTTCTGTGTCTCATACTCAACGTGTGCAGTATTAATCGTAATACCACGTGCCTTCTCCTCAGGAGCTGCATCAATTTGGTCATACGCTTTTGCTTCGCCACCAAACGCCTTCGACAATACTGTCGTTATCGCTGCTGTTAATGTTGTCTTACCATGGTCAACGTGTCCAATAGTGCCTACGTTCACGTGCGGCTTCGTCCGCTCAAACTTCTCTTTTGCCATTTTTAGCCTCTACTCAGTTAGCAACTGCAAGTTGTAAATACTTCATTTATATGACTGGTGCTCATGGGCAGGATCGAACTGCCGACCTCTCCCTTACCAAGGGAGTGCTCTACCACTGAGCCACATGAGCCTTATCCTGCTCTCACTCTTACTTCCAAATTAGATGGAGCGGGAGACGAGGTTCGAACTCGCGACATCTTGCTTGGAAGGC
>Ga0209188_1002735_pt1 | contig 12725 bp, 8 predicted proteins | sample C_130625_EF_Meta_FD_187307 | JGI IMG/M metagenome (GOLD analysis project Ga0209188, IMG submission 187307) | Freshwater microbial communities from Lake Croche, Canada to study carbon cycling - C_130625_EF_MetaG (SPAdes) (version 2) | ecosystem: Environmental > Aquatic > Freshwater > Lake | place...
GGAGCGGCTCGGTGGAGGCGACGTCGGCGATGATTGCCTCCACCCCGGCGGCAGCGAGCCTCGTCACCCGCCCAGGCGTCCGCACCACCCCCCAGACGCGCGATCCGCCGGCCAACCACCGCGCCGCGAGTTGTTCACCGAGATAGCCGCAGCCGACGATGAGACGGCGCGGGGGAGACGACGGCGCCGGGGCTGGGAGTGCTGTCATCCGTCGAGGGCTCCGGGGCGCTGCGGTGGCTCGTGGGGCGCCACACCATCGCCAGGCCTTGGGGATCTTGGGGATGCGTGCGCCTCCATCCAAGAGGTGAGGATGATGTGGGCCGCGATCGAATCGGCCCGCGCCTTCTTCTTGCCGCGGGAGAGCCCGAGGCCGGCGAGCATTCCGGCTGCCTCGACCGACGTGTAACGCTCGTCTTGGAAGGTCACCGGCCGGGAGGTCGTCTCGCCGAGCCAAACGGCGAAACGTTCGGCCTCGAGCGACATCTTGCTGTCGCTGCCGTCGGCGTGGACGGGCAGGCCGACGACGAAACCGACGATCGCTTCCTCGGCGACGAGGCGCTTGAAGAAGCCGGCTTCGGCTTTCTCGTCGCCGGTTGGCTGCCGCATCGGCCAAGGGCTGGCGATGATCCGTTCGGCATCGCAGATCGCGATCCCCATCCGCTTGCGGCCGTAGTCGACCGCAGCGACACGGCCTGCAGGGATTGGCACTGAGGTGAAGCGTCGGTTGTCGCTCATCATGGCCCGGCCGCTGCCGGAGGTTCGGCCGTCGCTCCGAAATGCCCCCCCTTGAGAAACGATGCGGTCGCTTCCTGGACCGCCGGGTCGCGCATCATGAAGGCGTGGCGAACGGGGAGGAGGACGAAATCATCCGCCCCTTCGAGCCGGGTCTCCTCGACGCGGACGACGGCGTCGTCATCCCCGTCGAGCATTGGACTGTAGCCCTCGGCGTCGCCGGTGCCCCCGGCGATGATCCCGAACGGGCAGGGGGGGACGACGAGTTTCCGGGCGAGCTGCGGCCAACTCATGACCATCTCCCTGGCGGCCCCGGTCGAGAGCTTCGACAGCAGCCACACCTGCGACACCCTCCGGGCCAGATCGGATCCCTGATTCGGCGCCCCGAGCATCACCATCCGCTCGATCCGGTCGAGATCGGCGGCCGGTGCATCGGCCATCCACCGGCGGACGACGATGTTGCCGAGGCTGTGGCCGACGAGGCTGATCCGGTCGGCGCCGTCGAGCCCCGCGATCACGCTGCCGAGCGCGCGGGCGTGATCGTCGACCCCCGCCCGCGGGCTGGCGTAGCCAAACGTCAGCACCGTGGCGTCGTGATGCTCGCGGAGGTAGTCGGCCAGCGGGCGCATCGATCCACGCCCCTCCCCGAGGCCGTGGAGGAGGATCACCGTCGGGCCTTCGACCGGGGGAATCTGGCCGGAGGCTTCAAGCGACTGGAAGTGCTCCCGGCAGGAAGCGTATGTGCCGGCGTGGATCACCCGGTCGGCAGGATCGAGAACGCGGGCCGCGTCACTCCCCGGCCGCCGCTGGATCCGCCACTCGTGCCGGACCCGTTCGTCCGACCACTCCATCGCCTCGGCAGCGCGGCGCAGCCGCTCGCTCCAGTTGCTGTCGCCCTGCTCCCGATCAGCGGCCGCGGCCGCTGGTGGGGCGCTGGCAGTCTCGTCGGCGGGCAGATTGCCGCCCGCCAGCAGCACCACCGCCGCGGAAAGCAGATACGGTGACGCAGTTCGGAAGGCGAATGGATCCGCGAAAGTGCCAACAGGCATCGCCAGCCCTCTCTTCTTCAGCGACCTTTTTGTCGTGCGACCGGAAGCGGCATCGTCACAGAAACTCGCTCCAACCCCGCTTCTCGAGCTCCGCCACGACGCGGCGGACCGCCTCTTCGTGTGACCGGGCAGCGACGAGCGTGGCGTCGGGAGTGTGTACGACCAGCATATCCTCAAGCCCCATCGTGACGACCAGGTGATCCTCGCCCGACCGCACGATCGTCCGCACCGTCTCGATCCCGAGGTGCTTGCCGATGACCGTGTTGCCGTCGGTGTCTCCCCCACGCTGGCGGGCAACGGCCGACCAGCCGCCGAGGTCGTCCCAGATGAAGGGGGCTTCGATCACGGCCACATCCTCGGCATGCTCGAGGACGGCGTAGTCGATCGAGATCCCCTTGATGGCGGCGAACTCTTCGGCAAACACGCGCTCACGGTCGGGGCCATCCCATGCGGCAGCGATCCGCTCGAGGTGGGCGAGGCATTCCGGCTGCTGGCGGCGGAGGGCCGCGATGATCGTCGCCGCCTTCCAAACGAAGATGCCGGCGTTCCACAGGTAGTTGCCGGCAGCGAGGTATTCACGGGCGACGCTTGCCGGCGGCTTCTCCTTGAATCTCGCCACGCGATGGACCGGGGCGGTGGCTTGCTCCCCGCCGGCCCGCGCGGGGGGGCATGGGATCGGCTCCCCTTCCTGGATGTAGCCAAAGCCCTCAGCAGGATAGGTCGGGCGGATCCCGAACGTGACGAGCCTCCCGGGCGCCTCGAGGACGAGGGCCTCGGCCTGCCGGATCGCGGCGCGGAACGCCGCCGAGGGGGCAATGCAATGATCGGAGGGCATCACCGCCATGATCGCATCGGGGTCGTGACGGGCAACCAGAAGCGCGGCCAAGCCGATGCAGGGGGCGGTATCACGCTTGCAGGGTTCCCCGACGAGCCCTGCTTCAGGAACGGTCGGGATCTGTTGGCGGACGGCCGGGAGGAGGCGGGAAGAGGTGACGATCATCAGCCGGTCTGGGGGAACGAGCGCATCGAGCCGGGCGACGGTGTCCTCGAGGAGCGTCGTCGTTCCGGCCAGGGGGAGGAGCTGCTTCGGGAGGGCGGCGCGGCTGGCGGGCCAGAATCGGGTGCCGGATCCTCCGGCCATGACGATCGCGTGGAGCATCGTGGATTCCTGTCGGGCGGTGGGGCGGAGCGGGAGGCTCCAAAGCTCCCGGGAATGTCGCCGGAAACGTGGGCTGCGGGCAACAGGGGTTTTGAGGGGCCGGTCAAACACCCCCCCCGATGACCGTCGGCCGCTCGATCCGCGAGCCGGGGGGGAGGACTCCATCGAGGTCGGCCTCGTCGAGGATCCACGGAGCCAATTCCACCCCGACCCCGTCTGCCACGACCACTCCGGCCCGGTGGAGGATGCGGCGGGCGTGGGCGTCGAGCGCGGCCTGGACGTGCCCCAGAGTGTCGGCGGCGGCCCCGGGTGGATTCTTGAGAGGGGCGAAGCCCTCAGCGGGATCGATCTCCACCAGGCACACGCGCCGCGCCAGCGGCATGAGATCGAAGATGAACCGCTCGAACTTGACCGCGTTGGGCGTCCGCGGATTCACGCGCTCCCCGGTGTCATCGACAAACGGCACCGCCTTGTGGGCGACATGGAGGGGCAGCGGATCGGGGGCGGCCGAGGCCCGGCGGAGGAAGTCGAGGGCGAAGGCATGGACGGCAATGCTGCCGGCATGGAATCGGAGCCGGTCGCCCGGGCCGCGCTCGGCAGCAAGCGCCGCCGGGAGATCGCTGTACTCGACGACGAACGTGCGCTTTCCGTTGCTGGCGACGACGCCGACGCGCTCCCCCGGCTCGCGCTTGTGCACCACTTGGGTGGAGAACTCGGCCTCGTCGAGGAGGTGGTGGCCGAGGAACTCGGGGTGGAGTGGCATCGTGAGGGGATTGTCGACCTGGAACGTCGTCACGTGCCGGCAGCCGCGGTCGGCAAACCACTCGAGCCCGCCGGCCGAAGCGAGCGCCGGCAGCATGCCGCCGTGGCCGTCGGGGGCCATGGCGATGCGGTCGGGAGCATCGAGGAGGAGATTGCCGGCGGCAGCGTCGACGGCCGGCAGATCGCGTTGCCGGAAGACGAGGACGTGATCGGGGTCGAGGCCACCGTGGTCGTGGTCGGCCAGCCATGTCCGCGTGTCGGCGTCGGTCGCGGAGCTGGTCATGATCGCCAGCGGCACCGGATGCCCGTATCGCTTGGCAATGCCGCGGAGTCTGCCGAGAAGGAGATCGAAGAGCGTTGCCCCGGAGAGCGGGCCGACCGGCACAACTCCCTTCGGGCCGTTGCATCCCAGGCGAGAGCCCTGCCCACCAGCCACGAGCACGGCCCCGAACAGCCCCTCGGTCAGCCCCTTTCGTCCGGCCGCCGCGGCCCGATCGGCGTCGTCGCCGAGGACATTACAGGGAGGCGTGGTGGCCCGGGCGAGATCGTCGGCCAGGGCCGCTGCGGCGCCGGCCACCACTCCCGGTCCGGAGGCGCGGGCGAGGCGCCGGAGTTCACCAAACATGCCCCAGTCGATCGCCGCGAGTTGACTGACGAGTCGGTCGCGAGCGCTTCCGTCGAGGGTCTTCCAGAACCGGAGGACATGATCCTGACCGGCCAGGGAGATTGATTCCGCGAGCGCCGTCGGGAGGGGAGGGGATTGCATGGCTACTTCCATTCAGGAGCGGCCCCGGACCCACGCCCAGAGGAGAAAGGCGAGGACTGGGAAGCCGATGAAAATAACGCCGTACGTGAAGAGCGTTGTCCAGAGATGCTTGGGCCAGCGAGCCATGGTGGGTTGTTACCGGAGTGGGGAAGCGGGAGGAGCGTCGATCGCCGGGAGGGGGGCCCGGGCATAGACGTCGACGGGGATGAGAATCGTCTCATCGGCCGGCTCATCGAGCCGGCATTCGATCCGTGCGCCCCAGGGGAGGACCTCGGCCGCCACGATCGTCGCCTCGACCTCCTCGCAGGCCGTCCCTACCTCAACGATGGGGAGGTGGTGGAACGGCGGGCAGAATCCGACGTGCCCCGTCACCAGCCGTGAGCCGGAAACCACCGCGAGATGGAGCGTGCCACGGATGCACTCCATCCGCTCGTCGGGGAGGACGTATCGCTCGAACCGCTGCTGGAGGATCCCCGGCACGACTGCTGCCGGCCCGTGTGCTGGTGCGGCAACGGCATCGCCCAGAGGCTCGGGCCCCCGCGGAGGAGCCTCTTGGGTGGGAGGAGGGGCCTCGGACCGCACCCGGCGGAGTGCCTGCTTCCGACGCCGGCGCCCCTGATCATGCGTCGCATCCGCCGAACGATCTCTGTCGCGCAGGCCGGCGTGACGGTGAGGGGATGACCCAGCAAACCACCCCAGCGACGGCATCACTGGCGTCACCAGCGTCAGCACTGCCGCCGCGACGGCCCCGACCGTGGCCACCATCGGGAGCGGATGGGACAGGGAATCCAGCAGGGCCGCGGGCCCGGGGAGGGTGGCGGCCAGAGCGAGGGCCAGACCGAGGCGGACAGCCAATCGCTGGAGCGTCCGAGTTGCATCGCCCAACCCGAACGACGCGACATCGACCACGGCCACGAGAAGGATGCCAACCATCACCGCGGCGACCGATGCGTGGGCGCTTGTGTCGAATGACACCTGCATCCGCCGGATGACGAGAACCATCGCGCACGCCAGCGTCGTGGCGGCGATGGCCGATCCGATTGCCGCAAGCAGCCGTGGACCGGGGCGGTCAGCCAGCGACCGCCCCGCCCCGGATCCACGTCCTGCAACAACAGCCATTGGCGGCCTCAGGCCTTCCCGGCAACCTTCGCCAGTTCGGCGGCCCGTTCGGTCTTCTCCCACGGGAAGCCCTCGCGGCCGAAGTGGCCACCCGCAGCGGTCTTGCGGTAGATCGGCTTGCGGAGATCGAGGTAGTCGATGATCCCGCGAGGCTTGAGGGGGAAGAACTCACGGACCACGTCACAGAGTTTCTCGTCGGGCAGCTTGCCGGTCCCTTCGGTGTCGACTTTGATGCTCACCGGATCGCTGACACCGATCGCATAGGCGAGTTGCACCTCGCAACGATCGGCAAGCCCCGACGCGACGATGTTTTTGGCGATGTGGCGGGCCATGTAGGCGGCACTGCGATCGACCTTCGTCGGATCCTTGCCCGAGAAGGCGCCGCCGCCGTGACGTCCCCAGCCGCCGTAGGTGTCGACGATGATCTTCCGGCCGGTGAGGCCGCAGTCACCGTGGGGACCGCCGACCACGAACCGCCCAGTGGGGTTGATGTGGTAGGTGATGTTCGAGATGTCGAGATCCTTCGGGAGCAGCGGCTTGCAGATCTTCTCGATGACGAACGCGCGGATCTCTTCGTTGGAGACGTGGGGCGCGTGCTGCGTGGAGACGACGATCGTGTCGAGACGCTTCGGCGTGTTCCCCTCGTACTCGATCGTCACCTGGCTCTTCGAATCTGGTCGGAGCCAATCGACTTCGCCCTTCTGGCGGGCTTCCGTGAGGCGGTTGAGGATCCGGTGGGAGAGGGCGATCGGCAGCGGCATCAGCTCCGGCGTCTCATTGCAGGCGTAGCCGAACATCAGCCCTTGGTCGCCGGCGCCGATGTCCTTCCCTGTCGAGTCGTCCTCGTTGACGCCCATCGCGATGTCGCCGCTCTGCTTGCCGACGGCAACGAGCACGGAGCAAGTGTCGGCGGAGATCCCCATCTCGTCGTCGGTGTAGCCGACGGCACGGATCACGTCGCGGACGACCTTCTGGTAGTCGATCGTGCCCTTGGAGGTGATCTCACCGGCCACGACCGCCAGGCCTGTCGTCACGAGAGTCTCGCAGGCAACGCGGCTGAGGGGATCCAGAGCGAGGTAGGCGTCAAGGACGCCGTCGGAGATCTGGTCGGCCAGCTTGTCGGGGTGGCCCATGCTGACCGATTCGCTCGTGAACAGATACTTGCCTTTGGACACGGTTCGTCGCCTCTTGCGGTGATGGGGGCATTGCCCAGCGGGGGTGGGCAGGGGTCAAAAAGAATGAACTGGCGATTATCCAGGTTCGCGGGCCGCCGGGCAACCCTTGGTTCCGCGCGGACCGGCGGAGAGGAGGGCGAGGATCCTTTCAGCGGTGGCTGCGGTGGCGCCGCGGTGGGCAGCGACGGTGCGTGCCCCCCGCGTTCCCAGCGTTAGGGGGAGCTCGGCCTCGAGGCAGTCGCGGACGAAGGCCGTGAGGGCCGGGCCATCGGCCACGACGCAGGCAGCTTCGGCCTCGAGGAGGACCGCCACCTCGTCGGCGAAGTTGCGGGTGTGGGGGCCGAAGCAGACGGCCGCCCCGTAGGCCGCCGGCTCGAGCATGTTCTGCCCGCCGCGCTTTCCGTCGAGGCTCCCCCCCACGAAGGCGATCGTCGCGGTCCCCCACCAAGCCCCGAGTTCGCCGGTGGTGTCGACGAGGAGCACCCTCGCATCCGGGGCGACGCCCTCGGTGTCGAGGGTGCTGCGGGCCTGCCAGGCGAGCCCCGAGCCGTCGAGGAAAGCAACGATTTCCGGCTTCCGCTCGACATGCCTCGGCACGATCACGAGACGGAGCCGGGGATGATCGGCGGAAGCGGCCCGATAGGCGTCGATCGCCAAGGCCTCCTCGGGCGCCTGCGTGCTGCCAGCAAGGAACACGATGTCGTCTTCCCGGAAGCCGGCCAGCTTCGCCAGACGCCGGACATCCTCGGCGGCGCGGTCGCCGCGAACGCCATCGAACTTCATCGATCCGGCATCGACGACCGTCGGAGCACCGAACGCCCGGAATCGCTCCGCATCGGCGGCCGAGCGCGCACTGACGAGGGTCACCTGCGACAGCATCCGGCGGACGAGCGGGTCGACGTGACGGTACCCGCGGGCACTGCGCTCGCTGAGCCGGCCGTTGGCGATGACAACCGGCAGGCGATGACGCCACGCCGCGTCGAGGAGATGGGGCCAGAGTTCCAGTTCGCCGAGGACGAGGAGGTCGGCGTCGACGGCCTTGACCACGCGGCGCACCGCCCAGGTGAAGTCGAGGGGGCAGGGGAAGACAACGGCCCCGCCGAACCGTTTGGCGGCGAGATCGAGGCCGGTCGTGGTGGAACTGGAGACGACGAACTCGACGGCGATTCCCGTAGCTCCGGCTCGCGCGTCGATTTCGCGGGCGAGCGACGACAGGAGTTGGATCTCACCGACGCTGACACCGTGGAGCCAGATCCGCCGCTGCATTCCTTTGGGCGGGAGGGGAGGGATGCTGCCGGTGAAACGCGTCCACGGCGCCGCCACCGGGCGACGCCCCGACCATCGTCGCCACGCGATCCAGGGGAGGAGCGCGACGAAGGCAACGAGGTAGATGAGGTCGAGGAGCATGGGGGCCGTGACCGCCGGGGGACGGCACGCACGCGGGGGGCCACGGCTAGCCGTTGGTCACGTTGCTCGAGCGGCCACAGCAGTTCTTGAACTTCTTCCCGCTGCCGCATGGGCAGGGGTCGTTTCGCCCCACCTTCCCGGCGAGATTGCGGATCGGCTCGACATGGTCATCGGGGTTCGTGGGCTCGGCGGCGGAGGCTTCCGCCGACGGGGGCTCCGGGAGCGTGGCCGACGGGGCGGCGGCGTGGATCGCCGCGGTCTCCTTCCAGGTGCTCCGCAGGGCGTCGTCCTCGACCTGCTCGATCCGGTAGACGATGTCGGTGACGCGTTCGTCGATCCCCTTCCACATCAGGTCGAACGTCCGCATCCCCTCCCGCTTGTATTCCACCTTCGGGTCGACCTGCGCGTAGCCGCGGAGGCCGACGCTCGATCGAAGGTGATCCATCGCGAGGAGGTGATCTTTCCAGGCGTTGTCGAGGAACTGGAGGAGCACGGCCCGCTCCATCCGCTTCATCTCGTCGCGAGGATCGTCACCGCGGGCGTGGCGCCGGCGACTGGCATCGGAGAGGACGCGGCGGAGCTGATCGAGGTCGTTCGTCTCAAGGTCGGCAGGCGTGAGATCGGGATCGAAGCGCTCGCGCGCCCAGGCAAGCAGGCCGTCGCGGTCGAGGGCCCGCGAACCGTCGGCCTGGGGGCGGATGAAATGCGAGAGCCCGGCGAGGACCGGATAGTCAATCTCGCGGCGACCGTAGACCTCATGGGCCTTCCGCTTGACCAGCTCGCGGAACTGCTTCGGATCGAGCCCCGTCTGCACGGCGTTCTCGACGTCGGCGGGGGCAAGCGACTCGCCAAACCGCCACTCCGTCCAGCCGCAGGCGCTCCTCAGGCCGAAGTCGTGGGCGAGGAACTTTCCCCCCTCAGCCAGATCGATCTTTGCGATCGCCTCGCGCACCGCCCCTTGAAGATATTCGACGACATTCTGGCGGCCAATCTTCTTCAGATCGCGATCGGTGAGCCGGGTCTTCCAGCGGGCGTTGGCAAACGTCGCCAGGGCCCCCCAGTTCCATTCGCTCTCGTCCTCCCCCTCGGGGATGTTCTCCTCGACGGCCTCGAAGATCGACGTTTCCGATTGGCGGATTGCCTGATCGGTGGCGAGTCGCTCGGCCTCCTCGGGATTGAGGCCACGGAAGTCGGCGGCATCGAGCTCGCAGGCCAGTTGGCCGGCGGCCCAGGTGGCGTAGGTCTGGGGGCCGTAGTCCTTGTCGAGGAACGAGCCGACGTTCTGGTCGATCTGCCGATCGATCATGTCGAGGATCAACTCGCGGCAATCGGAGCCGTCGAGAATCTTCTGCCGGAAGCCATAGACGCGCTTCCGCTGCTCGTCCATCACCTCGTCGTATTCGAGGAGATTCTTGCGGACGTCGAAGTTGCGCTCCTCGACCTTCTTCTGGGCCGCTTCGACGCGCCGCGTCACCATTCGGCTCTCGATCGCCTCGCCGTCCTGCATCCCCAGCCGGGTGAGGACGTTTTTCACCCATTCGCCGGCGAAGATCCGCATCAAGTCGTCTTCGAGGGAGAGGAAGAAGCGGCTCGAACCGGGATCCCCCTGGCGACCGCAGCGGCCGCGGAGCTGGAGATCGATCCGCCGTGCCTCGTGGCGCTCGGTGCCGATGATGTGCAGCCCGCCCATCCCGCGGACCTCGTCCCCTTCGACCTTCATGTTCTCCCGGTCGGAGATCTCACGGACGAGGGTGTCCCACTCTGCCTTGGGGACATCGAGACGGGTCGGATACTTCTCCTGGAGCCGGGCCCATGCGAGGGTATCGGGGTTGCCGCCGAGGATGATGTCGGTGCCGCGGCCGGCCATGTTCGTGGCGATCGTCACGGCGTCGCGCCGCCCAGCCTGGGCGATGATCTCGGCCTCGCGCTTGTGGTGTTTGGCGTTGAGCACCTGATGATCGATGCCGCGGGCCTCGAGGAGCGAGGAGAGGAGTTCGCTCTTCTCGATCGAGACGGTGCCGACGAGGACGGGGCAGCCGCGGTGCTGGAGGTCGCGAACGGTCTTTCGGGGGATCGATTCCTTCGAACGCGTCTCCTTGTCCTCGAACTCGATCGTCGTGTCGTTCTCGCCGAGAATCCGCCCGATCCGCCAACTGCCGTCGGAGAGCGCGAGCGAATCCCACCGGTGGACCCGCTCGACCTCGTCGGCGACGGCCGTCCACTTTTCTTTTTCAGTACGGTAAATGACGTCGGGGTGGTTGACCCGCTTCATGCCGCGGTTTGCCGGGATGGCGATGACGTCGAGCTTGTAGATCTTCCAAAACTCGCTCGCCTCGGTCATGGCCGTGCCGGTCATGCCGCCGAGCTTCTGGTAGAGCTTGAAGAAGTTTTGAAGGGTGACGGTGGCGAGGGTCTGCGACTCCTCCTTGACCCGCACTCCCTCCTTCGCCTCGACTGCCTGATGGAGGCCGTCGGACCATTGCCGGCCCGGCATCAACCGCCCGGTGAACTCGTCGACGATCACCACCTCCCCCTGCTGAACGACGTAATTCACGTCGCGCTTGTAGAGGTGGTGGGCCTTGAGGGAGTTGTCGATGAGATGGGGCCACTCCATGTTGCCCGCGGTGTAGAAGCTCTCCACCCCAGCGATTTGCTCGGCGCGGCGCACGCCCGCCTCCGTTAGCGCGACCGTGTGTTCCTTCTCCTTGACCTCGAAGTGTTCCTCGGGGCGCAGCTGCCGAGAGATCTGGTCGGCGCGGGTGTACTTGGCGACGTCGTCGTGGGCCGGGCCGGAGATGATCAGCGGCGTGCGGGCTTCGTCGATGAGGATGTTGTCGACCTCGTCGACGATCGCGAAGTTGAGCACGCCCTGGCTCTGCTGCTGGTGGGCGGGGAAGCGATCGTCGCCGCGGGAGGCCATCCGCATGTTGTCGCGGAGGTAGTCGAAGCCGAATTCGTTGTTCGTGCCGTAGGTGATGTCGGCCGCATACGACTTCTGCCGCTCGGCGGAATCCATCCCCGACTGGATCGCGCCGACGGACAGGCCGAGGCCCATGTAGAGCGGCCCCATCCACTCCATGTCGCGGCGAGCGAGGTAGTCGTTGACGGTGACGACATGGACGCCCTTCCCCTCGATGGCATTGAGGTAGGCGGGGAGGGTGGCGACGAGCGTCTTCCCCTCGCCGGTCATCATCTCGGCGATGGCGCCGGAGTGGAGCACCATGCCGCCGATGAGTTGGACGTCGTAGTGGCGCATGCCGAGCCAACGGCGCCCCGCCTCGCGGCAGACGCCGAAGGCCTCGGGGAGGATGTCGTCGAGGGTCTCGCCGGCAGCCAGTCGGCGGCGGAACTCGGCCGTCTGCCCGCGAAGCTCGGCATCGGTCATCGCCTGGTAACGCGGCTCGAGGGAGTTGATCGCCTCGATCTTCGGCTCGAGCCGTCGCAGGTAACGCGCGTTGGACGAGCCGAACATGCCGGTCAGAAGCCGCTCCACGCGGTGTCCGGCTGCGGCAGCGGTGTTCGTGACCGCGTCCCAGATCTGTTCGAGTTGTTCCATCGTGCGTCGTTTCGTTCGGCGGGGCGGAAAAGAGGATCGGCCGGAGCGGGTGGAACGTGATCGGAGGCCGTCCACGCCCTTCGGCCGGCAACCGGCCCGAACGGGAACGACAGCGCTCCGCCGGGCCCGGGGGGCCCGGGAGCAGCGGGTGGACCGGGTAAGCTAGGCGGATTCCGTTGCCGCCACCTTCGGATTGTCGCGGTATCCCGCTGGATCGGTCAAGGCGAAACGGGGTCGAGGAGTCTTTTTATGGCACGACAATCGAGCGGAATCGGCCGTTGCTTCCCGTCGGCTTCAGGGGCGGATGGGTGTGGGCCCGGATTCCGGCTGCGGCAGTGGGTCGCCCCGCTGTTGGTCCTCGTCGTCGCGCCGCTGCTGGCCCATGGCGCCCCGCCCGAGCCTCGGGATGGGGCCCTGCGGATCGTCCGGCCGGTCGAGTCGGCCGTGGTGCAGCGGCAGAGCCGCGCCGAAGGGGCCATTCCCGTTGAGGTCCGCGCGTCCCTCCCCGCGGCTGGAGCGATCGAGGCCCGCGTCGCGCTGGCGGCAGAGTCCCCGTGGCAGTCGCTCGAGAGGAACGGAGAGGCTTTCACTGGCCTCCTCACCGCGCCGGCGGGGGGATGGCATCGGCTCGAAGTCAGGTCGGTGGTTGAGGGGGCCGTCATGGGGATGTCGACGGTGGAGCGGGTCGGGGTCGGCGAGGTGTTCGTCGTCGCCGGTCAATCGAACTCCGCCAACCACGGCGAGGAGAAACTCGCGCCGAAGGATGACCGCGTCGTGACGCTCGCCCCGGACGGCGTGTGGCGCGTGGCGGCCGACCCGCAACCGGGGGCCAGTGGCGACGGGGGGAGTTTCCTGCCGGCGCTCGGTGATGCCCTCGTGGCGGAGTTTGACGTGCCGGTCGGGTTCGTCGCCTGCGGGATCGGCGCGACGAGTGTCCGCGAATGGCTCCCCGGCGGATTGCGTTTCCCCGCGCCGCCGACGCTCACCGGGAGGGTGCGCC
>Ga0209188_1002741_pt1 | contig 12704 bp, 15 predicted proteins | sample C_130625_EF_Meta_FD_187307 | JGI IMG/M metagenome (GOLD analysis project Ga0209188, IMG submission 187307) | Freshwater microbial communities from Lake Croche, Canada to study carbon cycling - C_130625_EF_MetaG (SPAdes) (version 2) | ecosystem: Environmental > Aquatic > Freshwater > Lake...
CTTAAGGCAAGTAATACATATGGTTTCTATCAATCTAAAAGTATTAAACAAATGATTGCCGAAGGTCAATTAGAAGATGCTAAAAAAGATAAAGATAAAGAACGTATTGCTAAATTAGAAACAAAAATTGCCCGATACGAAAGTGATCCTGAAAAAGGTGAAGGTAAGAAAGAATTACTAGCAAAAGCACAAGCTCAGGAAGCTGCTCGCGAAGAAGCAAGATTACACGGCCCTTGGCTAACATTTTCTGGTATGTTATTCCAACTAGCTATTGTATTGCTATCAGCCAGTATCTTAGCCGTCAATAACAAAATGTATTGGGCTAGTATAGCAGTTGGATCACTAGGATTGATTTTAATGGCACAAGGCTACTGGTTATTCATTTAAGGAGTTATTATGGCTAACGAAACACCACAATTAAGCGAAAGCGAAAAGAAAAAAGAAGACTGGATGAACAGTAAATGGCGTCCAATGATGGGTTGGATGTATATGGTCGTTTGTACCATGGACATGGTTGTATTCCCAATATTATGGAGTCTACTACAGACATTTACCCATACACAAATAACACAATGGAATCCGTTGACACTGCAAGGTGCTGGATTATTCCACATTGCAATGGGTGCAGTTTTAGGTATTGCGGCATTTGGTCGCACACAAGAAAAATTAAACGGTGCTAACAACGGTGGATTGAGTCAACCTAATCTGGGAACAACATATGTTCCGCCTACACCAATACCAGGAGGAACAAATAATGGCAACTCAGCGGCACCAACAACAGGATTTGGCACCGGGACTTCAGCATTTGGCGCTCCGTCAGCAGGAAGCTTCGGCAACACCGGCGGTTTTGGTTCACCAGCACCGGGAACAACAGTTGCCCCAGTACCAAGTTGGGGAACAACACCGATTGCATCAACACCAGCAGTTGTAACAGGGTTTGGGGGTAAGCCAGCGCCTGCACCACAACAAGATCCATTATTATAAGGAACAACTATGTTAGATACATTATTTTACATTATAGTCGGTGCATTTATTGGATGGAATTTTCCACAACCAAGTTATGCAAAAACTTTTCAAGAAAAATACTTGCAAAAGTATATTGACAAATTAAAAACATTATTATTCTTTTGGAGATAACATGAAAAAATTATTAGCATTATTAGCACTTACACTAGCAACTTCGGCATTTGCAGAAGCTGAAATTAAAGAAGTATGCAAGGACAAAGTAGATAAAGCAGGTAAAACTGTAATGAAGGCAGGAAAACCTGTACAAGATTGCAAAAAGATCAAAGTACATAAGAAACTAGAAGGTACAGCAGTTCCTGTTAAAAAATAAAGGTAAAAGAATCACTTGATTCTTTTGTTTAAATTGTCTATACTTAGAGTATGGATGACCACTATCAAACCTTAGGCGTAGCTAAATCAGCTAGCCAAGATGAAATTAAATCAGCTTACAGAAAGCTAGCAAGTAAAAACCACCCAGACAGAGGCGGAGATACAGCCACGTTTCAAAAAATTCAGGCCGCCTACGATGTCATAGGTGATGCTGCAAAACGTGCCGAATATGACAATCCACCTGCACATGGATTTCATACTCAAGGAGGAATGCCTCAGGGTTTCGAAGACATATTTAGACATTTTGGTGGATTTGGAGATATGTTTGGCAATCACGGTGCTCGACAACAGATGCAACGAAATAGAACATTAAATCTGCAAACCGCTATTTCTTTAGAAGAAGCTTATAGTGGTAAAGATTTAGTTGCAACAATCAATCTTCCTACAGGCAGAGACCAAGTTATTAATGTAAAAATTCCTGCAGGAGTAGTAGATGGAACAGTTCTTCGTCTACAAGGACTAGGTGATGATACACATGCTAATTTGCCAAGAGGTGATATCCATTTATCTATTACAGTAATGCCCGATCATCGATTTGAAAGACAAGGTGATGATTTACTTAAAGAAATTGAAGTTGATGCGTTAGATGCTATATTAGGAACTGACATTGCTGTCGAAACAATTGATCATAAAACATTAAGCGTTTCAATAAAACCAGGAACGCAGCCTGGAACAATAATGGGGGCACAAGGTTATGGTATGCCAAATATGCATGATAACAGATATAAAGGAAGATTATTATTTAGAATTAAAATTATAATCCCAACACTGTTAACCAATGAACAAAAAGAATTGATCAAGCAAGCAAGAACTTAAATATCTTTATGTTAGAACTAGTAAAATTTCCAAACCCTATATTAAGAGAAGTAATTCCAGAATTTGATTTTAGCAATCCTTCCGAAGATCCCAAGCAACTTGAAAAAGACATGTTAGAACTCATGTATTCGATGGAAGGCATTGGACTTGCAGCAACGCAAGTAGGCAAACGTGTAAGAATGTTTGTAATCGGTAATGCAGCAGAGCCAGAGAAAGGCGAAGCATTTTTTAATCCACAAGTAATTGCTAATACAAAAGACTTAGATGACCTGGAGGAAGGATGTTTGAGTTTTCCCGGGATTTATGTTAAAATTAAACGACCTAAAGCAATTAAAGCTCGATGGCAAAACAGCGCCGGTGAATGGCAAGAAAGCGAATTTAGCGGTTACGACTGCAAGTGCTTCTTACATGAACTAGATCATTTAGAAGGTATAACCTATCAGGATCGTGTTAGCACCCTTAAATGGGCGTTAGCAGTTAAGAAAACAAAAAAGAGAGCTATTAATGTTAGAACCAAATAAAGAATTATCAAAGATGTTTGAACGTGCCATCACTGTGGCTATTGAAAAAAACCATGAATATCTAACATTAGAACATTTTTTATACGGAATGGTAATGGATGACAAATTTTCCGAAATGTTGTCTAATTACGGAGCAACTGTTGATTCTTTAAAATCTGATCTTACAAAGTTTATCAAATTAGATCTTAAAGAAATTGCCACTTTAGAAAAAGATGAGAGACCTAAAAAAACCAATACAGTCGAACGTATGCTAAATCGTGCGTTTACTCAAGTATTGTTCAGTGGTCGTCAACAAATTGAACCAATAGATTGTCTTATTAGTTTATTTTCAGAAAAAAACAGTCATGCTCATTATTTTATGCGTAAAGCAAAAATCGAAAAAGATAAGTTTTTAGAATTTATTAATAAAGATCCTTCTATTATTGACGAAAAAGAAGCAAGCGAAGTTAATGATCGTCAGTTAGAAAAAGTTCTTATTCAATTTTGCACTAATTTAAGCGCACGAGCAAAAGAAAAAAAGATTGATCCAGTAATTGGTCGTGACAAAGAAATTGAAGAACTTACACTTGTTCTTGCACGTCGACAAAAAAGTAATGTCATGTTGATTGGTGATCCAGGAGTGGGTAAGACTGCTATTGCCGAAGGTATTGCACGTAAGATTTTTGAAGGAAATGTTCCTAAGTTTATCCAAAATCACAGTGTTTATAGTTTAGATATCAGTGCTATGCTGGCAGGTAGTAAGTATCGTGGTGATTTTGAAGAGCGTCTTAAAGCTGTCATTAATGCACTTGAAAAGAAAAAGAATTGTATATTGTTCATTGACGAAGCACACATGATGAGTGGCGCCGGAGCAGTCAGTGGCGGAAGCAATGATATGAGTAATATGCTTAAACCTGCCTTGGGTAAGGGCACTATTAAGGTTATTGCATCAACTACTTGGGAAGAGTTCCGTAAACACTTTGAAAAGGATCGTGCCCTAATGCGTCGCTTTCAACGTGTAAGCATTAACGAGCCAGATGAAGCAACTGCTATTAAGATTGTTAAAGGTCTTAAAAAGTATTATGAAAAACATCACAATGTTAAAATTACTAATCAAGCAATTATTGATAGTGTGAAATACAGTGCCAAATATATGAGCGATAAAAAATTGCCCGATAAGGCATTTGACCTAATTGACTGTGCTAGTGCTCGATTCAAATTGCGTGATGAAGAAAACGGAATTGTTGATCACGATGAAATTTTATTTGAAGTTTCTAAACTTACAGGTCTTCCTTTAGATACAATTGCTGCTAAAGAAAATAACAATCTTAAAAATCTTGATAAAAATATGCGAGCAAAGGTATATGGTCAAGAAAAAGCAATTGAAATATTGCTTGATAAGATTTTTATTGCTCAAGCAGGACTAAAAGCACCCAATAAACCAGTTGGTAGTTTTTTGTTTACAGGTCCAACAGGCGTAGGTAAAACTGAAGCAGCCAAACAACTTAGTGCAAATATGGGTGTAGAACTAATACGTTTTGATATGAGTGAATATCAAGAAGCACATTCAGTTGCTAAATTTATCGGTAGTCCTCCAGGTTATGTAGGTTTTGAAGATAATGCAGGTCAGTTAATTACTAAACTTCAAGAACATCCAAATGGTATCTTATTGTTTGACGAAGTTGAAAAAGCTCATCCAAGCGTGTTAACTGTTTTACTACAACTAATGGATAACGGTTTTGTAACTGGTAGCAATGGTAAGAAAGCAGACGGTCGCAATGCTATTATTATCATGACTAGTAATTTGGGTGCTGCAGATGCTGAGAAAAACGGTGTCGGTTTTGGTAGTTTAGAACGCGATAGCGATCCTAAAGATGCTATTAATAAATTCTTTGCCCCTGAGTTCCGCAATCGTTTAGATGGTATTATTCGATTTGGTAAGTTAGATCATGAAACAACAATTAAAGTTGTTAAGAAATTTATCGACGAACTTAACAGTTTGCTTAAAGATCGAAACGTGCATGTCAAACCTACTTTTGAAGCAGTTGAATTTCTTATTAAGAAAGGATTTGATAAGAAAATGGGTGCTCGACCATTACAAAGAACTATTGATGAATTAATTAAAAAACCGTTGAGCAAAGAAATATTGTTTGGTAAACTTGTTAACGGAGGTGTTGTAGAAGTAGGCGCCAATGAAGATGGGCTAACACTTAACTATGTTGATGTGCTACCGATGACTGAAAAGGTAAAAGATGAAGATCGAGAAGCTGAAAACCAGTAAGCTGTTTTATAACAAGTGGCCCTACAAGGTCACTTGTAAATTAGAACACGTTAGTAGTGTTATGTCTCATAGACCTCGATTCTCATACGGATATTACGGTCGTCATAAGAAAATTTCATACGACGAACAAATGGCGCTTGATGCTTTTAAAAAAGCAGTTACTCCATTATTGAAAAGAGATATAAAGTATCGAGTAGAAAACAATTACTTTAATATTTTTTGCAGTGATAAAAAAATATTGGCGCAGATTGATAAAAGATTAAATCAGTGGATTGAACATATCTATGGTCCAACTAGCGACGAAGAACTAGAATACTTAACTGCAAACGGACATAAAAAACGAGTTTGTGATAAATTACCTAAAGACATATATCAATATCGTGTATACTTTAAGCATAGTATGCCCGACACTACAAAAGAAAATTTTTTAAATTGGTCATTAAAATACGAAGGTAAACTAGAGTTATCTAGGTCTACAAAAAAATGGATGGCAGGAGATCATCATTGGTTCCAGGGACCCTTTATGTATGTCAAAGATGGTGCTACACTAAGCATGGTAGGTCTTTTTCTAGCAAAAAATATTAAATTAGTTGAAGAATTTGTATTAAGAGAAAGCATAAATACACCATCGGAGTAATCTTATGTCGGCATTGAGTTCTCAATTTAAATTTATCATTAATACAGGGACATTTACAGCAACGTCTGTGGCTATTCCTTCTGCTGCGTTTGCACAGGATAGCACATCGTTGTTTAAATCTAATCCCGAAAAAGGTGATGGATACTTTGGATCAGCCGACGGACTTCATACTGTTACCTATACAGTTACACCAAACTTTGCAGGAACTTTAACCATGCAAGCATCTTTAGCTACTGACCCTATAGAATCAGATTGGTTTAATATCAATAATACTACTGTTCGGTATTCAACTCCGACAATTCCTTCTACAACTACAACTAATTATTTTAACTTTACAGGTAACTTTGTTTGGGTAAGAGCAGTTGTTCAACGTAGTGCTGATCAGCCCAATGGGTCTGTTCAGTGGATCAACTATAATCACTAATCTCCTTTCAACAAAAAACCGTATAAATACTCCATATTGGAGCATTCAATGAAATTATACGAATTTTTCAGCGTACCGCAAAGCGACGAAGAAAAAGACCCTAGAGACAATGTATGGGGCAAAACCGCAGACGAAGAACAAAAACTGGCAGATGAAGTCTACTGGTTTATTCTTGATGATGATCATTTACACAAAGAATGCTTTATGCCACTGGCACAAGAAATATATGAAAAAATGCAAGACAAAACTTTTGATCGAGGTGAATTTACTAAAAAGTGGTTACCTATGGTCAATAAAGGTTGTTTAAAGTTTTACAAAAAACACGAAATGACAGAAGATCCTAAAGATATGTTCACTAAGGAAATGCGTAAGTCTCTGTGCCAACGATTTGCTGATGAACATCACCCTGCTATTGAAAAAGGCGAATTTAAATTAAAGTGATGTTATGGGAAAAAATGTTGTTCCAAATGCAGTAGATTTACATAAAAAAGATGTAATTCCTTTAACAATAAATTTAATCAAATTATTACCTAAGGGTATTAATATTTTTCCCATTGGCTCAGCTGGACAAAAGGACGTAAGTTCTGATGCAGATTTTTTGATCGATGCGTCAGAACTGATGACAGCATTTCCTACTGCCACATTAAGCGAAAGTAGAAAAGCGTTAGAAACATATTTTAAAAACATAGGATTGTTTGCTGCAAGAACAGGTATCAGTGTTCATGTTGGGATTGCAATTAATTCTACCGATGTTATACAGGTAGATTTGATGGCTGTTGAAAATGCTAAAGAAGTAGCACCATTACATCAACATGATTACAGTGAAAATCCTACTATGAAGGGCGGCACACTACATGCTATTTGGGCAGATTTAGCTAGGATGAGTTCTACACCGGGTCATAACAGTGTTATGATTAGTCCATACAAAGGTTTAGTAAATCGAGAAACAAAAGAATTTATTACCAGCAGTAAAGATGATATTGCAAAAATTATTATTGGTCCAACCGCAAGCTCTTGCGATATGAGATCCGTTAGTGCTATAATGCAGGCATTAACTCCTTATCCTGAAAAATTTAGTGCAATATTAAATGCCTATTGCACTCAGACAGAAACAGTATGAAATTTACAGACCTAATTACAGAATCAAAACTTCCAGTTGTAGGTCGCAGATACCAACACATTGAAGATCTTGTTTTTACTAACGGCAGCATCGGCGGCTTACATGCCGCTGAACGTTTAAAACAAATAGCAACAGAAGGCACTAATATTGAATTAAAATGGGATGGTAGCCCTGTTCTATATTGGGGTCGCGATAGCCAAGGTCAATTTAGTATGATGCCAAAGAATGCATGGGATTATGTCAAGCGCGGCAAATCTACACTAGACAACGGAATTAGCACTGTCATGAGGAATGCTAAAGATGTTGAAAACTTTATACTTAATACCGGCACATCTTCGGATGTTCGTGAATCATTTGCAAAACGTGTTGCAGGATTATGGTCATATTTAGAAAAGGCAAGCCCTTCTTATGGATATGTCGAAGGCAGTATATTATTTGATCATGTTCAATGTCCAACACTAAACACTGCTACTAATGAATACGACTTTACTCCAAATATTACCAGTTTTCATATTCCGACCAATAGTAAACTTGGACAAAGAATTGCAGAAGCAAAAGTTATGGTAGCAGTTACAGGATACTATGACAGCATCGGTAGTATAACTGAGGGTAGATTTCCAGATGCCAATATATTATCTACTCGCGACGTAATTGTTCAAGGAACAACATTTGTCGAAAAGGCTCCTATAGTAAACACATTAGGCATAGATCTTGCAGAAAGATTAATTGAAGAATATGCAGAAGTTATTGATAATTTTTTAAAACCTGTTCCTGGTATGAGCAAACCGGGTGAAATTCTTTATAAATTTTTCAATCAAAATTTACGTGTGCCTGGTGTTAAACACAGATTTCAAGAATGGGCTATTGAAAATTTATCAACAAAACAAGCTCAAAAGATATTGAGTCAGCCTGGATTAAATACAGTGTTGGGTATTGTTGAAACACTAACACAGGAAAAAATGCAGGTAATTGAAGCAATTAGTAGCGTTTCGCATAATAGTATTAGGCAAACAAAACCCGAAGGATATGCGCAAGCACATCCAGGAAAAGAATTTAAGCGTGACCTTCCGGGTCAATTTATTAAAATGATTGATCAAGCTAACTGGTCACCGAGGAAATAAGATGTTATTAAATCAAATATTTGAAAACAAGATAGTAGAAGGGTTAGTTAGAACCGGCCGCAATAATACAGCCGTTATTGGTTGGGGTCGCGGTATGGGACATATTGGTCATATGTATTTGGCCAGCAGTGTTATTACTCATGCTAATGAGTGTAAAGCAGATCCGTATTTTGTTGTTAGTCGCACAGTGGGTAAAGATGATCCACTAACTCCTGCTGAAAAACTTTCTATTTACAAACGAGTATTTGCAGAGCATAAACATATCTTTCAATCAACATCTGATGCTGCTCCCGACTTAAACCGTATTATGAGTAAATTGCACGAGCACGGATATAAAAAAGTTATTGTAGTGCTTGGCGAATCCGAAGTTGCTGCATTTCAATATTTGAAGAACTATAACGGCAAAACTACTAAAGCAGGTGAAGTTCTTTATGCATTTGAAAGTATTGATGTTATCAGCCGTCAACAAACTAATGATCCTAGTAGAACACTAGCAGGTCCTCGTGCAACCGATATGAGAAATATTCTGTTAGATCCTAATAAACTTGATGAAGATAAATTTGCATTTTGGCGAGATGCAATGAGTCCTAAATTGGCCGACGATGAAGTTCATATGATTATGAAACTTGCAGAACATCGATTAAAAAATTTAGTAGAAAATTTTGCTGATGGTAAGAACCCAGGTCGAAAAGGACTAGCCAAACGTAGCGGTGTTAATACCAAAGCATCAGTTAGTAGTTTGCGTAATACTGCTAAACATAGTTCAGGTGAAAAACAACGTATGGCACATTGGTTGGCTAATATGAAAGCCGGCCGAGCTAAAAATGAAAGCGAAGGTGATGCAGAAGGTGTTCCCCATGTTACTAAAGAATTACTACAGCACATTGTTCAACAAGTTGGCACAGAAGGCGCACATGCAATTGTTAAGAGTTTAGAATGGGGCGACGGTGCAGCCAAAGAATTATTGCATTTAATTGTTAATGATCTAAAAAATGATATTAGCATGGCAGAAAGTGTTAAGCAACGATTGAGGCAAGGTGTGGAGGAAGGTAAACATAAAGAAGGCACTAAAATCAAAGGCGGCGTTAGAGTTAATAACTGTGTTCCTAATGAAAGTATAGAAGAAGGCTCTCCTAACTTCAATAGTGAATGGGACGAAGCAACCCGATATTCCGAATTTGTTAATCTAGGTAAAGAAAAATGGATTGAACTTGTAAGCAAAGGCAAACCGGTAACAGTTACAAGAAAAAATGTTAACAAAATAAACAATACCGACGCCGCCGATGTTAGAAGTTTTAAACTACTAGACCCCGAAAAACAAAAGCGAGCGTTGGCACAACTTGCCACTGGCAACGTGGAAATGCCCATTGTTGCTAGATACAGCAACGGCCATTTAGAACTAATAGGCGGTAATACAAGATTAACTGCTCAAATGGCAAAAGACGGCCAAGCTAAAGTTTGGTTATTTAATGTGCCAGAAGAATTACAGCAAGGTGTAGCGGAAGGCTCGGATCTCTCTACGTCAACCCTTACTGGTGAAATTCCTACATTAATGGGTCATCGAAAGAAAGAACAAAGAGACTTGATAGAAAAATATGCTCTCCACAACAGAGAGCAAGACTATTTTGAATTATTCGTAGAGTTGTCAGGTAAACCTATGTCTGAAATTTATAATATGAATGATTCACATCGGTTAGCGAATGAACTTTATAACTTGGGATCTCAAATTGCTAGTGATTGGCGCAACATTAGTAACCCCACATTCAGCCGTCGTGAATATCTCAACCAAATAATGAGCGATTGGTATAAATTATTTAAAAAATCAATTCAAAAATACAAGAGTATGAATCAAGGTGTGACGGAAGAGTGGAGTCAAAAGTATAAGAGCAGCATTAACTGTAGCCATCCAAAAGGTTTTAGTCAAAAGGCTCACTGTGCTGGCAAGAAGAAGCATGAAGAAAGTATGATGACAATGGAAGCAGTATGTCCAGACTGTGGTATGTGTCAAACACACGGCAATCTTAATGAGATCAAGAAAGGTCAAAAGGATGCCAACGGTTTTACTCGATGCTGGCCTGGCAAACATGCTGTAGGTACTAAAAAGGGTAAGAACGGTGGACAAGTGCGTAACTGTAAGCCTAATGAAGATGTAGAAGAAGCCGCTAACGCTGCACAACAGGCAGCTATTGCTAAAAAGAAAAAGAAAAGTATGTCAGAAGGATCCTTAACTGAATTTTCTCAAAATAAAGACGGTAGAGAAGAAGGACCGGGAGATGATCCTTACAAGTATCCCAAACCAGAACACTATAGTCGTAGCGGTGACTTCTTTGAAAAATTTGAAGCAGATCATTTTGACCACGAAGACTTTGATGATGATACTGGCACATTCAAAGGCTACTGGGGAAATAAACAAATTGCATATTTTAAATTTGATAATCCACAACTCACTGATAGCGAAGATCCTGGTATGGGTTGGTACTACGAGCCACAAATCGAAGGAGTAGAGGAAGAATTAACTCTTGACGAACAATTTGATATTATTGAAGAAATGGTTGAGCAAGTAGCAGCCGAGTACGGAGTTGATCCAGAAGTTATTTGGGAAGACTTTGATGCGGTAGATGATGATACTCTGTTAGAATCTGCTGCTTGGCATCGCAAAGCAGGAAAAAGTAAAACAGGCGGATTAAATGCTAAAGGCATTGCTAGCTATCGCAGAGAACATCCAGGAAGTCACTTGCAAAAAGCTGTGACTACTAAACCTAGTAAATTAAAACCAGGTAGCAAAGCTGCTAAACGTCGTAAGAGTTTCTGTGCTAGAATGGGCGGAAGTAAAGGCCCTATGAAGAAACCTAATGGTGATCCTACTCGTAAAGCATTAGCACTCCGCAAATGGAATTGTCACGAAGGTATTGAGTATACAGTAAACGAAGAAGCTGTTGATAACGGTCCATACGAATATGTAGTTCATTATAACAATCCTAAAACTAGAACTTCTGGTACTAGAACGGTAAAAACTACTCAACCTGCTCCAAAATCTGATAGTCCGGGCGCTAAGAAGTTTTTTGGAAAATGGACAGGACACTATCAAGCACACGAAAAACGCTCTGATATTGACAATCGTGCACATCATGTTGTTACACAGGGCGAAAAGAAAACTGAAAGCAGAGTAATTCCAGTAGATGAAAGTATCGAAATACAAATGGCCAAGTTGATTAAGATATTAGAAAATAAAAAATGAAGCAATATAGGATTACCAAAGCAGATATATTACAAGACAGTCCAGATGACTGCTATCTCTCGCCGGGTGATCCTATACACGAATTAAAAATTGCCAGTTATCTCGGCGGATTAGGCAGTGAAGCTCGTTTGCAGGAATACAAAGCCAAGCAAAGAGAAATAAATAAGAATGGTAACACTTTAATGTCGGGCAACGATAAAGCTGCATACATGAAACAGAATAATATTAAACCAGGAACGCCCGCTTGGTTTGAACTATGGTATGGAAAGAAAAATGGATGACTTATACAACGCTACTAAGATAGCATTTGCTAGTGAATTTAGTTTTTATCTAAAAGCACACAACTTTCACTGGAATGTAGAAGGCTCAGATTTTCACGAATATCATCTGTTGTTTGGTGAAATTTATGAAGAAGTATACGGAAGTATTGACGAATTTGCAGAAAAAATTCGCGGAGTAGGCACATATGTTCCTGCTAGTTTCACTCGATTTAATATGTTAAGTCAGGTTGCTGACGAGACACACGTTATCCCTAAAGATCAAATGGTTTTAGAACTGCTTAATGATAACGAAAAGATGGTTAAAATATTAAAAATGGCCTATGACATTGCAGAGGCACACGGAGAACACGGTTTCTCTAACTTCTTAGCAGAACGTATGGATGCACATCGTAAGCATGGTTGGATGTTACGTGCCAGCACAAAAGGTCAATAATGAGAGCATACGAATTTATTATAGAAGGTAAACCAGAAGGTAAAATTCCTCATCATCAAAAAGGCCCGATGGGAGCGGTCCACAAAAGCCGAGATGTAGGTGGATACGATCGAACTAATCATGCTTATAGGATGGGTATGGCTATGGCCATGGCTGACGGTAAAAGTAAAAAAGCAGTAGATATGGATAGCGCCAGCTGGATTGAAAAATATAATACTGTGCATCCTTATACCAAAGAAGAACACAATATGATTCATTCTGCAATGAATACAATACCAACTGATCATAAAACAGTATCTAACGATCACAAAAGTAGAGAAACTGACGACACACACAGAGTAAGTCCAGTATCTGCATGGAATACAAAATCTACAAAGAAGAAAACAAAATGAGAATGAAAGAATTATTTGAAGCAGCTGATTATGATGAATATAATGACGAAGGTCAAATGATCAAAA
>Ga0209188_1002742_pt1 | contig 12703 bp, 9 predicted proteins | sample C_130625_EF_Meta_FD_187307 | JGI IMG/M metagenome (GOLD analysis project Ga0209188, IMG submission 187307) | Freshwater microbial communities from Lake Croche, Canada to study carbon cycling - C_130625_EF_MetaG (SPAdes) (version 2) | ecosystem: Environmental > Aquatic > Freshwater > Lake | place...
TCATTGCAAATTCTTGTAATTTCCCTGTTTTACATCAAGCAAATTGCATTGCAAACTAAACTTCTAGCATTAAGTATTCTTTGCCATTAAAATGAAATGGGAAATACTTTTTCACCTTACCTTTAAGGTATTGGGGCAGTTTGTTTTTAGGCAAATCGGTTAAAACGATATTTATGTTATTTGCTTTGGCAAATGTTGAAAAAAGCTCTGATTCACTTTTACAATGGTGATTTATTTTGAAATTATAGAGAGCGCTTTTTTTCCAATTTTCACGAACAGTTTCGCTTACACTATCCAATCTATTATGTATACATATTGGAGTTACCCAAAGTGACTGCTTTCTAATGTTTTCTGTAATTGATATAAATTCTGAAGCAGACGCCCTCTGAAAAATGTACTCCAAATTAGGTTCTTGTTTTTGAAATGACTTATAAAAACCAATAACATTATTTTGTTCAGAAAGTAATTTTTGAATTTCTACTACTACTCTCCTATCATAGAAATAAAAATATTTTCTATTGTTAGTTGTATATAAATAATAGTTATGGCTGCATTGCAAAACGATAAAAACTATTATGGAAATACTGAACAGAAATCTTATGTCGTAGATATTGAAACCAGAAAACAGATGCGTTATAACTCTAGCAAATACAATAGAAATAGCCAGGTATGAAATACTTTTTGAGGTTAAAATAATTTGCCAATTTTCAAATCCTGCTAAATAATTTGTGCTTGCCAATACTTTTGCAAATATAAAAAGTAAAGCACAATTGATTATAATTAATATTTCAGCCTTGCTTAATTTAAAATAATTGGGATTAAATAAACTTAGTAGTAATACTAACCCAAAAAGGTATATTGTTTTTGGAAAATTAAGCTCGAAAGTTTCACCTATAAAAACATTTTTAATACTGGTAATAGTGAAAATAAATAATGTTTGATTGATGAATAAGTAAACTGTTAATAAAATTACAGCAATGACAACATAAATAAACTTGATACTTTTAATAATCTTAAAAATTTCATTACTCCATTTGTGCATTACAAAATAGCTTATTGAAAAAGGTATAACCAATAAAAATAATGGATTTAGAATGGGGATAATACACAATATTGCAAATGCACTTCTGATTTTTTTTGCATTTAGGAGTTTAACAAAAACTATCAAACAAGCAAAAGGAATTAATAATTTGTGATTATGTACATTGAATATTTCATTGAAAAGTAATACAACAAAACATACTGTCAGAAAAATACTTATACTTTTTTTATTTGCATTAAATGCTGAAATGAAACTTAATATAAAAATGGATGCAGCAATTGTAAAATATAAGTAAGCATAAACATCTGAACCCTTTACAAATGATATTATTTTTTCAAATCCGCCACATATCCATATATCCGAATAGTGATAAAAGTTGTATTTGATTGATGTATTTGAAAAGGGAATTGTGTAGTAGCTACTCTCTTTATGTTCAATCATCATTTTCTTGGCAATTCCAGCATAATAAGGATAATCGCACCAAACGGTAATTGTGTTTGAGTTAAAAAAATCAAACTTCCAAAACTGCACAAACAATATCAATAAGGGTATCGAGAAACTATATAAAAACAATATAAAATCACATGTTAAATAGTTTTTAAAATGCGTAAAACTAAATACTGTTTTTTTGTAATTTTTAATTGCTAGGACAATAAGAGGAATAATAATTAATGAATTAATTGAAGCTCCTAACGTATAATAAATTGATACAATTAGCATAAAAATTACTATTCCAGAAAGAAATTTTGCTAACAGAATGTTTATTTTAGGCTGGTAAATTAATACATTACTAAAGGGAAAAGTAAAGATTGTTCCGAGAAAATAAATGAAAGAATAAAGTAAATAAACAGCAAGTAAAATAGGAATACAGTATTGCCAATTCGTCAAAAAACTACTTAACTGTTCAATGTGTCCCATCTATAATTCTGATAATATTAATATTCATAACAACCAACAGATGGTGGTGATTTGCGCTGCACTGCATCCAAATCAGTTTTTTCATTCGGGACTTCAATAATATTTAAGTCAGAGCCAATTCCAATTGCTGCTGAGTTTTCGATTAGGTGATAATCATTTTTGGTGTAATCTTTAAAAACGTAATTGCTTGATGATGTTGCGTCTTTATCAAACTGAATTGAAGTAATAAAATTTGTACTACTAAAATCTAGTGTGTTGTCACTTTTAATTAGGCAATGGTTAAACTCATAATTGAAGGTTTCAGAACATGATTTACATTTATCAATGGTTACTTCCGATTTTTGATTTCCCATCACAATACAATTTCCGAAATATGCTTTTTCAAGCGGAAAGTATTGAGGCAATCCACTATAATTATTTAAAATAATTGCACTCTCCTTACGTGCAGGATATTCCCAAAAACTAGCAAAGGTTGAATTTCTAAATGTATACCTTCCTCCATAAGTCAAAGCTAAACATGGCCCACCAGTATTGTAGATTAAATTATTGTAACCTTCAATGTCAAAAAACTTTGCAAAAATTCCTGCTACATTCATGTTGGCAATTACAGTATTTGTAATTTTTAATTTACTGTCATCTAAGCCTGCGTCAAATAATAAATCAGTTTGGATACCAATAAAACCATTTAAAATTTTCGCGTAATTTATTTTTGTATTGGTGTGTTCGTTTAACAAAATTCTATCCCATTGGTTGGGCTGGTCGCGATACATATAATCTAATCTATCACCTTGAAATATTACTGGATTATCTTTTGTTCCCTCCACATTTAAACATCCATATCTATATACCCACAAACCCGATTTATTATGAAAGTGAAGTTTTGTACCTGCCGGAATTGTTAAACACCCAGCACTATCAACAACAGCATAACCATAAATTACATAAGGCTTATCAGTAAGCAAAGTAATGTTTTCGTTTTCGCCTGCAATAATTGAGTACTTGATGTTTTGATTTAATTTAGTTGTTGCCTTAATATAGTGTGCATTTTGCCCCCAAGCAACCAAATCTACATCCTGTTTTTTGCCATTAAAATCAAATACAATTGAATCGGTAACTATTAATGGTGTTGTACCATTATTAGGGTCGATGGTAGCGGCTACAAATATGTACAAACTATCATTGGGAGCTATTTCAATATCAGTTGCTGTTATTGATTTTGCACCATCAATATTTAATCTAAAGTTCGACGATTTACCTCCTGCTAAAGTGATAGATGAAATATTTAGGGTCTGCTTAAAAGTATTATAAATTTTTAATGTGTGTGTAATCGTTCCAACACTTGTAAACACAGTATCAAAGATTATAGTATCCTCACTAAATTTAAGGAGTGCAGATTTATCGGATACTATTTTATTGTCTTTTTTGCAGGCAAATGTTGCCAATAGAAACATAAATACGATACCTTTGAATATTAAATTACTTTTCATAAATATATAATCGCAAAAAAGAAAATTTTATTGTGTATGAATATTGTTTTAGAACAAATAAAATCAAAAATAGTTACTGAATCTGATTTATTAAAGAAAGTAAATCATTTTAGAATTAAGTCTGAAAGAATTGTGTTTACAAATGGCTGTTTCGACTTGTTGCACTTGGGGCACGTTACATACTTAGCAAAGGCAGCAAGTTTAGGTTCAAAATTAATTGTTGCTATCAATTCAGATTTTTCGGTTCGTGGTTTAAATAAAGGTGCATTACGTCCATTACAAGATGAACACAGTAGAGCAATGATAATGGCATCGTTGCAGGTAGTAAGCTTGGTAGTTATTTTTAATGATGAAACGCCTTTAGAATTAATAAAATTGATACAACCCAATGTTTTAGCAAAAGGCGGTGATTGGGAAGTTGAAAAAATTGTTGGTTACAATGAAGTTAAGGCTTCGGGTGGTACAGTGGTTTCAATACCTCTAGAGCTTGGACATTCAACAACCAATATTGAAAAGAAAATTGCAGTTGGAGTTACTAAAGGAACATTAAAGTAATGTATAAAATTCATAAACTAAATACTTCTTATAAAAATTTTTAATTTACAAATGGCTGTAAATCTTAAACCCTGGGAAACAGACTATGCAGAGCAATTGGCATACATAGCCAACAACTACAACATAGCAAAATTTATGCGCAATAGGTTTCCTCATCCATACAGCTACGATGATGCAAAAAATTTCATAGGGTGGATTCAAGAAAATTATAACAACTTAGTTTTCGCCATTGAATGTGATGGGATTATTGTGGGTTCGATAGGATTGTTTCCGGGCGATGATATTTATTGCGCTACAGCCGAACTTGGTTATTGGATTGGCGAAGAATATTGGGGCCGAGGTATTGCAACGGCTGCTTTGTTGCAAATGGTTGATTACGGATTTGCCAATTTTTTATTTAACAAAATAAAAGCGCATGTGTTTCATCCTAATACAGCGTCCATGAGAGTTTTAGAGAAATGCGGTTTTTGTAAAGAATCGGTTTTAAAGGCATCAGTTTATAAATACGATGAGTATTTAGACGAACATTTATATGCTGTTTTCAGAGAAAAAGATGTGTCTTATTAAAGCTGTTTGAAATGATGTTTAAAAAAAAGGAAATATTATGCTGAACGGATGTTCATTTTTTTGATTTTGTATATCAATCTTCAAAAAAATAATTTTGACTATAAATAGGCTTTGATTATTCAAGTATAAAAAACAACTAATTAATATCGCAAATCATAGCTGAAAAATTACATACTTTCAATTCTGTTGTGATGGTTTTTTTATTAAATAGCTAAACTAAATTTAGTTTGATCATAAAATTCTCCTTGTAGGAACCGCCTATAGGAACAATTTGTTTGCCAATTTTTACTGTATTAACATTCATTTCACTTATTTTATCAATACGAATAATATATGAACGGTGCACACGTACAAATTCTGTAGATGGCAATTTTTGCTCAATTGATTTCATTGTCGAAAGCACTGTAAAACGACCGTTTGAAGTGTATATGTTCACATAATCGGCTAATGCTTCAATCCAATTAATTTCTTTCATGTCAATTTTTATGAGCTTGTAATCTTTCTTAATAATAATTTCTGTTTCACATTCGTTGCTTACCTGAATAGTTTCATTAATTTCACGTGCCTTATCAACACCTTGTAAAAACCTAGAATACTCAACAGGTTTTATGATAAAGTCTGTAACATTATAATCAAAAGCTTCTGCTCTGTATCCATTATTTATGGTAACAAAAATAATTTGTGGTAAATCTTGGAAATTCCTAATAAAATCAATGCCACTCATTTCTGGCATTTCAATATCCAAAAAAATCAAATCAATTTGTAGAGAACGTATTATTGCCAATGCATCAGAAGCATTTTCGGATTCTGCAATTAGTTTTAAATTCTCGGTTCGTTCTATACACCGCCGCAATTCCAACCTCGAAAGTTCATCATCATCTACTATAATACAATTCATAATTCTCATTTACACAGAGGTTAGCTGTTTTTCGTCAATAAATATTTCGTTATAAAATAAAAATGGCTGCCAAAATCATAATCACAATTATGATAAGGTATTGCCATAAATCAACAAAATATGGATAGTATTTACTAAAGTTATCTTTGAGTTTCATCTATGCTAAATCCCAAAGGTTATATAGTTCATTCAAATATTTGTTTTCCTCGTTGGTAACTTTTTTATCAGCTAAAATAATTTTCATTACAAAATCTAAAAAATCTAACCTCTCCTTTAGGCTTGTCTGACCATAAAAATCAATTGATGCTTTACAAAAATGATTATAGTATAGTTCTTGTGGCAAATTATTAAGCATTAAAGTTTCTTCATCCAAATTACTCAGAAATGAATAATTCATTTTTACGTATTTGCGTATTACCTTTTCTTCTTCTTTACTTAGGCTTCCATCAACACTTGCCATTATTAAGAGCAAATGATAACCGGCCAAAGTTTTACTAAATGTTACCATATCAATTATTTTTTCGGTTTCCATAGATTGTATTCTTGCACTATTTTTACTAAATCCTTTTTGCCATATTCACCATTACTTATTTTAGTTGCAAGCGCAGGATAATCCTTAAAATAGTCTGATATGTCGCTTTTAAAATTATAGCTTTCGAATATAAACCATGCTTTATCATTAGCTTTGAGAACAGGTATTTTATTGTAAACTCCGAGTACGCTGCTCAAATCGCTTGAAATTGAATTTAATTTATAGCACGTAAAAAGTTTACAAGGTCCTTTCACATCAACCCTCAGAAAAACGAATTTACGGTCTTGAAATTTCGAACGTCCATTGTCTAAATTGAAAATATTTGAAATGGCATAAAAGGAATAATCTATTTTTTCGTAAGTAAAACCGTATTCAACAATATCAGCTGGGTAATGCCTTACATCAATAGCAGTAAATGAATCAAGTGCCCTAAAACTCCATTGCAATAGATGAAACTGAATTACTCCTTCATCACTAATAGGGACAAATATTTTTGTAACTACTTTTTCTTTCGAAGCTTTGCGTATAAAATATCCATCAACCTGTATAGCTTTTGCGAAGCCTAATACTGAAAGAAAAACAAAAAGATATGTCAGAAATATTTTTTTCAATTTCGTTGAAAATGTATGTAGATTATTTTAAATTTTAAGTTTGAATTATGCCAACATTATATTTTTTCTTTGATGGTTTGTGGTTAGCAGCCTCAATTCCCATGCTAATCCATTTACGTGTATCAAGTGGATTAATAATCCCATCTACCCAAATACGCGATGCAGCGTAATAAGGACTAGTTTGCGAATTATAACGATTAGTAATTTTATCAAGCAATTCTTTTTCGTCTTCGGGCGTAATGGTTTTACCTTGAGATTTTAGTGAGGCCACTTGAATTTGCAACAATACTTTTGCAGCTTGAGCGCCACCCATAACAGCAATTTGTGCTGTTGGCCATGCGACTATGAGGCGTGGGTCATAAGCTTTACCACACATTGCATAATTACCTGCACCATAACTATTGCCGACAATAATGGTAAATTTAGGCACTACTGAATTACTCATTGCGTTTACCATTTTAGCTCCATCTTTAATAATTCCGCCTTGTTCGCTGCGGCTGCCTACCATAAATCCGGTAACATCTTGCAAGAACACCAAGGGTATTTTGCGCTGGTTGCAATTCATAATAAATCGCGCAGCCTTATCAGCACTATCGCTATAAATAACACCACCAAATTGCATTTCGCCCTTTTTGCTTTTTACAACTTTTCGTTGATTTGCAACAATGCCAACAGCCCAACCATCAATACGTGCAGTGCCACAAATTATGCTTTGTCCATAGGCATCTTTGTATTCATCAAATTCTGAATTATCCACTAGGCGGGTAATAATGTCGCGCATGTCGTATTGTGCATCGCGCTTAGCTGGTAAAATTCCCAAAATTTCCTTTTCATCAAGTTTTGGTTTGATAGTTTCAGCACGGTCATAACCAGCCTTATCAAATGCTCCCATCTTATCAAAAATATTTTTGATACGATTTAATGCATCTTTATCATCCTTACATTTGTTATCGGTAACTCCTGATATTTCACATTGAGTTGTTGCTCCGCCTAAAGTTTCATTATCTATTGTTTCTCCAATTGCAGCTTTTACAAGGTAAGAGCCTGCTAGGAAAATACTACCAGTTTTATCAACAATCATTGCTTCATCACTCATAATAGGCAAGTAAGCACCCCCAGCAACACAACTGCCCATAATAGCTGAAATTTGGATGATGCCCATGCTACTCATTACTGCGTTATTTCTAAAAATTCTTCCGAAGTGCTCTTTATCTGGAAAAATCTCATCTTGCATTGGCAAATAAACACCTGCGCTATCAACCAAATAAACTATTGGCAATTTATTTTCGATAGAAATTTCTTGGGCACGTAAATTCTTTTTGCCAGTAATCGGAAACCAAGCACCAGCTTTAACAGTAGCATCATTGGCAACAACAATGCATTGCTTTTTTTTAATGTAACCCATTATAACTACAACTCCGCCACTAGGACAGCCTCCATGCTCGGGATACATTTCATCTCCAGCAAAAGCAGCAATTTCAATTTGTGGCTTATCACTATCCAACAAATATTCAATACGCTCACGGGCAGTCATCTTACCTTCGGCATGAAGTTTCTCAATTCGTTTCTCTCCACCTCCTAAATAAACTTTTTCGAGTTTACTTTGAAGTGCCGAAATCATAAGCCTAATGCTATCTTCGTTTTTATTAAATTCTAAATCCATGAAATTATGCTAAGTAAAATATAACCTCTCAAACTTATACTTTTAGAATTGATATAAAAAAAAGCTTTTTGATTTTTTATGAGATTTGTATTGTTGATTTATCTAACAATGTAAAAATGCAGAAACTATTTAGAATTTTCTTGAGATATAGCGCTACTTGTATTGCGTTTAGTATTCTCGAACACGCATAATATCTGGTTGCCATCAATCATTAATTCGTAGTATTTCTTGTAATTATTATGTGGAATGTAGTAATTTCTTCCTACTAAATAGTTGCTAAAATAAAAATCAGCTTTTTCAAAATTTTCTACCATAACAATTCTATTTCTTTCAGATTTGGTTAAGATGTATTGAGCAAAATGACTACCATAGAAATAAATTTTTATTGTTTTATCAGGATTATTTCTCAAAACATATCTCAACCCATTTGCATAAGATGTTGCCCAATAATCATATTCAAAAGGACCATTTTTAGGAACTAAACAATTGAAATATATATTTTGAAAAGGATGCATTTTCGCCAGTCTTACTGCTATTGAACCAAACATAAAAACAGCAATGGCATAACAAGCAATTAATCCTTTGCTGTTGAATTTTTTAGTTAGCATATTTTTAATTTGAACTGCGCTATAGGTTGTAATTATTACAAAACCAAAGTATATAAAATACACATGGCGCCAACCGCTATATACAACTGCATTTGATTCAATAATATAAAACAATGGAAATGCAAAAAGTGAAAAGTAAAACAATAGAGAAAGATGATTTTTTTCAAATATTCGTTTAGGATTTTGAAACCATTTATATGCAGAAATTGCTATACCAATCAAGAAAATAATTGTGTAAGGAATTGGTGTTGAAATTAAAAATAATACAATCAAATAATGTGAAGGTAATTGAGCAGCTAAAGTAAGTTTGCCCATATAATATACTTGATGATTCCAAGGATATTTACTCATATTTAAAAATGTAATGGCAAGGTTATCGAATGTATTTTCCCATATTAAAGGCCACATAAGATACAGAAAACTAAAAGTAGAAAACCAAAAAAGTATTATCCAAAAAAATGTTCTTTTAATATTTTCTCGGTGATTAATAAATGATTCTAACAACATAAAACAGGCTGTAATAGCTGGCAAAATAAACCCCATCAACCTAATGGTAGAGGCGAATGCAATTGCAAATGATGCAATAAGTATTGTTGATAAATTTTGTTTGGTGATGAGTTTATTGGAATAATAAGCGGCAATAATAAATGCCGATAAGAAAGTAATATCTTTACTATTATAGAAAGATTCGGCAAAAAACTTTGGCATCAACACAAAAAGCAGAACAGAGAATAATGCCCAATTTTTATTTTTTAAAACATTATTAGAAACTAAAAAAACAAAGATTGCACTGATGAAATAAAACAGAAAATTCAGCAGATGCCGCATGTAATAAATTTGTTGTTTATCGCGGATTTGAAAAACAATTTCTGGAATAAGTGTAACAATATCAAAAGTTGCACCGTGGTCTTTATCATTAAATTCATGAAGTTTTGGAATGCCGTTTTCTGTTCTTAGTTTTTCGGAAAAATCTTCATCAATTAATCCTACTATATAAACCGCATTTACTTGACCAATGGTGCGGTCATAAACCTCATCAAATGAAATACCGTAGTCTTTGTAAATGTTTATTCCAATCAAAAAATACAGACTAAAAAATGAAATGTAAAGCCAGTTTGTTTTTATTTTTTGTAGCATAATTTTCAAATTAAAATGCTGCCCGAAGTTGAATACCCCCGTTATGAATCATTTTTGAGGTTTCTGATTTTCTTCCATCATATGTAATGCTCAATTGTAATGTTGAATTTAAAGATTGCTGATAAGTTACATTCCAAATATAGTTTTTTCCGTTTTGTAAGGACTCTAACATTTCGAAGGCAACTGGCGAATTTGATGCTTCATTGAAGTTTATGATTGAAAGTGTAAACTTTGCTTGTAAACTACTTTTGCCACTTACATTATACCTAGCCTCAGTGCCTATGTTATGAAAAAATGCACGTGCAGGGTTTTCTGCTGAAAGATTAACTTTGTTTTTATATGAATAATTTATTGATGTTCGGAAAGCTACTGAAGGCTGAAAAATAACAGAAGGAGAAACATCATAAAAACCAATACGGAAATTACGTGTTGCAAAAAACTGCGATTTATTTTCCTTTATTCCCTTGTTGGCTTCCATAGTTAGGTTAAATTTTGTAGTAAGCGCAAACCGTGTTTTAATGGTGTTTTGCATCAAATGCTTCTCCTCTGTTCCATTTACTAAAAAGCTCTTACTGCGATTGTTCACAACAGTATACTCAAATGCAAAAATTGCATTGTTTCGGTTAAAAGCAAATGTGTTTCGGGCCTGCTGGCTAATGGTTACAAGCAACGAGTCGTTGGTGTTTCCATAAAAAGGATTTAGAATATCTAAATTGAAATTGCGTCCTGTTTTTCTATCAATTCTATAAATGCTTTGGTTATAGAATCGTGCAAAAAACTTCTTCATTTTATTATTACTATTTTGAAATTTTGCTGCAGGATTAATGGTCAATACCTGATTAAACTGATTGTTAAAAGCTTTTACAAATTGATTGGTTGGTGTAAAAACTCGTAAATATTTTGCTTTGTCTTTGAACACTGCAATTTCAAATTCGTTCAATTCTTTAATCCCATTTTCATTGTAATCAATCCAAGCGTATAAGCCTTGTCCGGCAGCAACCTCAACAAAACTATATTCCTTTTTTGTTTCTAGACCACTGCTAAACTCATAAAAACTATTAGATATTACAAAGCCTTTCCAAAGTTGCAAATTAGCTTCCTCACGCGTAAGTAAAGTATTTTCAGGCCTTACAGTTGTAATTGTTGTATCTAAAATTTGTAAGGTTCTGTAATTAATTGTGCTTTTAAATTGTTGTTTAGATTTAGTGCTGAAACCAAACTCAGATTGCACCGTTTGTGCTTGTGCAACTTGCGTGAAGCTATTGCTTTTTACACTCCAATCTTTCCTATTTATATAACTACCTTTTATCCAATGCTTTGATGTATCAAGTGATGCAGCGAAAGTTTGCCATTCAAAAAAGTTTGTATTTGAAGTGAGTAATTGAGTAGTATTTGTAATAAACCTATTCCTCTCTTGCTCTTCGGAAGCACCAATAGATACTTTTTTAAAGAAGGTTTTTTTTACTACCACTTTTTGCCTGATAAAATCATTAGATTTAAATGAATTGTTACTGTTTAATATGCTTGCAAGCGAATTGATTGTAATATCATTTTTGCTAAAAACATTAGAAAAATTATGCCGGAATCCCTTTGAATATCCTTCTTCTATAAAGGAATTAAAGGTGTAGGAGAAATTACCTTGATTGTTTTTGGATAACAAAAAATTAATTGACGGCAAATGCTGCGCACCTTTTACTACATGCTGTTCAACATTCCAATCACGGTCAAACTCAACTGCTCTGAAGCGTTCTATGGCAGTAAAGTTTTTATCTACAAATTCATAATTGAAATTACTTTTTAAAATCCAATCAGTTGTGTCCTTTTGAAGCAACAAATTATTGTTTTGCCAATTGGATTTTAGAGCAATGCCATTGTCATTTTGGCTATCTAAACTTGAGAAAGTATTTAAATCATTGTGGGAAAATGCAAGCTCTGCTCCTACTTTATTAATGTTGTTTAGTTGATGTATAAAGCCAGCATTCACCATTAATTTTTGCTTTGGTGTGATGAGCAAAACTACAGGTTCAAATTGCCCTTGCCTCACTCCATTGATTGGAGAAACCCATTGATAAACCTTTCCATTGGCACTGCTTTGGGTTTGTACGTAATTGCCACGCCCAATACCAACATCACTAAAACTTAATTTATAAAATGCCTTTTCGGGATTAGTACTGTAGCGAAATATCTTGTTATAGGTTACAAAAGCTACTATTGTATCAAGGCTTTCGTAAAGAATTTTTGTTGCATCATATACAACAGTATCAATATTAAAATCAACAGCATCATTTAAACTATCTCCAACTGTAGCTAAAATATCTTGCTGCCGTTCATTTAAGGTTTGTAACAACGGCTTGTTTTTATTGTCTTGCTCATTATAAATATTGAAAAAAGTATTTGTTTTTTTTGAATGAAACTCCGAACCAAATTGCGTTAAACTTCGAGCATAGTTTTTATCACTGTATTGAAACTCCACATATACCCTGCGGTCTTTAGTAATTTGGCGCTTGGGCATAAAGCGTATTTGCGCCGAATTGTAATCAATCACATAATCATTCTCTAATCCACGCTTCAATAGTTGTCCATCCATGTACACGCGTTCACTTCCTGACAGCACTATTACAAACAATTCATTGTCGGCACCACGTAATTGATACGGACCTTGATTACCTTCTACAATTGGTAATT
>Ga0209188_1002743_pt1 | contig 12702 bp, 14 predicted proteins | sample C_130625_EF_Meta_FD_187307 | JGI IMG/M metagenome (GOLD analysis project Ga0209188, IMG submission 187307) | Freshwater microbial communities from Lake Croche, Canada to study carbon cycling - C_130625_EF_MetaG (SPAdes) (version 2) | ecosystem: Environmental > Aquatic > Freshwater > Lake...
GCGTTGATGTTGAATTAGATTCAGACGATACTGAAGTAGATGAGTAAACCTCCAGTACAGCCTAAGCTTGACTTAGACTATTTTGAAAGCATATTGTTGCTTAATGCTCTTTCTGATCAAGAGTATTTAAGTTCGATTGTAAGTCATTTAGATTCGTCTTTGTTTGTTGATAAGAATATTAGCAAAATTGTCAGTAAGATAACCGAGTTTTTTAATCAGAGAGGAGCAGTTCCATCTACTACTGAGATTAAAGCTAGGATGACATCTGAAGAAGATAGAAAAGCTTTAGACGATGTCAAATCGAAATTATCTCAGCTACAAACTAACTTCAACAAAGAAGAGTTAATTGCCAACACCGAACGGTTTCTCAAAGAACGTTTCATATACAAAACTATCCTTAATGTAGCTGATAAGTTTTCTGATGATTCGTTTCGTATTGAAGAAGCTTTAGTTGAGTTTGAGCAAGCATACAACATTAACCTAACCGAGAATTTAGGTCATTGGTATTTTGAGGATATTGAGCGACACATTAAAGAGCTTGTACAAACATATAATCCTATTCCTACTGGATGGAAATTCTTTGATGATAAGTGTGAGGGAGGACTCTTTCCTAAAACACTTACTGTATTTGCAGGACAAGTTAATGTAGGTAAGTCAATCGTACTTGGTAATGTTGCTACAAATATGCTTCTTGCAGATAAGAATGTGTTGTTAGTAACACTCGAGATGTCTGAGTTTATGTACGCCAAGCGTATTAGTACTCAGCTTACTCAGATTCCTCACAACGATCTAAAGACTTTTACAACCGAACTGAAAGATCAACTGGAACATATTAAAAAGAGTCTTAGTAGTCGTTTAGTTATCAAAGAGTATCCTCCAAAGACTGTTACAGTTAGACAAATTGACTCGTTTGTAACAAAGCTCAAACACAAAGGATTTGTTCCTGATATTATTGTTGTAGATTATGTCAATCTTATTCATCCGATTGCTAAAAATCTTAACTCATACGAATCTGTAAAAGAAATATGTGAACACCTCAGAGGCTTATCCTTTAAGCATGGTTTGCCGATTGTATCAGCAACTCAACTTAATAGAGGTTCTTTCAATACAGCTTCTCCTGGCATGGAAGGCATCTCTGAGAGTATTGGTCTTGCAGCAACTTGTGATGTAATTTGTTCTTTGTGGCAAGAGCCAGAAGATAAAGAGCTTGGGATTATTAACATGGGTATGCAAAAGAATCGCTTTGGACCAAATTATGGATCCGGAGCCTTTAAGTGCAATTATAATACGTTGACTTTAAAGGAAACTAATCCAGACTACTTTGAGGAGGACACTCCTTCTACAGATAATCTTGTTAGAGGAGTAGATCAAGCCTTAGATAAACTTTCAAATGAATAAAGAACCTATAGTAGTTAGTCATACTGATTTGGATGGTGTCGTTTCATATATAGTCCTCTGTTGGGCACGTAAACAAAAACTTAAACTTGTTGGTACAACTCCAAAGAAACTTCAAAATGATATACCAAAGCTTCTTGCTTTAGTTGGAGAAGACACTCCTTTATATATTTTAGATTTAGATGTATCAAAAGTAGGACAACTTATTGATAGAAAAAATGTTGTTATCTTTGATCACCATAAGACTAATATCTATCCGTACAAATATGCTTCTGTAGAAGTTACTGAATATACATCTTGTGCTAAACTTATTTACGATCGTTTAATCAAGAATAATTCTGACGTTGAGCTTACAAAAGCTCAAAAGACTCTAATTGCTTTAACTGATGATTGGGATTCAGCAACAAAAGCTACTTCACTATCTGAAGATCTTAATATTGTGTATCACAATACAAAAAATAAAATTGATTCTTTTATCGCAGATTACTATGATGGGTTCAAACCTTTTGATAAGTTTAAAACTAACATAATTGCTTTGTATAAAAAGCATCGAGCAGAATATATTAAAACCCTAAGTCCTTTTTTTGGTAATGTTGTGTTTGAAGATGAACCCGTAAAAGTTGGAGCTGTGTTTTGTAATGAATATGTCGCAGAGTGTTGTGACTACCTTTTTGAAAAATACAACGTAGATGTATCTATTGCTGTCATGGTTGAACAGCAACGAATTGCTGTTCGTAGAAACGCTAACAACGATAAGGTAGACGTTTCTAAGTTTGTTCAACGTATTGCAAATGGAGGAGGACATGCCGCTGCAGCTGGTGGATCTTTAACAGAAGAGTTTATTGAATTTACTAAAATGTTGAAACCTTTAGACTAAACACTAAATAGTCTATCATGTTTATAGATGATTTTGAATTAGATACATCAAAAGCTAATCCGCTCGATAGAATAAGATCTAGAGAGTTTATTGACGGAGTTTTAAAAGCTGGTTCATTTATATCAATGATCGAAAATAAAAAAATAAACGTAACTACTTTATTTGTATTGCTTTTAGAAACTAAAAAGTATCAAGATTTTTTTACTGAAATTACTGCTTCTGATTCGTTCAAAGAATCTATTTTATCCCTGTTGTATTTGCACCCAGCTCTAGTAAAATCAAAGTTCACCAAATCAATTATTAAGAAACTACATGGCAAGCGACCAACTAACAGAACTAGAAAAGTTACTATACAACAAGCACCTAGCGGTATCTCGTGCAACAAGGAACAAGCCATTCAAGTTAAAAAAGTCGTTCGACGATCTCGCGCAAACCAACAAGCATAAGTTTTTACGAAGAATCTCTACGTTGGTTAAAAAGCATCCTGAGATAAATTTAGACACTTTCTTTGAAGCTCCATACAAACTATATCCAGATGTAGAGTATTTTGACCTTGAGTACTTCTCTTCAATGAGAGCTATAAAGGCTTATACGACATACAAAAAGTTAATCTTTATACAAGATCCTGATTCTCAGATCAAAAGTGTCGAAGAGTCTTTAAGGTTTATTGCCAAATTTTGTTTGGAACAAAAGATACATCTTCGCCAATACTCTACACATAGAACAACGGACACATTTACGTGGATGGCTCATTATAAGCAAAACAAGATTAATCCATACTGTATGATGGAGTTTCCTGACGTTTTTTCATCTGTACAAACGCTAGCTGAGGATGTCCGTCGTTTTTATGTGGACGAATTTGTTGAACAATTTGCAAAACTAAAGCTTCAGTACAATAACTCTAGAAAGCTGAAACCTTTTTTAAAGAACGCTTTACACGTAATTAATGAATTTATATATACAGAGTTGACAAATGAACAAAAGCCTGTAGGATATTAATCAATATGAGTACACCCATTAACACTAAGTCAATGTTCGAAGCAATCAAGCAATCCCTTTCCTCTTCGGAGAAGGGCAACGGAGGTAACGGTCTCTACAAAGAGATTCTAAAGTTCACGGCTGGCAATACATACCTTGTCCGTATTGTTCCTAATCCAAAGGCTCCAGCTCAGTCTATCTTTAAGTATTTTAACCACGCTTGGACGTCTAACTCGACTGGTAAGTTTGTGACGTCACGTTGCCCTGGTACATTTGGGGAGACTTGTCCAATCGATGCTTATTATCTCAAGACGTATCGTACCGGTACTGAGTCCGAGAAGAAGTCTTCTGCAGATCTTTCTCGTAAGACCTCTTGGATGGCGAATGTTTATGTCATTGAGGACCCTACTAATAAGGCTAACGAGGGACAGGTTAAGATCCTCCGTTACGGTAAAGAGCTTGCTAAGATTATTGATAGCGCTCTTGAGGGAGATGATGCTTCTGAGTTTGGTGTAGAGAAGGTCTTTGATGTAGAGGGTGGTTCCACTCTTCGCATTAAGTGCGAGCAGCGGGCAGGAGCTGGTAAGGGTTCGAAGATGATGGTTACATATGCTTCGTCAAAGTTCCTTTCTCCATCTAAGATTGATGTAGATGTCGCTAAGGTATATGAGTCAATTCATGACCTTACTGCAGTAGACAAGAGTACTACGACTGCTGATATGCAACGTATGCTTGACGAGCATTTCTTTAATCTTACGACTGGTTCTGAGCCAGAGGATGACAACGACGAAGATTCTACAAGCGATGTAGTTATTACTACTCCAGCTGCTAAGCAAGCAGTTTCCGAATCCGATGAGACGACTGATGAAAAGCTTAAGAAGCTTCTTGAAGATCTCTAAGATTTGTTGTAAGATATTTGTATGGCAATAAATCATAACGATTACTCAGCTCATATGCCTCATCTCAAGTTTGAGTATGATGGGGCATATTATCCTGAAGATTCAGATCTTCCAGATCCTCAAGTTGATCCTGTAATTCCTGGCTCACGTGTACCAATTAATAAGGTCGGTGTGTCAGGAGTTGACCTTCCAGTTAACTTTATCCGTAGAGATGGCTCTGTAGAAAAGATTGCAGCATCTGTCTCATTGTATGGCTCTCTGGACAATCCCAACGCTAAGGGTTTAAATCTTAGTCGTTTCCCTATAGTCATGCATGAGCAGATTGCTAATCATGTTTCTATTGATGGCATTACTCATATTCTCGACGAGCTTCAGAAGAAGCAAGGTTCAAGAGATGTATACTGCAAGATGAAGTTCAAATATCCTTGGACTCAGAAAGCTCTACGTACTCGTAAGGAGCTTCCAGCTGATGCTCCTGACCATGAAGTATTCAAGGTTGTTGATGGAGTTAAGCTTAGCCACGAGAAGGCTGAAGGTTACATTTATTACAATTGTGTACTTGAAGGTCAGAAGCACAATACTGATTACAAGTTTTATTTGACTGTCGATTACATCTATAGCTCAACTTGCCCTTGCTCGTTTGAACTTGCTCAAGATGCTACTTTAAAGAGAGGTCAAGCAGCCAATGGACACAGTCAGCGCTCTATTGCTAAGATTACTATTCAATTCAATCCAAACAACGTAGTCTTTATTGAAGACATTGTTGAGATGGCTCGTAAGAAGGTTCCAACAGAAGTTGTTATTATTTGTAAGCGTAGAGACGAACAAGCTTTTGCTGAGCTCAATGGATCTAATCTTCTTTTTACAGAGGATGCTATTAGACTTCTATATGAAGGTTTAGATGATCTTTATAACAACGGAAAGATTTCTGATTTTAGTGTTGTTACTGATCATTTAGAAAGTCTCCATCCTTGGTCAGCAACAGCAGTAATCAACAAAGGAATCCCTCACGGACTAAGATAATATGATAACAGAAGATAAAATGGCAGCAGCTCAATTGGCTAAAATATTTGGAAGTGAACTTATGCGAGTTGATGAGTTTACTACTCAACAAGCTTCTATGTCTGGTCCAGCTGTTCGTTTGGATCCTAAGCAAATATTACTTGGCAATAGCCCTCAACGACATATGGCTGAACAAGAGCGTAGGATTATGGAAGCTGTACAGAGGGAAGCAGAAATGTCTTATCCAACAGAGCCTAGTCAACAATACCAAGAACCTCAACCCCCACCACTTCCTATACCAGCAGCTCAACAGCCTCCTCCGCTTCCTGTACAAGTTGCTCCACAAGTTGGAACAATTCAATTTGCTCCTCAAATTGTACCACAGCAAACTGATGTATGGAGTAGCATTGCTTACTCTTTAGAGCGTATTGCTAATAGACTAGAAGAAGTTGACATTTCCGTTGCTAGACGTAAAGTTAGAAGGAAGAAATGAAATTCACTTTAAACAGGAGAGTATTTGCTGATAACATTTTGTTGCCAGCAAGTAAGTTGTCTGACAATATTTGTCTTGAACTTTTGGATAAAGAGCTCAAGACATTAGTTACGTCTAATGATAACTCTGTCATGCTTTTAGCTCGCTTGACTTGTTCTCATACTAGTAAAAATACCAAAGTCATTATTCCTGATACAAAAACTTTCTTACGACTTTTTTCTGGAGTTACCGATGAAGAGGTCACTCTTATTTTTGACGATAATGTAGTTACTTTTGTTTCTCCTACTTTTTCTTTCAAGTATCATTTGCTCGACGAAAGCTACATTAATAACAAGAGAGCAATCAGTGAAGAGAAGATACGATCTATTAGTTACGATACTAATTTTTATATTTCTAGAGCAAAATTATCCGACATTATAAAGTACAACTCAATTATTCCTGATGCAGAGAAATTATATTTTTATACTAAAGATGGCAAAGTATATTCAAAGATTGGAGATGAACAAAAAGCAAATACTAATGAGATCAATATTGAAGTATCTTCAGAGTTTGATGGTCAATCACTAGAAGAAAAGATTCCACTTAACATTCAAAGCATTTTACTAACTAGCTTTACTGAGGACAAGATTAAGATAGCTATTAATCATTCGTTGAAATTATTTAAGATTTCTACTGCTCACACTCAATATATTATTTCTGGACTTGTAAAATAGTAAGAGTTAATTACACGTATATGTCAAACAAACTTACTACTCTTGGATACATGCTTAAGAGACTCCGTGATAGCGGATACATTGCACATAAAGTTTTTACAGGTTATGGTACAGCTGATCCAAGAGCTTGGACTATTGTTATTGAACCAGGAACTGCATCTGTTTTTATGACGTGTTGGATAAATGAGCCTTGTCTTGGAGAATCTTATTTTGAACTATATGACGGAGGAATATACATTCCATCAAAACTTAAATTAAAAACTAGTTCATTGGAAGTAGTTATTGAACATCTTATAAGATACAATATTACTGGCTCTTCTACACCTCGTCCTTTTATAAGATAACTTGATCTGTTAAGGTTATTCGTTAAATAACTTTAATGAAAGAGAAAAAGCCTTTCAAATCAAAGGCTACTAAAAAAATAAAACAGCTTATTGTAGCTGATGTACAGCCAACTCCAACTCCTAGTCTAACATTAGGTGTTGTGTTGGCTACTCCTTCTCCTACTAACAATCTCGATCCTATTTCTACGTTTGAAAAAGTTAATATCAGTAACATCATTGCTGATTGTTTGAAAGAATACAAACAAGAGCTCGACGAGCACAAGAAAGTTACATACAAGGAAATGAACCACCTTAATTTGTTTGCTCAAGAATATCTTAGTTCGTATGCAATTATTGGATTTACTTTAAACGATGAAAAAGTTTGCATTATTAATATGCCAACACCTAAAGATGAAGGAGCTTTAGTAGATTTGCTACGTTCGACGTTTATAGATATAGCAAATAATAGAGGATAGTATGGACCTTGAAAATACGCCAAAAAAAGGTAGACCAAAAGGAAGTACTAATAAACCAAAAAGAGGTAGACCTAAAAAGCAAAAAGAAAAACGTCCTCGCGGACGTCCTCGAATAGAGCAAGAAGTTACTTCTACCGAAACTACTTCTAAATCAGAAGATGCGTTATTGGATTCTTTGTTAGATGATAATAAGCTAACTGAAAAGGGGTACAACAACAATACCGAACGGATTATTAACGAAAATCCAATTGATGATGGATATTATTATCGAGGTTCTAAACACGTTCCAGTAGCAGGAGCTGAGTATGGTTGGACTCCAGACATGGTTCTCAATCTAAAAAAATGTAAAGAAGATATTGTATTTTTTGCTGAAAGCTTCTTTCAAGTTGTTACCCTAGATAAAGGTAAGCGAACAATTGAACTCTATCCTGCTCAAAAAGAAATATTACGATCTCTTGTAGACAATCGCTTTGTAGCTCTCTTGGCTGCTAGACAGACAGGTAAAAGTACACTCCTTACAATTTTTGTATTATGGATGGCGTTATTTCACAACGATCATAGAGCTGCTATCGTAGCTAATAAAGAAACTACGGCTATTAATATTTTTAAGCGTATTCGTATGGCTTATGAACAACTTCCAAATTATATTAAAGCCGGTGTTAAAGAATATGGTAAAACGGGAATGACACTTGATAATGATTCGAGCATTATTGTTTCTACTACAACAGCCACTTCTATTCGTGGTGATACTCTTAACTGTCTTGCTATAGATGAGGCTGCGTTTATTGAGGCTCATTTGTTAGAAGAATTTTGGGCTTCTGTTATTCCTTCAATTTCGTCTGGTAAAACTTCTAAAATTTTAATGGTATCTACACCTAATGGTATAGGAAACAAATTTTATGAAATATACACAGGAGCAGAACAGGGAACAATTAAAGGCTGGAAAGCTGAAAGAATTAATTGGTTCGATGCTCCAGGTAGAGATGAAGCTTGGAAGCAAGATATGATTGCAGCCTTAGGAGGTTCAGAAGAAAAATTTCATCAAGAGTTTGGTAATGTATTTCTTGATGATGCAACATCTGCTGTTGGAGCGTCTGTTATTGAAAGATTCAAATTAGAAAAAAAGCCAGCCATTTGGACAGCTGATGACGGAGAATATTCTGTGTTTGAATATCCAGACAAAGATAAACTGTATGTAATTGGAGTTGACGTTGGAGAGGGTATTGGAAGAGCTGCTTCTGTTGCTCAAATTCTAGATGTAACTGATCTTCAACACATTAAACAAGTTGCTGTATATGGTTCTCCTAAAATTGAACCTTATCATTTTGCTAATAAACTCAACATGATTGGTCATTCTTGGGGACTTCCTCCTCTATTAATTGAAAGAAACAATTGTGGAGCACAAGTGATCGATGCTCTTTATTACAATCATCAATACGAAAAACTTGTAAGTTATTCTAAGATATCAGAAAAGGAACAATATAATAAAACTCGTAATATTGGCGTTCTTTCTCATACTAATATTAAGTTTGATGGTATTCAAAATATGCGTTATTGGGTCAATCACCTTCAAACAGTGCATATTAACGATCCTTCAACTATTTCAGAATTTGAAACATTCGTTAGACAACCAAACGGTATATATAAAAAGAGAAGTGATAATTTCTTTGATGATAGAATTATGGCTCTTGTATGGTCCCTCTTTATATTGGAACCAGAAATTTGTCAGCAATATTTTATAATAGATGAATTTGATACACAGCGCAAACCTTTAAAAATTTCTTCAAATGGCTTTTGGGAAAAGCATAATCAACATTTTGAATTACGAGATTTGTCTGAATTTTCTAAATTTGTTCCTAATCCTACTCCAACAAATGAAGATCCTTCTGTGTTACGTTTTAATCAGGATGATTTGACTTTTTCTTTAGATAAATATGATCTAGGAATGGAAGAGCTTTTAGGTATGGGCTTTACTCCATTCTTTCCAACAAATGAGTAATCCATCTTTACAATCTCCTCTTAATAGAGCATCCAAAGACAAGTTTATTCTTGCTTTGTCTCTTCCTCCTATTCTTAGAAGAAGAGCTTCTATAGATCCCTCTCTTGACATTGAGAAGGTACAAATAAGCATTTATGGAGCTATTGTACCTCCAATTATAGTACCGGCAATAGAAGTAAGATTTGGTGGTCAAAGTGCAAATTTTTCTTCTCACTCTCGTCCAAACTATCCTCCTTTAAGTATTAATTTTGTCGTAGATAACGACTATAGCAATTATTATGTGTTATGGAAATGGCTTGCTCTTCTCAATAATCCGTCTAGCTCTCTTTATGATGGCACCCCCTCAAATCGCGCATCTAAACAAGATATTATAGAAAACGGATCCAATACCGAATATCAAACAAATCTTTCTGTTCTTGCTCTTAACGAATATAATAAGACAGCTGTAGAATTTATTTACACCAACGCATTTATTACTAACCTCGGTGGGATTAATTACTCATATAGAGACGGCGATATTTTAGAAACAACAGCAGACTTTCAATACAATCAATTAGAAATTATTAAACATCAACCAAAATAAAAAATTAACCTCAAAATAGATAAGTAAATTATATATGGCACTATCAATTACATCTCCAGGCGTACAAATCAACGAAAAAGACCTCAGTCTTAGAGCCAACTTACCCGTTGGTACAAACGTAGTAGTTGCAGGTTTTGCAGCTCAAGGTCCTTCAAGTGAACCACTTTTGATTTCCTCAGTAAGTGAACTTGAAGCAACATACGGAACTCCAACAACAGCAGCTGAGCGTTATTTTTATTATTCAGCTCGCGAAATTCTCAACTCTCCAGGTACCCTAACAACAATCCGTCTTCCATACGGAGAAAATGCTGGTGCTGATTTTTCTTTAGCTTATAGTGCTCTTGTTTATCCAGCAGATGAAGATAACGGTAATTGGGAAATTGGTGCTCCTAGCCACGTTAATTTAACAGAAGCTCAATACACATCCATTAATGAAGGTAACTTTATGTGGGAACTTTCTTCTCACGGCGGTGTTGCTTTTGACGGAGATGAAGTTAAACTTCGCGGAGCTTTTGTTATTTTAAACGACCTTCAAACATCAATTAATGAACTTGCAGAAGGTTATTATATCGGTTTTGCTGACAACACTGGTACATCAGATCTTTCTTCTTCGTATGATGCGTTAGTTTTTGCAAAAACTCTTAGCGACAGTACAGGGGTATTTGCTACATTAAATACTACTAAGTTAGAAACAACTCTAACAAGTGCAGTTTCAGCATATTACTCTTCTACAAGTGTATCTGAACTTCTTCAATCTGTTGGCTTCTCTTCATTCTCAACAAACGAATATGCCGATCACCTTTCCTTAGGTGTCTTCAAGCTACGTCGCTCAACTGCAGACTCTGGTGTTCTTTCGGTTATTTCTGTTGAAAAGTATCTTGGATCTTTTGATTCCAATAGACAGCAAGTAAGTCCAACAGGCGGTATTCTTGCTAATGCTTTCATCGAAGACGTTGTAAATAACGGGTCAGCAACAATTAAACTTCACATTAACCCTTCAGTTTCAACATCAAGTTGGGCAACAAGCACAACTTCAGATAGAAAACAACTATCAGTTGGCTCCGGTGCTAAGGGTCTTTTCCCACTTGGTTCATATGTTGCTAACGCTACATCACTTGCTTCTACTAAGATTATCGGTAACGTACCACTTAAGCTCGATAAAGTTCTTCGTACAGTCGAGTCAGTAGAAAACACAAGTGTTGATGTAATCATTGACGGTGGTCTTTCAACAATCTTTGCATACGCTGAATATAATGGCGGAGCAGACTTCATTGAAGATCAATATATTCCAAGTTCAGATTTTGCTGATATTAAAGAATATTGGTCTGATGTAGCTATCGAATTTGTCAATTTTGCTGAAAATACAAGAAAGGATTGTGTAGCAATTCTCGATCCTTCCAGAAACATTTTCATATCTGGTAAATCTTCCAAAGTAGCTGATTCTTCATCAAAGACATTTACTCAAGACATTTTTGCTCCTCTTAAAGCCCAAGCTGAACAGTTTTCTACAAACTACTGCGCAATGTATGGTAACTGGGTAAAAGCAAACGATGTGTTTACAGGAAAAAACATTTGGGTACCGTTCTCAGGTTATGCTGCAGCTGTATTTGCAAGAAATGATTCAGTTGCTCAACCTTGGTCAGCTCCAGGTGGTTTAAACAGAGGTAATTTCAACGCAATCGACATTGCTTTCAATCCTAATCAAAAGCAGCGTGATAAGTTCTACGAAATCTCAGTAAACCCAGTTGTATTCTTTGCAGGAGACGGCTACGCTGTTTACGGTCAGAAAACTCTTCAAACTAAGCCAACAGCTTTTGATAGAATCAATGTAAGAAGACTCTTCCTTGCTCTTGAAAGATCCGTTGCTCGTTCTGTAAAGTATTTTGTATTTGAACCAAATACAGATTTCACAAGAACTCGCCTCAGAAACACAATTGCTCCAATTTTCAATTATGCTAAGAATACAGAAGGTCTGTACGATTATCTAATTGTTTGCGACGAACGTAATAATCCAGCTGACATTATTGATCAAAACCAACTTATTGTAGACATCTACATTAAGCCAGTAAGAACAGCTGAATTCATCTTAGTTAACTTCATTGCAACACGCACTGGACAAAATTTCACAGAACTTCTCTAACATTTAATTAAATACTCTTATGGCACAAATAGACCCACAACATCAAAATATTCAATCATTCTATTCTGCAGCTCAGAATAACGATTTCGCTCGTGTGTTTCAGTTTAGACTGAAGCAGATCGGTGATCTAGTAATTACAGCTGACAATTTGATTTATGCTGAAACTGCTGCTCTTCCAGGAAGACAAATCAATAACATTCCCGTTCCATATATGGGCTTGTCATTCAACGTCCCTGGTACAGCTTCTTACCCTGGATCTGCTGGTTATAACATAACATTCCGTTGCGATCAAAACTATAATCTTAGAGATAAGCTTGAATCTTTAAACTTTGGGGTATTTAGTGATGCTTCTTCAACAGGAAATTACGCAACACCATCTGACGCCTCTATAATTACCTTAGATCTCTTTGGTAAAGCTGGGCAAAAAGTTAGAGAATACACTCTATATGGAGTTTATGTTCAAGCTCTAGCAGACGCAGGCTACGATATTAAAGATACAGGTACAGTAGCTACAATTCAAGCAACAATTGCTTATCAGTTCTGGCGTGTCAACACATTTGCAAAGGAGAACCAGTCAGGCTTCACAGTTCCAGCCGCTTCTTTTGGAAAAACAGAATCAGCTCAGGAAGTTTCAAATACCAATACATACTAAAACCTGTTGGTATTCATCTAAAAAAGGCGAGCCCAAAAAGCTCGCCTTTTTTGTTGTCTTTTTGAAATTATAAAAGAAGATATTTATGTGAACGTAAAAAGCTTAAAAAAACGTCTTAATTCAAAGTTTTTTCTTCCAAAAGATATATGCAACTCTGTATATAAATTTGAGG
>Ga0209188_1002747_pt1 | contig 12696 bp, 12 predicted proteins | sample C_130625_EF_Meta_FD_187307 | JGI IMG/M metagenome (GOLD analysis project Ga0209188, IMG submission 187307) | Freshwater microbial communities from Lake Croche, Canada to study carbon cycling - C_130625_EF_MetaG (SPAdes) (version 2) | ecosystem: Environmental > Aquatic > Freshwater > Lake...
TGGTACTCCACAACACTTTATGGTGGAAATTATTAAAGAGCAAACGGGTGTGAAAGCCTCACATATTGGTTATAAAGGATGTGCGCCTGCAGTAACGGACGTTGTTGGTGGTCAAATTGAATTAGCCATTGTGAGTGCAAATCTAGTATCCCAGTACGTTAAGATTGGACGACTCAATTCAGTGGGTGTCACCACAGCGCACCGTTATGCATTGATGCCAGACAATCTAACCTTTAAGGAGCAAGGCATTAAAGATATGGATTTTTCAGTATGGTATGCATTAATGGGACCAGCCAATCTCCCAAGTGACATCGTTGCAAAAGTTCAGGCAGATGTAAATAAAATCTTGGATGAGCCTGAAGTAAAGCAAAATTTATCCAATGCTGGGGTAGAGTCTTACCGGGGCACTGGGGCAGATTTAGCAAAATTAATACATAACGACTTAATTAGTTATGCCAAGTTAGTTAAATCGGCAAATATTAAATCAGACTAATCAGCTAATAAACATGCTTAAAAAAGTATTTCAGATTCTGTTGATCAGTATTGCGGGAATCTATTTTTTCGCAGCGCATGCCCAGCAATATCCTGAAAAGCCGATTCGACTAATCTCCCCAATACCACCTGGAGGGGCGCCTGATTTAGTGGCTCGGGCTCTAGCAGCAACACTCACAAAGCAAATGGGCTTATCTGTTTTTGTTGAGAACAAAGTAGGCTCGAACGGCAATATTGCGGCTGATTTTGTGGCCAACGCCCCAGCTGATGGATACACACTCCTCATCGGTATGGATAGCTTATTTGTGATTAATCCATTTTTATACAAAAAAATCCTAGATGCGAATAAACAATTTAAGCCCATTGCTACATTAGCCGCTAATGAGTTTGTTCTAGCGATTAACCCAAAAGTGCCAGCCAATAACCTTAAAGAATTTGTAGAGTACGTCAAAAAAACGAAGCCTGCTCCAGCCTATGCCTCGGGAGGTAATGGAAGTCAGCATCACCTCACCATGGAAATGCTCAAGTCACGAGCGGGGATTGATTTACTACACATCCCCTATAAAGGTGGTGTTGAAGCTACAACTGCCACGATGGGCGGCGATAGTGTGGCGATGTTTTCAGGAACGTCCAATGCAGGTTTAATTAAATCCGGAAAATTAAAAGCAATTGCTGTATCAGGAGCGAATCGATCAAAAGAAATGCCTGATGTTCCAACGATTGCAGAAACATATCCTGGCTTCGATAACACGATTTGGATTGGGTTATTTGCATCAAAAGATACGCCAGAGGCGATCATCCAGAAGATGCGACTTGAAGTCAATAAAGCACTAAAAGATCCATCCATGGTTGAATCACTCAACAAGGCCGGTGGCATTGAGCCCTTAATTACCAGTTCTGAAGAATTTGCAAATTTGATTAAAAAAGATCAAAACAAGTACAGCACGATTATTCGTAGTTTAAATTTGCAGTTAGATTAATTGACCCGGAGCCATCTTTGACCAACTTAAAATTATCGGTAGCCATTGGTGATTACGACCAATTAAGAGATTTCACCAATGGGCGGGTTCGTGCTGAAGGCATCGATATTCATCCAATTAACTTATCGATTGAAGAAACCTTTTTTCGGTTTATCAAGTATCACGAGTTTGATGTTTCTGAAGTATCTTTTGCTAAAGCGCTTTCATTGGTCTCACAAGAAGATCCTTGGTTAGTTTTAATTCCGGTATTCCCGTCAAGAGCATTTCGACATTCCTCCATTTACATCAGAAAAAACTCTGGAATTAAAACACCACAAGACCTTGCAGGGAAAAGAGTGGGCGTGCCTGAGTGGGCTCAAACGGCGTCTATTTATTCAAGAGGAATGCTTGCCCATGAATATGGGGTTGATTTAACCACTATTGATTGGTATCAGGCGGGAGTAAATGATGCCGGCAGAAAAGAAAAAGTAGAGTTGCAGTTGCCCAAAGGGATTCGGTATACAGCGATGCCACAAAACTCTCTTTCCCAGATGTTGCTCGACGGACAATTAGACGCAGTTTTGAGTGCGCGCCCACCCAATGCTTTTTTAATGCATCCAGATCAAGTGGTACGACTATTGCCCAATTACCGTGAACTTGAAATGGCTTACTGGGAAAAAACGAACATTTTCCCAATCATGCATGTTATCGGAATCAAACGTGAAACCTATGAGCAAAATCCATGGATTGCTGGCAATCTCATGAATGCATTTGAAGAGGCTAAAGAACGATCATTAGAGCGGGCGTCGGATATTACCGCGTCCTACTACCCAATACCATGGGTGCCTGACTATACACAAATATCGAAAAACATCATGGGCGAGGATTATTGGCCATATGGCATCGAAAAAAATAGAAGTACATTAGAAGCTTTTACTCAGTATGCTTATGAGCAAGGGATTACCAAGCGGCATATGAAGCCAGAAGAAATCTTCGTCAAAGAAGCGTTGGAGCGGGTCAAAGTTTAACCCTGTAAATTGTTGTAATAAAAATAACAATTTATCACGTATAGGTAGAATCCATAATATAAAAAAAGACTCACTTTAGTATCATATAAATTACAAATTTAATAAGGGATTAATATGAAGCGTTTATTTATTGCAACATTGGGTACTGTTTTAATGGCTAGTCCGCTTTTCGCGGCAGCTCAAGCAAAAAACTTTGAAGGCTTTAAAGCTGAATTAGGAGCAGGTTACGCTCAAGTAAAACCATCCTCTTCTGGTGGAACTATATCTGGTACTCCATACGCCACCTCATACACTGCTGCAGCAGACAACCTTAATACGCCATTGTTTTTCTTAGGCCTTGGTTATGATTATGCGGTTAATGATAGTTGGTTAATTGGAGTGGGTGGATCTTACGCTCCATTTAACAGTAATACAGGAAATCAATCTGTAACCCTTTCCGCACCAGCAAGTTCTACTACTTCTGGTAGATACTGGTTTAATAATGCTTATTCTTTATTTGTAAAACCATCGTATGTCCTTGATAAGGACAGTACGGTTTACGGCAAAGTTGGTTATACAGGTTTAACATCCAATGGGGATACAGCATCCATTAATTTAAAAGGGATGATGTTTGCCGCAGGATATTCACGTAATTTTGATAAAAATCTGTATGGATTTGCGGAGTTAGCTTATGCAAAGTATGGTGATGCGGATTTGCCAACAAACTATTTTAATAAAGCGCCCTTAACAGGTGCTGTTAATAATGGCACGATTTCTGCTAGCGCTATGGAAATTAAGTTTGGTATCGGTTATAAATTTTAAGAAGACAGTACCAATAGTTAAATCCTCACTTAGGTGGGGATTTTTTTTGAGCTTGATCTTCACTCGCTTGCCAATTGAGACCCTATAAAATAGGTTACTTTCAAGTGCATTGCAAATTCATTTGCTCAAAAAAGTGCATGAAACTTTTCTTTTACTAGGCTAATCAGTTAATCTAGTAAGGTAGAGCAAGTAAATACCACCTTCAACCATTTGAGGAATTCAATGAACACAATCGCCACTGTTTATAAAAAGTTAATTTGCTGGACACTAGTATCTTTAGGCGTCTTTTCAGCAGCGTTGACTCAAGCGCAAGATGTTAGCTCCTATCCTAATAAGCCCATTCGCTTAATTGTAGGATTTTCTGCAGGTGGCATATCTGATGTGTTAGGTAGAGCGCTGGCAGCTAAATTATCGAATGTAACTGGTCAAGGTGTCATTGTAGAAAATAAACCAGGTGCAGGGACTACTATTGCAGCAGATTTTGTTTCGAAGTCTTCTCCTGATGGTTATATATTGTTTTTGCAGGATATGACAACGCATGCGATTAATGTGGGGCTATACAAAAATTTACCTTACGATGCAATCAAAGATTTTTCACCAATTACCCTCGTCGCTTCAACGCCCCTGATGCTGGTTGTTCATCCAAGCTTAAAAGTAAATACACTCAAAGAATTTATTCCCTATGCTAAATCAAAAGGTGATGCTTTAGCCTATGCATCCTCAGGTAATGGAACGATTCCACACTTAGCTGCTGAAACATTCAATAAGACGATAGGGATCACCCCAGTTCATGTGCCATTTAAAGGAAGCTCACCAGCAACTCAAGCAGTTTTAGCGGGCGATGTAGGATTTACTTTTTCCACAATGCCCCCAGCGCTCAGTTTAGTTCAAGGTAAAAAGTTAATTGCACTGGGAGTGACCACCAAAAAAAGAGTTGCAGCCGCTCCAGATGTCCCAACGGTTGCAGAGGCTGGCATACCTGGTTATGAATTTGTTTTGTATAGCGGTATTTTAGGCCCCAAAGGAATGTCACCTGATTTAGTAAAGAAAATTAATCAACTTTTCTCCGAGGTGGTCAATAGTGCAGACATGCGTCAAGTGTATGCATCGATCGGAGCTGACCCCATCATTAATACACCTGCTGAGTTCACAACCCAAATGGGTCAAGATGTGACTAAAATGGTACAGGCTGTGAAAGTGGCCGGCGCACACATCGATTAATTGACTGAGAAAAACATGACTAATTTATTACCTAAACACCAACGCTATGATTATGTTCCGCTCACTGAACGCAAAGACTATAGTTGGCCGGAAGGCAAACGCCTTGCTTTTGTGATGACGACGAATGTCGAGTGTTTTGCGTTTGGTGCAGGTATGGGTCATGATCCAGCAAAAACCGGAGAGCCACAAACCCACCGAAATTATGCGTGGAGAGATTATGGCAATCGCATTGGAATTTGGCGTTTCTTTGAACTCTTTGAAGAACTCAAGATTCCAGCGGGTCACAATGTAAATAGTCTACTCTATGAATATGCCCCACAGGTGATGGAAGCGATACGCAAGCGTGGCGATGAATTTGTTGCGCACGGCAGAACCAACGCGGAAAACTTAAGAGGTATGTGGGAAGCCGATGAAAAAAGACTCATCCAGGAAGTGGTTGATACGTTTGTAAAACACGAAGGTGCCGCACCAATGGGTTGGATGGGGGCGGGCGCCTACGAGACATCACACACACCGGACTTACTCAAAGAAGCAGGCTTTAAATACTTAATGGACTGGCCTATGGATGATCAGCCCATTTGGATGAAGACCAGAAGTGGTCCCATCTTATCCATCCCTTATCCTGTTGAATTAAATGACTCGCAAGTCATTATTCACCGCAAGCAAGATAGCAAAGATTTTTGTGACATGATTGTTGATCAGTTTGATGAAATGATTGAACAGTCAGAGCGTCACCCGCTGGTCATGAACGTGTCGATACATCCCTATGTTTTTGGACAGCCATTTAGATTACGCAATCTCAGATTAGCTCTGAAGCACTGCTTAGAGCATCCACATGCGGATCGTGTATGGAAGGCAAGGCCAATGGATGTCGCCAACTATTGTTTGACACTTCCGCCTGGAATTATTCCTGGAAGTTGAAAACACAAAACTATTCTAAGCCCCAAAAATAAGCCACTAATATCTTTCCACGCCGAAGAGATAGTGTGGTGAAACTACAAGACTAGTTCTTGGGTGAGTTCGTTAACAAATGGTATTTTTTAAATGATAACCATCATTATCTACAATATTAAAAATATCAAAAAGGATTAAATAAATGGAAAAAATACGCATTTGGGACCTGCCAACACGACTATTTCACTGGGGATTTTCTTTAGCGGTCATAGGTTCGATTGTTACGGATTTATTAGACGAAATCGTATGGCATAGTTACTGTGGTTATACAGCGCTCGTGTTAGTCGTCTTCAGAATTATTTGGGGATTTATTGGGCCGCGTCACGCAAGATTTTCATCATTTATTCCATCAGTATCTGCTCTGAAGGATTTTATAAAAGGTAAATCGTTTAGCTCATTTGGGCATAACCCATTGGGGGCATTGTCAGTTATAGCGATATTATTGATTGTGTTGGTACAAGCCAGTTCCGGATTATTTGCCGATGACGAGATTAGTTTTCAGGGACCTTTAACCAAGTATGTCGCTGAGAATGTGGTCAAACTCATGAATCAGATACATGCAACGAATCACTTAATGGTCTATGGCATTGTTGCGTTACATTTGATTGCCATTTTTTATTATCAATGGAAAAAGAAAAATAATCTCATTGGACCGATGATCTATGGCGATAAAGAAATTGATCAAAAAAATCAGCCAGTAGATCAAACCATGGCATCAAAAGATGACATCAAGATTCGAGTACTGGCACTGGTAATACTGATACTACTTGCAGTTGTATTTAAGTACGTTGTACTTGCTTAATTACTTCTTTTTGAAGTCATCATGACAATTCTTACAGGTGCCACCAACTGCTGCAGTGGCTCTTTTCACGGCTTCTAAGTCACCAGAATTAGCTGCACTAGTTAAGCTAGCAGTTGCAGTAATTAACTTTTCTTGATTAGACTTGAATTTAGACTCATCCGTCCAAACTGCTGGCAATGCATCGCCACCTTCAGTGCCTGGGCCAAAGGCTTGCCATGGAAGACTTGCCATTGCATTAACGATAGCTGCGTTTCTAGCAACCTCATCTTTATTAAAAGGAACTTCGCCTTTAGCGACTGCACCGATTCTAGCGAAGTGAGTGCTCATCACAGTAAAAGTAGCCTTACGGTATTTAATGGCTGCATCAGGTCTAGCGAATTGAGCAATTGCAGTTCCAGCAATAACTGAAGTAGTAAGCGCAACTACTAACAGTTTATAAGTATTTTTCATAAAATCCCCGAGGTAATAATGATTAATAAATAGCAAAATATTGAAAATATATTAACAGTTTTAAAAGACATATGTTTATTAAGAGGATGCCAAAACTTCTTCTTTTAGCCGTTTTTGCCATTTACGCTTCCATAAATCCCAAGAGCGATAGTATTCCTGCCATTTCACATTAGCGGCAACCTCTTCATCGTCCATATAGATCACCTCCATTGGAGTGCCGGCCATCATCATTGCTTGGTATTGCATTTTTGCATTTTGATCTAAATAAATAGTTCTACCAACAGCAACTTGCACTTTTTCACCGACAACAACAGAGCCATGACCACGCATAAGTGCAGCAGGATGGGGCCCGAGCTTGTCAGCAAGAGACTTCCCTAAAAAGCTATTTCTTACAAGCATGTCAGTACCTTTTTGGGCATCCCGAATATCCCAGTTGGGGACACCAAGACCAATAAATGCAGACATATGAAAAATAGGGCGTAATACGCAGGTAGTACAACTAAATGGGACCACCGAATGTGAATGGTTGTGAACGATGGACATGACATCAGGGCGAGCTTTATAAATCTCACTATGAATAAACCGTTCGTTATAACTTTTAGGACTATCTTTGCGGACGGGATTACTATCCATATCCATTTCCAGAATATCTGCCTCGGTAATAAATTCAGGGGCAAGGTCACGAGAAATAAAGTACGTATTTGGATTTTCAGGATTACGGGCGCTCACATGACCATAGGCATCAATCACACCATGCTCAACACACACGCGGGATGCGATGACTAAATCCTCAATAATTGACATATATTTCCTTTATTCGCCTTTGATATTACCGTTTTTTACAACCAACTTCCATTTAGGTATTTCGTTTTGTAACTGTAATTGCATACGCTCAGGAGTGCCACCAACACTGATTAGTCCTTGTTTGAGCATCAAATCTTGCATATCTTGGGTATTTAGAATCAAGTTGATTTCAGTATTCATTTTTGCAACAATATCAGCAGGTACTTTACTTGGTGCAAGCACACCATACCAAGTATCAACGACTTCATTAACGCCTTGTTGTTTGAGTGTTGGAATCGCTGGAAAAGATTTTGAGCGCTCCTCACTTAAAACTGCCAGCATTCGCAGTTGCCCGTTTTGTATAAAAGTACTAGCAGCTTGCAATGACACGACCCCAGCTTGAACGTGACCACCAATAATATCTGTGATGGCACCAGAAATACCTTTATAGGGAACATGCAGTATCTCCATACCGGTTTTTTGCTTTAAAAGTTCCATCGCTAAATGTTGCGTAGTACCAGTCCCAGGAGAGGAATAGCTATAGGTGTTCGGGTGTGACTTGACGTAGGCTTCGAATTCAGAGAACTTCTGAAAAGGCAGACTTGGTTGAATCACCAACCCCATGGCACTATTGCACAAAAAAATGATGGAAGTAAAGCTTTGAATCGGGTCATAAGGAATCTTAGTTTTAATCGCTGGCACTGAAGCGTGGGAGGTGGCTGTAAATAAGAAGGTATAACCATCATTGCTTGCTTTAGCCGCCGCATCGGTACCGATGACACCAGCAGCCCCAGGTCGATTATCGACAATGATAGGCACACCCCATTTAATCGAGAGCTTATTACCGATATTGCGAGCTAATAAGTCTGCCGTACTCCCTGTTGTATAAGGGACGATAAAAGTGATAGGTTTGCTTGGGTAAAGACTTTGACCGTCACTGAGGATGGCAAAAAACCCAAAAAACAAAAAAAGAATACGTTTGTAAAAGCATAATAAATCCTGAAAAACAGACATCATTTTGGTCGTCTCGATATTATTTATATAATGGTATTATAAATTTAAACACACTTTAAGGTGACTTTTAAAACAGCCTTAAGTAACAGAAAGCAAAAAAATGAGACTAGCTAGATTTAATGAAGGTCGGATAGGTATTGTTGTTGACGAAGACGTAATTGATGTCACTGATTTAGTTGCACATGATTTACAAGCCTGGCCACAAGTCGCGATGAATCGGCTCATTGCAAACTATGAAAATTACAAGCCTATTTTAGAAAAAGCCATGGATAGGCCCAGGATTGCTTTATCGAAGGTTAAATTAATAACACCGATTCCGGCAAGCACGAAAGTGATTGCATATCCCATTAACTACCATGATCACGCCGCCGAAATGGGGCGTGAAGTCAAAGCAAATAATTTAGGTTTTTTTCTAAAACCACCTTCCTCGCTCAGTGGTGCAAGTGATCCGATAGTTTTGCCCGATTTGCCCGATCGCAGAATTGATCATGAGTGTGAGTTGGCAATTATTATTGGTAAACGAGGCAGAGACATTCCTCGTGAAAATTGGCAAGAGTATGTTTTTGGTTACTCCTGTTTAATGGATATTGTTGTTCGGGGTAAAGAAGAGCGCGTTGCTCGCAAAGCATACGATACATTTTGCCCAGTAGGACCATGGATTATGACCGCCGATGAATTAGGAGATCCAACTCAGTTACAAGGGCGTTTATGGGTTAATGGTGAACTCCGACAAGATGCCAATACACGAGATTTAATTGTTGATATTCCAGGCATGATTGAGATCGCCTCCCACATTATGACTCTCGAGCCAGGAGACATTATTGCGGCTGGAACGCCAGCAGGCGTTGGTCCGATTAGAGGTGGAGATCAAGTAAAGATTGAGTTTGAACGGATTGGGTCGATGACCGTATCTGTAGTTCAAAGTAGTGGCGGCAAGGCCTCCATCTTTGCACCCCAAAATCCTTAAATGAATCATGACGCTAAGATGAGTGCTCAATTAACAGAACTACAACAGTTCAAAGAAGCGATTGACCCAGATAACCTTCTGCCGTTATGGGAGCGTAAGGTCAAGTTAGTGCCGGGCTCAGATTGTGTTCCAGCGCATTGGCCATATCAACTTGTAAAGCCACTGCTCGAGCGTTCTGTAGAGTTGATTAGTAAAAAAGATGCAGATCGCCGCGTTTTAGTGATGGAAAACCCCGCCTTACGCGGTACATCATTTATCGCACAATCTTTATTTGCAGGACAGCAAATTATTCTTCCCGGAGAAATTGCGCCATCACACCGACATACCCCAAATGCATTTAGGTTCATTGTCGAAGGTGAGGGTGCCTATACGAGTATTGACGGCATTCAGATGATGATGCGACCAGGTGATTTTATTGTCACCCCGAATTGGGCTTGGCATGATCACGGCAACCTAGGACAACAAGCCGTGGTGTGGATGGACGGCTTAGATACGCCTTTTACGAGTTTGTTTGGAGCGCATTTTCGGGAAAACTATCCCCATGATACCTACCCCGTTACACATGTTAGCAATGAGCCAGATGAGCACTCGCAAGTATTCCTATATCCCTTTAAAAAAATGGAACATGATTTAGAGCAACTGCAGGGAACAGCAATGGACCCCGCGATGGCATACAAACTTCGTTATACCGACCCCAAGACACAACAAAACCCATTAAAAACAGTTAGCGCGTTTATGCAATTGCTACCCAAGGGTTTTATTGGCAAAAGTTACCGCAGTACAGAAAACACAGTACTCAATCTTTTTCGTGGATCTTGCACCATTGAAGTGGATGGTACCAAGTATGAGCTTGCAGAACATGATGTCTTTGTAGTCCCCTCATGGAAAACTTATCGCTTCGAAAGCGCCGAAGATTCATTCATCTTTAGCTTTACCGATCGCGCTGCACAACAAACCTTAGGTTTTTGGGTGGAGGAGTATCTTTCATAATAGGTAATTGCTTATTGAAACATCGTATTTTTTAGATTACTCTAGATAAAACATAAAAAAGTGGAGATAAAATGAAAAAAACGATCAGCTTCATTGCTAGCTTATGCAGTGTTTTTTTATTATTTAATATTTCAGTATCAAGCGCTGCGGATAACAGCTACCCTAATCGCCCCATTCGTGTCATTGTGCCATTCCCACCAGGTGGCCCTACGGATAACTATGCAAGACTCATTGCAAGCAAAATGCAAGAAGACTTTAAACAACCAGTTGTCGTGGAAAACCGAGCTGGAGGGACTGGCACACCTGGGACTCTGGCAGTGATGAATGCTCCCGCAGATGGATACACCTTAATTTTTACTTCTAATAGTGCCCATCTCATAGGACCGCTTTTAAAGAACCCAGTACCGTATGACTCTGTCAAAGACTTCACGCCCTTAACGATGGCGATTAAATACCCCATGTATTTATTAGTCAACCCAAACTTGCCAGTAAAAACGATTCCTGAATTTATTCAGTACGCTAAAAGTAAGTCCAATCAATTAAATTACTCCAGCGTAGGCATTGGTAGTGGTGGACATTTAGCCTGCGAATTATTCAATATAGCAGCGGGTACGAATATTGTTCACGTCCCCTATAAAGGGGCTGCGCCGGCACAAGCCGCGCTTATCGGTGGGGAAACCCAAATGTTTTGTGATAGTGTTGGAAATTCACAAGGTATGGTAAATGCTGGCAAGATGCGCGGTTTAGCATTATTTTCAGATAAGCGATCAACTGTCGTTCCCGAAGTCCCTACGATGGGAGAGATGGGCTTACAAGGACTTGCTGCATACATTTGGCTAGGTATGTTGGCACCACCCAATTTACCCTTAGACATTCAAAATAAATTAAATGCAGAGCTCGTCAAAATTATGGCGATGCCTGATGTGGCTGGTTTTGCATTAAAGGGTGGTAACGATATCGTTGCCAACACACCTGCGCAATTTGGACAAATGATGCGGGATGAAAAAGAGATTTGGTTGAAGGTTATTCGAGAAAAAAATATAAAAGCTGAATAAAGCACCCATCTAATACAATGTATAAAAAATAATACGACAGCGAACAATGACAATAAAAATTCATGGTGGAAAAATATTAGCCAATGCTTTGGTGCGCCAAGGAGTGGAATACGCATTTGGTGTTCCCGGAGAAAGTTTCTTGGCCTTACTTGACGGCTTATATGAACACGAATCAAGCTTACGATTTATTACCTGTCGTCAAGAGGGTGGCGCATCCTATATGGCAGATGCCTATGCGAAGTTGACAGGTAAGGCAGGCGTTTTAATGGTCACGAGAGGACCAGGCGCATCTAATGCAATGGTCGGAGTACACACAGCGTATCAAGACAGCACCCCGATGGTGGTATTGGTTGGACAAGTTGGAACGGATATGGCGGAGCGTGAAGCTTTTCAGGAAGTTAATTTACATAAAATGTTTTCTGAATGCGCTAAATGGATTGGTAGCATTGATCGTGTTGATAGAGTTGATGAATATATTTCCAGAGCATTTCATATTGCACAGGCAGGACGAAAAGGGCCGGTTGTTTTGGCATTACCAGAAGATATATTGTTTGAGCTAGGTATTGAGAAACCCACTCTTTCAGCGCACATTGTTCAGCCAGGACTTAACCCATTAGTTTTTGCACAGGCAATGACTGCTTTTGATGAGGCGACTCATCCTATGGTGATTGTTGGCGGAAGCTCATGGGATGCGCAAACGTGTAAACATCTTCAGACATGGGCTGAACTGAAAAACATTCCAGTAGTGACTTCATTTCGGTACCAAGACCTCATTGATAATCAAAGTCCTGCATATGCCGGTCTTTTGGGTTTGGGATCAAATCCGAAATTAATCGAGCGTCTGAAAAAAGCGGATGTGGTGATGGTTATTGGCGATCGACTAGGAGAAGTGACCAGCCTGGCATATACCCTGTTTGATGTCCCACATCCAAAACAAACCTTGATTCATGTGCATCCTGGAGCAGAAGAAATTGGCATGGTGTATCGCCCAACGTATGCGATTAACTGTGCACCTAAATTGTTTGTTGAGGCATTAGCGCGCCATACAAAAAATTTACCCGTAGATGTAGGTCATTATCAACAGGCAAGACAAGACCAAGTTGAGTATATGCAGCCAGTACCTATTGTGGGGGATATGCAATTAGCCGAAGTTTTTGCACAACTTCCTCAGTACATACCT